>Ga0181591_10001408_pt1 | contig 20471 bp, 33 predicted proteins | sample 071ome_33_FD_133757 | JGI IMG/M metagenome (GOLD analysis project Ga0181591, IMG submission 133757) | Coastal salt marsh microbial communities from the Groves Creek Marsh, Skidaway Island, Georgia - 071412AT metaG (megahit assembly) | ecosystem: Environmental > Aquatic > Marine > Intertidal...
TACCTGCAGAACCGACGATGGCGTAACCAATAACAGCGCAGGAACTTCTAAAAAATTAGTGTTTCAGATTTATTGGAATGATAACCATTTTCCACTAGGTGGAAGTTCGGCAACTGGAACGCCAGTACAGCCAGGCGGATTTGGACCGGATACTGTTGACGGAACAGTTTCATTGACAGTACAAACAGTCAAGGCGTCGGGCGTTTTGGAACCAACAGGTTCTGGTAACTTTAATATAGAAACCCCAACGGTTACAATAAGTTCTATCACTAATTAATTTTTCGCACCCTTACAACCCTCGATAAATAATATGCTACTATAATTATAGGAGGTATTATGCAAGAGGAATTCCAAAAAGCATTGGATTTTTCTAACTACAGAAAGACATTTGCTGTTCAGAGAAAAACCCTTAAAGAAAAAATTGAAGCCAAATTAACCTACGGTCATAACGGAGGAGTCTTCAAGATTGATAGAACACTTCTTAACTTTGTGGAAATGTTAATATACAAGGATAGATCGGAGGATGTTGTAATATTGGATGCAAACGAAAATCCAATTTTGATAAAAAATTTGGTAGAGTTTAGAGAAGAAATTTTTGATAGATACTTTACAGCAACCAATGAATATTTTGAAGAATATCAAAAGATTAAGAAAGCGAGATCAGTAGAATCTCTATTGGAAGTATAACAAATGAATAAGGGTATAATCCTATTTGCTCACAACAATAGGCAGATTGATTATGCCTTGATGAGCCTCCTAACAGCAAAATTAGCAAAGAAACATTTAGATGTTCCGGTAAGTCTAATAACTGATCCTTCAACAGTTGATTGGATGAAAGAATCGGACATTCTTAAGAAAGCAACTGAAATCTTTGAACAGATAATAATTACTCAGCGTCCGGAAGATGGAAACATGAGAAATTTTTCCGACGGTAAAAATATTAAACCAGCACCATTTAGTAATGGTAATAGATTTTCTGCTTATGATCTTACACCGTACGATAGAACATTATTAATTGATACGGATTATCTAGTGCTATCAAATAATCTAAATGAGTATTGGGATGTCGATAGTGACTTATTAATGTCTCCTAAATATAATGATATTATAGGTAAGGAAAGAATAGGTTATTTAGATTCACACATATCAGATACTGGAGTTGAAATGTATTGGGCAACAACAGTAATGTTTACGAAGAACGAGTATAGCAAAATGTTTTTTGATTTAGTAGAATACATTAAAACCGAATACAAGATGTTTGCTGATGTTTTTAGATTTGATCCTAGAGTTTACAGAAATGACATATCCTTTAGCATTGCCAAACACATTCTTAATGGTTATCAGAAAGTAAATGAATACAATCTTCCTGATGTATTTTCAACTACAGATAAGGATATCTTACACAATGTATCTGACAATAAATTACAATTTTTAGTTTCAGATAAAGATAATTTTATTGCTGCTTCTGTTAATAATAAAGATGTGCATGTTATGAATAAGTTTAGCATAGTTCGTAATTACGAAAAGTTGATGGAGTTAGCAGAATGACGTTTGGATATCTATTGATTGTATCAGAAAAAGACGATACTAATTATGCAAGGCTTGCTTATGCTCTTGCATTGAGCATAAAGAATACCCAGAAAGAAGGATACGATAAAGTAGCATTAATAATCAACGACAAGAAAAGACTAGAAGGATTCACATCAACATGGGTATTTGATGAAATTATCGAATGGAACGAAGCAGACTTCTGGGATGGAAGATCTCACATGGACTTGTTAAGTCCTTGGGACCAAACGATATGCCTTGATGCTGACATGCTGTTCCTTAGGGATTACAGCCACTGGGTAGAATATTTTATTAAGAATTGTGAATTATATGTTGCTAACAAATCCTATACCTATCGAGGAGAAGTTGTAAAAGATGAATATTACAGAAAAACTTTTTTAGCAAACGAGTTGCCTAACTTATATTCCTTTTACACATTTTTCGTTAAAGATAGTCAGTTAGCAAAAGAATTTTTTAACTTGCAAAGAGAAATTATCAAGAATCCTAAGGAATTTAGTAATCTATTCCTAAACAATTATAAACCTAAGATAGTAGGAACAGACGAAGCCTTTGCACTGTCGGCTAAGATACTAGATATAGCAGATGAAATTTCTTATCATTTAGAATTTCCTAGAGTAGTACACATGAAAGGAATGATACAGAAGTGGCCTTATCCTGCAGACAGTTGTTATGATCATGTTGGTTTTTATTTTAACAGACAGGGTAAATTAAAACTAGGAAACTTTGAACAAACTGATATTGTCCATTACGTAGATAAGGACAAGATCACTCTAGAAACAATAAACATATTGGAGGAAATAGCATGGAAGAAAAAATAAAACTTCCGGATTTTGACGAGTGGATCAAGAACTACAAACCAGAGCCGGTAGTCTATTGTGCTGCTTTTGATCCAGAATCAGGAAAGGTATTAGCAGTAGGTCCTAATCACGCTGTTAATGAAAAACAATATAGCAATGTAATAGAATTAGATTCTGATGTTGCTGAAAAAATTATATCTGGTGATATAAGGATGAGCAAGTGTTTTGTTGATCCGCATGAAGGAAAACTAGAAATAGTAGAAGTAAAAGATCTATTCAAGATTGACGATATGTTGCATAGAATTATTGTCAAGGAATGGTCAGACATTAAGAAGCCTGATATTCACTTGACACACTATGCTGATGGTAATACACTAATAATACAATTATCAGAAGAATATGGCGGAACATATAAGCAAGATGAGGAACACCAGCCAGTGGCAAAAAGAAAAATGTTTTGGGACGGTGATACGGTATTAGACTTTACTATAACTGATTACAATGATCCTAATGTTATTGCTGATAACTTTAGCATTAAAATTAACGAATTAGTTGGAAATAAGGTTATTAAGTCCGAACTAAACATTCCAAAGTATTTTAGTGTATACACTAGAAGACTATTTAAAAATTACATGATTGAGGAAAAATGAAAAAAGTAGTTGAGTTTGATGTTTTCTTTTTGAGTTACGATGAGCCTAATGCAGATTTGCATTACGCTGATCTATGTAACAAAGTGCCTTGGGCCAAAAGAATACACGGTGTAAAGGGTTCAGATCATGCACACAAGGCAGCAGCAGAACAATCAGAAACTGATTGGGTTTTAACTGTTGATGCTGACAACATTGTATATCCAGAATTCTTTGACATAGAAATAGACATGGACAATCCGGACATTCGTGCATACAGTTGGTGCGGTCGCAACAATGTTAATGGCCTGCGCTATGGAAATGGCGGATTAAAACTGTGGAACAGAGAGCATGTGCTTAATATGAAGACGCATGAAAATGCAGACAGTGAAAGAGCTCAGGTTGATTTTTGTTGGGAAGATGGTTATAGAAATTTTCCTAAAACATTTAGTGACACGGTAATTAATGCAACACCCTTTATGGCATGGCGTGCTGGATTCCGCGAAGGTGTAAAAATGACACTGGATGGCGGATTAAAAGTTCCTTCACAAGAAATTGAAAAACGTATTTGGTGGCACAATATGCACAGGCTAAGAATGTGGAGCACAGTTGGAAGTCATGTTGAAAATGGTTTGTTTGCTGTATATGGAGCACGTCTAGGAACATATCTTACAAACTGTACGGACTGGGATCATGTTCAGGTTAGAGATTTTGAATGTTTGCGTGATCTTTACAATGAAAAATGTAAACAATACGAAGACGGTTTTGGTCTTGAACAAGAAATTAAGTGGTTAGGAAGTGAACTAAGACATGAACTAGGATTTAACTATCCTAATTTAGATCCATCGATGAGCAAATATGTAATGGATTTATATGAGGAATCTATTAATTTAGGAAAAACATACTTCAGTCAAATTTATGTATGATATATTTTTTGTCAGCAAGGGAGAAATCAACATTAATGCTTGGACTAAGTTCAAGCAATTAGTACCCCATGCACAAAAAATAGAAAACTGTGATACTTTTGAAAAGGCAGCAGACAAATCCTTAACAAAACATTTTTGGGTAGTTTGGGATAATATCACGATTAATCCAGATTTTGAATTTAATTATAGAATTCCGGAGTGGGACGAAAAATACATTCATGTGTTTAAGAACGGATTATATCATGATGGCATTTGCATTTTCCCCAAGCGTGCTAAGATCCTACAGAGAGAATGGGACTATCGTTTTTTCACAAATAAAAAAGAAATGGATATGATAGCAAGCCAACCTGTTCCGTATGATGTTGCATTTATTTCATACCACGAAGAAAACGCAGAAAAGAATTTTAATAAATTGCTTGAAAAAGCACCTCATGCACAATGGACACGCGATGTCAAGGGCATACACCAAGCACACATTGAAGCAGCAAGAAAGGCAACCACGGACATGTTCTACATAGTTGATGCGGATGCTGACGTGTTGGAAGATTTTAACTTTGACATGCAGATACCCTACTATGATTTCAATGCAAGAAAGAGCGTGTATGTTTGGCGCAGCAGAAATCCAATAACGGATTTGGAATATGGATACGGTGGAGTAAAACTGTTTCCGAGAGAAGCAACGCTAAACATGGATACTAATACTCCAGACATGACCACGAGCCTTTCTGACAGTTTCCGTGCAATGGAACAAGTAAGTAACATAACAGCGTTTAACACAGATGCATTCAGCACCTGGAAGAGCGCATTTAGAGAGTGTTGCAAATTGGCAAGCAGAACCATAAGGGGACAGAACGATGATGAAACGGATCAAAGGCTTAGCAAGTGGTGTTCGGACTATGGGCGTGACAGACCTTTTGGCGACTATGCGATCAATGGCGCCCGTGCTGGCAGGGTTTATGGTGTGGCTAACAGTGCTAATCCTGATGCTCTTAGGTTAATAAATGATTTTGATTGGTTAAAGGAACAGTTTGATGCAGGACAAGGATAGAATACAGAGTTTTGAGCCTATTATGGACGAGATATCGCCTACCTTCTGCATGGCCAAATGGCACCATACCACAATATATCTGCAGACGGGCGAAACGCACAGTTGCTATCATCCCGCACCACACAAGATTCCGCTGGAAGGATTGGAAGAGAATCCAAGCCAACTGCATAACACTCCACAGAAGAAAGCGGAGCGACAGCAGATGATCAATGGCGAAAAGCCGAGCGGTTGCCAATACTGCTGGAACATTGAATGCATGGGCAAGGATTATATAAGCGATAGGAAGGAAAGAAATGCGAGTATCCATACTGAAGAAAGATTTGCTGCAATTAAGGCAGACCCTATGGCTGATGTTAATCCGCAGTATGTAGAAATTTCATTTGGTAATGAGTGTAACTTCAAGTGCGGCTATTGCCATCCCAAGCACAGCAGCACATACCACAAGGAGATTAGGGATCACGGTCCATACACCATGGTTAAGAATCATCGCAATGACATTGACTGGTTCAAGATACACAAGGAAGAGGACAATCCATACGTAAAAGCGTTTTGGAAATGGTGGCCCGAACTGCGTAAGACGCTTACAATTTTACGCATCACGGGAGGCGAGCCTCTGCTACAGCAGAGCACGTGGCGCATGTTTGATGAGTTGGAAAAGAATCCAATGCCCAACCTTGAACTAAACATCAATTCAAACTTTGGTGTCAAGCACATACTGATAGAACGCTTTGCTGACAAGGTTAATAGTCTTGTTGAGAAAGGTTGCATCAAGGACTTCAAGGTATTCACCAGCATGGACACCTGGGGCGAACAGGCGGAATACATACGCACTGGATTGGATTTGGAGTTATGGGAAAAGAACTTTGACACATACATGACCAAGACCAATCATCCACTAACGTTCATGGTCACTTTTAATATACTAACCGTTACCAACTTCCACAAACTACTAGAGAAGTTTCTATACTGGCGCAAGAAGTATAACGTAGATAATCAAACCAAGTGGCAGAGAATACGCTTTGATACACCCTACCTAAAGGAGCCACTACAGTATGACATGAACATACTGCCCAAGGAATACTTCATGCCCTACATGGAAAAGCATTTAGAATTCATTAAGGACAACATGGATGATACAGATAGGCACAAGTTTAGCGAACTTGAATATGAAAAGTTTCGCCGCGTGGTTGATTACATGCGAACAACAAATTACTCTGCTGAGAAACTCGCAGAAGGTCACAAGGACTTTTTCAATTGGTTCACGGAATATGACCGCAGACGAGGTCTTGACTTCGTCAAGACTTTTCCTGAACTAGAGGAATTTTATTTTGACTGCGCCCAGTAAAACATTCTGCATATTGCCTTGGATACACCTGTATGCCAATCCTGACGGAAATGTATTGCCTTGTTGCGTAGGAGATTGGCAAAAGCCAATGGGTAATGTTCAAAACAAAAAATTAGAAGATGTCTTTAACAATGAAAAGTTTAAGCAGATGCGTACGAATATGCTAAAAGGTAAACGCTGCGAAGAATGCACTGCCTGCTATAGAGACGAAGATGCTGGTAATAGCAGTTTTAGAAAACATTCAAATGAGCAATTTGAAAAATATATTGATGATGCAGTGCTAAACACTAATGATGATGGCAGCATGGACGACTTTAGGTTGCGATATTTAGATGTTAGATGGAGTAACATTTGTAATTTTAAGTGTCGATCGTGTGGCGGAACATATTCATCTAGTTGGGCAAAAGAAGATGGAAAGTCAAATGCTTACACGTTTGCCGGTGGTGATTCAAATGATGATCTGTATAAGCAGTTCGAACCTCACTTTGATACCATAGAAGAATTTTACTTTGCAGGCGGTGAGCCTTTACTTACGGATAAACATTACGAAATATTAGAATATCTAATTGATCACGGTCGGACAGATGTAAAGTTAAGATACAACACAAACATGAGTGTATTAAAATATAAAGGAAAAAATATTTTAGACTTATGGAAAAAATTTAGTAATGTTGTAATTGGAGCAAGCCTGGATCATTATGGATCTAAGGCTGAATACATACGGCACGGGACAGATTGGTCTTTGGTTGAAAGTAATTTAAAATTAATTCGCAAGGAAACTCCTCATGTAGAATTACATACAAACACGGTGGTATCTATTTTTAATATAAAGACCTTGCCTGAGTTTGTTCAATATATTATTGATAACGATCTAGTTAGTATAGAAAACTATAATCCTAACTTTTATAACATAATGAATCCAGACTATTATAGTTTTAAGATGATACCAGAAGAGGACAAGATAGACATCATAAAATCCTTGGAAGAGTTTGCTTCAAAGCATAAAGGAAACATCGAATACGGAATACAGGGTGTTATAAACGGACTAAGGTCATCGGTATATTCACCTGAACTTAAAACAAAGTTGCAGATAAAAACAAAATACTATGATCATTTGCGTAAGGAAAATGTAGAAGAAACTTTTCCCGAAATACAAGGATGGTTTAAATGAAAATTTACTTCGACACATTAAAAAAAGATGAATCAAATCAGAATCATCTGACCTCAAATGGAAATAACGACTATTGGCTAATCGCACCAGGTGCGCCCATTAAAAAAAAGTGCATAGAAATGAAACTGGATCTTTCGGAGTTAACAGATGTTAACGAAACAGGAATATATTTTGTGGACGTTAGAAATGATCCCCAATGGTGGGCAGGCGTATTAACAAACGATGGTGTTCCTCACACTCACATACTGCATTGCTTAACCGAGGAAATAAGAAAACTAGCCAAGGAAAAGAAGATTAGGATCGTAATCAATGCGGATAGAGAAGGTGGCCCAATGGTTACACAGCATTGGGATTGCTTTTTAACCACGCATACCGCAATGGTTGAACTTGGATTGCCCAAGGACAGCGTTCTAATACTACAGGGCAACAAGAAGGTAGAGCACCAGTATCGCAGATGGCTAAAAGCCAAGGGTGTTGATAGGCTCTATGATGTAATGTATAGCAATCACTTCGGAAACATATTTGGAGATGATAAATTACCAACTGCTCCTGTCATAAAATACGCCATGGCGAACCCTGCCAGCAAGGATTACAACAGCCTTAACAGAGTTTATCGTCCGCAAAGAGGTGCACACCTATACAGGCTCATGAAGGACGGAGTATTGGACAAAGGTATAGTAAGTGGCAATGAAATAATATTACGAAATGTAGAAACAGAAATGCTTGTGGGAGATTATTCGGACATAGACAAGGAGTTTCCTAGGTTCATAGATGGAGATTGGAGCAAGATAAATGCTGCCAATCAATACAATGTTGACATTTATAAGAATAGTTTGCTTTCAGTCATTACAGAAACTATGTTTCTGGAAGACGTTGCATTCATCACGGAAAAGATATTCAAACCCATCACAATGGGACATCCACTCATACTGTTTGCCAGCCAAGGAACTCTAAGATGCCTGGAGGACATGGGATTTAGAACGGACTGGTGCGGTATAGATCCTGCATACAATGATATACAAGATAATGTTGAACGATTCAATGCTACGCAGCAGGTTCTCAACGACTGGATAGCACTGCCACAGGAAGAAAAGATAGCAAGATTAGAAAAGAGCATGGATACCATACAGCATAATTTTGATTTAATAAGGCGTAGTGACTTCTATGCTGATGCCATCAATGAAGCAGTTGCCAGGACGGAGAAGTATTATGAAACCGTTTAATCAATATAAACGTTTTTTTGCGTTTGGTTGCAGCCTAACCAAATATAATTGGCCCACATGGGCTGACATAATAGCAACTGAAGTTCCAGAGTATTACAATTATGGACAGAGTGGCGGCGGGAATCTATTCATAGCCAACAGCATTGTGGAAGCAAACCTTACCCACAAATTTACGGAAGATGATTTGGTTATTGTAATGTGGAGCAGCGTAAGCAGAGAAGATAGATATAGGAATGGAAAGTGGCAAACCCCAGGTAATATATACTCTCAAGGAGAAATAGACATGGAGTTTGTTTATAAATGGAGCGATGATAGATTTTACCTAATGAGAGATTTAGGGTTGGTTGAACAGACCAGAGCTTATCTTGAAAATCTACCATGCGACTCGGACATGCTGAAGATGGTGGACTTCGAGGAAATAAAAATATCCGACAACATAAAGGGAAATCATCTAGAGGACATATTAAAACTATATTCATCTACTATTAATAGTGTTAAACCTGCAATAGTTGATGTTGTGTATGATGGTGTATGGCCTATTATTCCCATAAAGGGTTGGGGAGGTGAAGGGCAGACAGCAGACTATCATCCCACACCATTGGGTTATCTCAAGTATCTTGAAAAGTTTTATTCGATTACCGAAGGCATGAGAAAATATGCAGAGGAATATGATGCAAGGGTCTTGGAGTGTAAGACATTGGATGATACTGTAAAGTTTTGGTCCGCACCAGGAGTGGCAAGGCTATGATGGCGTGTGTTAACACAAGGAATTTGTTGTATGTTATTACCTATGACCCTAATAATCCCAAGGTTGAGGTTGTTCAAAGCAGTGTAGCCATTACTGAGTTTCATAAATCCGACAAAGATTTTTTCTACATTCAGTTTTCTGATCCTAGCAGTTTTAGGATAGTTGATGTAAAGGGTTTAATCCCAGAAGAGGAATTTGAACAGATTAAGGATCCTAATTCCAATCTTCATCTGATGCTGGACAATGCATTGGAATTTTATCTCCTGAGTGCTGATACGATATACGAGGAAATTGTAATCAAGCACGGCGTTCCTGCAGAAAAGATAATCTTTCTTAGTGCCATTCCAACCATGCACGAATACATTAAAAAGTTATCAGAAAAATATAAATTGCCCGAGATTAAACTAGAATGGTTTAACCTATTTGAACACACGGGTCGCAATGCAAGACTGCTATCAAAGGATGTGGAAACTCTTAATAAGAAACAATCGTATGAACGATCATTCCTTTGCTTAAACAGAAGATGGAGAATGCATCGTCCTTTAATGTTCACTCTGCTCAAGGACAGGGGATTGGTAGACAAGGGGTTTATTAGCCTTGCACCCTCCGATGACGGTATGGATTGGAATAAAGTTTTTCCGAGATTGAGATTGATGTATCAAAATCATGCACTGATAGATCCTATACTGGAAAGAAATTCTGATGTCATAAACACTCCACCTTTATATTTGGATCTGGAGGATCTCGTCACGAACAGGGCAGAACCAGAAGTGTCAATAAATGAATATTACAAGAAAACATATTTCAGCCTAATTAATGAAACCACGTATCATGAGAATGTTCCCTTCTTCAGCGAAAAGATTTTTAAGGCAATAGGCATGGGGCATCCGTTCCTAGTTGCAACGGCAGCAAACAGTTTACAGTATCTAAGAAAGTTAGGATATAAAACTTTTCATCCTTTCATTGACGAATCATATGATAATATTTCGGACGACGGAAAGAGAATGTTAGCGATCGTTGATGAGGCTAAACGACTCTGTAATTTGGACAAGGCTGAGTTCAAATCCTGGAGAGCGAGCGTGGAACCAATAGTTAGGCACAATCAAAGATTAATCGAATCAAAAAGAAGCATATCGCAGCGAATGAACTATTAGTAGCACCGAATTAAGGCGTCTAAAACGCATTTTAAGCGTCATACAGCGGTGTTAACACACAAGGTGTTATAGTTGAACCCTGTAAGAAACAATCAGGTTTAAAAGGTGTTTAACTGCGTTTTTGTAAATACTTTTGGTTATAACAGTAGAGGAAAAAATATGAAAATTGGATTTATTGGACTGGGTAAATTAGGTCTGCCCTGTGCTGAAGTGGTTGCCCAAAAAGGTCATGATGTTACAGGATATGATATTGTTGATGTCCAAACTGATAAAGTTCAATTTAAAACTACCATAGAGGATTGTGTTAAGGATAGAGAGATAGTTTTTATAGCAGTTCCTACACCGCACGATCCAGCATATGATGGTAGGGCACCAACAGCACACCTACAACCAAAAGATTTTTCATACGATATTGTTCACAGTGTTCTTAAGGAAGCAAACGAACACATGAACAAGGATCAACTGCTTGTTCTTATTTCAACAGTATTGCCAGGAACGGTCAGAAGAGAATTTATACAGCACATTACTAATCCGAGATTCGTTTATAACCCATATCTAATTGCAATGGGAACGGTAGCATGGGACATGGTTAATCCTGACATTGTCATGATTGGAACAGAAGATGGCAGCACAACAGGTGATGCCAAACAACTGGTAGAATTTTATAAAACCATTATGGAAAATGATCCAAGTTATGAAATTGGAACATGGGATGAATGTGAGTGCATCAAGGTATTCTACAATACATTCATATCAACAAAACTTGGATTGGTTAACATGATGCAGGATGTTGCCGAAAGGCAAGGCAACATTAATGTTGATGTTGTTACTCGTGCGTTAGTGAATAGCACACAGAGAATAACAGGCCCTGCATATATGAAAGCAGGTCTTGGCGATGGAGGTGGATGCCATCCGAGAGATAACATTGCATTGCGTTTCATGGCAGACAAATTAAATTTGGGTTATGATTTATTTGATGCAATAATGAATGCAAGAGAAAAGCAAGCCAAGAACATGGCCTCAAAATTAGTTTCTATTTCCAAAGAAAGAAATCTTCCTATCTTACTAAATGGTGTTGCATATAAACCAGGCGTTCCGTACCAGGACGGTAGTTACAGTTTATTGGTAGGACATTATTGTCACGAATTAGGTAGAGGTCCAATGACCATTGATCCTGCGATTGACTTGGGCGGCGGAATGGAATTTAGAGCAGTTGTGTTACTCGCCCATCCTACACTTTATATTAAACTAACTGATGATAGTGTTGTAGTTGATCCTTGGAGACAATACACTTCGGATAAGCATTTGGTTATTCACTACGGAAATACTAGAAAAAGTTAAAGAATATTATTAGTTCTTTTCTTGATATCTGCTTTAAGCATTTCTATATCAATTTTAAAATCTAACTTTTTGATTGTGTCTTTATACTCTGAAAGAGTACCTAAAAGTTTTTTGGCAACGGCATCTGGTTGATTTGATTTCAATTGCTCCTTGATATCAATCTCCCATATCCTTCCATCTTTAAATTCCAAAATCATCACGTCAACATAAGCGACCGGCATGGTGTCCATGTATAAATCCTCGAACACCTCCGGCCACTCTTTGACTAAATGTTTTGGCGGTTTAAAATATTGCCTATGCACGGCTTACGCTTCTGCAGAGGCCTTTTCTTTCGAAGAAGTTTTCTTCTTCGGTGGATCTAGTTCATCTGCTTCTCTACGCAATCTCGCTGCTTCTTTGTACATAGCATCTGCTTGGCTGCGATAAGATCTAGCAAGATCCGAATCAGAAAGAACACCGTCGGTTGCTGGTGCCGCTACTGGTTCTTCGCTAGGTAATGTTTCAGTTGCTGGAGTAGCAGTTTCATCTGATTTAGGTGCGCCACTTACGAATGTATATAATTCGTCAACGCTCACATTGCGCTGTTCTGCAATTAGAACATTAAGTTCTGAAAGTAAAATTTCACTTACTGGAGTAGGTGTCATTTTAACTGTATCAGTCGCAACTTTTTTCAAACGTCCTTCTGCCTGAACTGCTGTTAGCATATTAGTTCCGTTAGCAAAAGATCTAGTGAACATAATTTCACCAAGTTCGTTTGCCTGTTGTCCCTGTTCAGAATCAATTAATTCCATTAAGGAATTGTGTTGATCGTCTCTTAATGTTGCTGTAGGTAAAACTAACGCCATGTTAGATTCACCAAGAACGGTTCTAAATACAACGGCAACTTTCTCACCGGTGTTTACAATCTTTCCTACGTGTTTAGTTTCTTTAGCCATTATTTTTCACCTTGTTGTGCTTGTTGTTGTTTGGTAACATGTTCTAAGAATGCAGTTAACTTATTATAAGTTTTTCCAACTGCTTCTAATTCATTTGCTTTAAATGCGCCTCTAGTTGTGGCAATATCAATAATGCTACGTACAGCATTTAGATCGTTTACATTTAAATCAGGACTTGATGCTGTAGCATCTGCACCTGGTGTTGGGACAGGACCGCTTGCCGGCGCTGCCGTTGCTTCAGAAGCGGGTGCTTCCGTTACATTTTCGTTTTTAGTTTCTTCCGCCATTTAGTTTCTCCTTAGGTATGGACATGCTAACATAAAGTATGTTAGTTCTTTTTGTTCTTCAAACCCCACAAACGTGGATGTATGAAATTTATTTTCCTCGTTAACAGAAGGATAAGTCACAATGCAATATCGTCCTGTTAGTTTAGATTTAATCCAATCAATAATGTTTTGATCAGCCCTTTCGCTATTTCCAATTTTAATTTTTGAAAAATGCGGAGGCATGGTTTTTAGTTGTCTTGAATTCAAAACGTCAAGTGGATTAAGTTCTATCATGTAATTATTTATAAAGTGCTACTATTACTCTGATAATTCTTGGCTTAGTCTTTTGGACAATGCTTTATTATATCCCATTTTTTGGACATCACCGCTGAATAGATACAGTTCAAAAGCAGATTTCTCCTTTAATACAGTTATTGCTCTTTTAGTAATATAATACGGCGATTCTATAAAATTGTCAAGCCATAAAAGCACTTGCGGTGTCACGGAAAATTTTTTTGGAAAATCCACTTTATAGGTTTTGATTTGTGCAGTTAACTGTATAAAGTTGAGTGCTTCGTCTGTTAAACGAAGTCCTCCGGATTCTTTGGATCTAACATTCCACCACCAGAGAGATCTTTTTTCTTTTATAATATCTTCTGTGATGTCTTGGTTTGCGGCTTTTAGAAAAACTCTCGTATAATTATCTTTAATGTCCATTCCACTATTCTTTATCTCCGGTAGTAAGTCTGTACACTGAAAAATCAGTTGTATTAAAGAGTTTGTTAAGTTTCTTGGCTAAGTTTCTAGCATGTCCTGGATTTGAAAATGAGACCTTCTTATATTTAGGACCAGGATAACTAGCAACAGCACTTCCGCTTTTTAGATTGAAAGGTTTGTTCTGATAAAACACTGCCCAAATGGCTTCGCTCTCGAGAATCTGTTCTACTTTATATGTTTCTCGATTAGTATGTTCGAGAATTATTGTTGGTTTTGGTCTACTCATATATACGTAATTCCTAGTTAACTACGTATATATTTATCCTTTTTTAAAAGGAACCTCCATCAAACTTTACATCAACTTCAGTACTAGACTTCTGTAATTCCTTTAGAAGTGCGTGTATTTCGCCTATAGTGCTGCCTAGTTTTGTTGTAAGCAGTGATAATTCTGTTGTAAGATCACGTGCTTCTTGTATTGTAATTCTAACTTCTTTTTGTTGTGATCTTTCCGCAACAGCAATGCGCTGTAGTAGTTTTTCAACAGTTGCTAAATTTGCAGGGACGTTATTTTGAGACACTTGACAATACCTGTTTCATTTCTAGTTCAGTCTTAAAAGGACCACGATATTCATAACGCTGTAGAGTAATTAATTTAGGACAGAAACTCTTTACCCAGCCCTTTTCAAATCTAATTGTGTAGTAACCTGCGCAGTACAAACTCTTTGAATCCTTACTCTTTGTAAAAAGTGGAAGTTTCTTCTGTATATCATACATTGCATTATGAGGAATAGTACTTGATGCAAATCCATGTACTTCCTTAGGATTAGAATTATCCGCTTCCTTGATAATTTTAGCAACGAAAAAATCATTTCCAAATTGTTCAGTAAGATTTTTCTTGGTATTGAATATTGTAATTCCTTCTTCATTGCTTAAAATAAATTTATTTTCTTCATTTTTTCTTAGTGTTGCAACTCTCACACCGTCATTTTCAACGATCCAAAATTTATTATCAATAATAGGTTTCGCTTGAATTGATGCCATATTAACCTCCTAGAACTTTTTCGACCGCATCGTCATATCTTGCATTTAGTGGCTCAGCATAAGCCTGTGCTTGATCTGATATTTTCTTTAGATCATAAAGATTGCAGAACTTCATTAGTCTAATACCAACTTGGCTTACATTCTTATTTGAGTTAGTTGCAGTTGAAACTGTTTCTTTAATGATATTCTTAATGTCGTCTGGTTGATGCTTAAGATCAATCAATTGTCGATTTCTTTCATAATCTTCTAGCACACGATGCTCTTTGCCCTCGTGATCAACCCAACGCTGTAACATTAAGTTATTCCAATTAAATCCTTTTGTTTGCCTATCGGCAAACGCCTCAGACAAACCTACCTTGTTCTTAGTGCCTTTCTTACGAACACCTGGATATGCGCTGAACACGTTATCGCTTGTGTCACCACGCATACATTTTTCAAACAATAGCCACTCTGGATCAGGAGCAGGCTTTGGTTGCTTAGTTTTTTTGTCTATCACAGGAAGTCCTTTCTTGTCAAAGAATCCTTCGTGTGTAGTTGTCACTTCTTGTACACCATTATATAATTTTACATTAGGTGCAATTAACTGTTGGAAATCGGTATCTGTACTAATAACAACATGTTCTGTATCTGGATGTTGTTGAATCCATCCAGCAATTAAATCATCTGCTTCAAGTTGTGGGTGTTGTAATACAGTACAGTTTGTTTTATCTGTAACAAATTCTTTGAATGTGTCAAATGCTTCCCAAAATACTGTTTCTTCTTCCTGTTGTTTCTCATTTAGAGCAGCACGAGCATCACTTCTGTTACGCTTGTAAGGCTCGTAGTAGTCTTTACGCCAACTACGTCCTTCTAAACAGAACACAACATGAGTGCCGTTAAAGTCCTGCCATGCCTTCTTAATGCTGTTTAGTGTGATATGGAACGCCATACCTAACTTAATATCAGCATCTCCATTGATTACATGCCTCGCTCTAAAGAACGTGTTCGCAGTATCTACTATTATATGACACATTTTATTCATTATCTCTTTTAACAGCACTAGCATCAATAGAGCCAGTGTCTAGTGGTCCTCCATAGTCACCATCGACTACAACGTTTGCACAAAGTTCACGGAACCAACGATCAACAATTTCTTCATCCTTGTCACCTTCTACACCGTATCCTTCATTTCTTAATTGTACTATGAAATACTCGTTCCAGTCAAGTTCAAAGAATCCATTTCGGACATTTTCTTTGTTAACATGAGTATTCAAAACACTTATCCAAGGTTCCTTCTTCATGGTAGCCTTTTCCTTGTCTGTAAGACCTGGCTTAGATGTGTCTGGTTCCTTGTTCTTTTTAAACAACTTCTTAATAAAGTCCATATTGTTTTCCCTATGTTCCGATAGCATTACCAAACAAGTATACATGCACTCTTGCAGCCACATTGTATCCCCTTTGGAAAGCCATCTTAGCAACAGAACCGGCTGTTGCAGTTTGCTCTTCTTCTCTAGCACCAACAGGCATTACCCAAATCGGATAATCTATTCCTTGTGCCTTAAATTGTGAGATTACTTGTTCCATTTCATCCCACTGTTGTTGTTCGGAACCAACAACAAATTTTAGTTGTCCTCTGTTACTTAAATTTCTATATTCTGCTACCACTTCAGGCTTAATTGCTTTCTTTGCAGTTTCACCTGCTACACTCCATAGTTTAGGACTTACACTAAAGAATAGTTCGACATCCTTAGTAATTTCGTTATCAACATACCAGAATTCTTTAAACTCCTGTGTAAGTTCTTGTGTGCCATTAGTTTCAAATGTAACACTAGCAGGCATGTTGTTTAATCTTTTAAATTCTGTCATGATACCAATGAATGCTTCTTGACCATGTTTCATTAGAGGCTCACCACCCGTAACACAGAAATGTTGTCTCTGTCCTGTAACGGGATGTAAAAATTTACCCTCTGGATTGGAATCTGTCTTTAATATATTAATAATATCATGTGCAAGTTCAACAGCAGTTTTCTGACCCATTAAGTGTTTAAACTTCTTGCTCCAAGTATAACTGCTATCACAACCTTTTTCCCATACAGGCAAGTCTTCAACTCTTTTAACTTGGCTCACATCATAATCTTCGAATGGTAAATCATATGTGTCCGGATTCGTAGGATCAACCTGACCAAAACCGTTACACTGTAGATTACATAGGAAGAAACGTATCCACGCAGTGGGCACGCCTGTATAATGTCCTTCACCCTGTATGCTGTGAAAGATTTCGCTATAGTAGTATTTCTTGTCAGTTGCTATTGTCATTGTCTTTATTATACGCTTTCTCTTGATGATTGTCAACCTTTTTAGACAGCGAAAATGTGCCATTAAAGTTGTCAGTCCAAACCAAATCGTCACCTATATCCCAGCCCATTTGGTTCAATAATTCTGTGGGTAGAGGAAGAACCAAATCACCAGTATCCGGATCTTCCTCAACTTTTACGGTAAGTTCCAAAGTAATCTCCTTAGAAATATTTCTTCAAAACTTCAATTTCGTCATGATATTTTGCAATGATATCCAACTCTTTTTCAATCGCTTCCAAAATGTCTGGATGTTCTCCAATCCCTGCCGGATTGTTAAGATACACTTCAACATTCATCTTGTGCTTTTGAATATGGCCTTCTGCGTGTGATACTAATGCTTTTATCATTTCATCTCTATTAATTGCCATTCTTCTCTCCTTTTCTATAGTTTCCCTTTTCGGGTATCACGTGGCGAACACCGCCTCGTGGATCTTCCATGTCGCCGTTTCGGCGAGGAATTAAGTGAACGTGCGGCCACATGACTGTCTGTCCTGCGGCTTCGCCGATGTTCTGCCCTAAGTTATAGGCATCACAGTATCCTTTCTGAACCCAATCATACCCCCAAGCATATGCTGCCTTGTAACAGGCCGCCAACTTATCCCAGGTTTCTTCCTTGGGCACGAAAAGAATGTGTCCTTCCGTTACCGGAAAGCCATCCTTGAACACGGTAAAATCTCTAGTGTCTATTAACACATCCTTCCAGGGGATATCCTTAAACTCCATTATTCTTCTTCGCTTTCTTCAATGTGCTCTTGGAATTCTTCTTCGCCATACCAGCATTTAAAATCAACAGCCCATTCGTCATCCTCTTTTGCATACTTCCAAATTGCATTTTGTTGGTCCACAGGAAGTGCGTGAAATGCTGCTCTGAAGTAACCAGCCTGTTCATCGGATGCTTCTACTCGCATTTCCTCGGCACGAGTCCAATCCTCTTCATCATCACTCTCACTTAGTTCGTCAGCCTCTACCCATGTATCCCATGCGGATGAATGCGCATCTTCATTTAAATCACTGATAATATCGTATGCTTCTTCTTTGGTAATCATTAATACCCCCTCAGTCTGTTTACTTGGTATATTTTGGGACCTGGTGTAGTAAATTCAAATCCCATCTTGTTTCCCACATATACCTTACCATTGTATTGCATATGAATTTTATTGCCTGCTAAAAAAATATCTAAAAATTGTTTATCGTTGAATCTATCAACTTCCGCTTCTGCTACCTTGTCATTGTCAGTGCAGGTTACGGTGCAGGTCTTATCGTATTCTGTTGCCATTAAAATCTCCCTGTTGATACATTTTCCCAAGGATAAACCAACCAACAGTCTTCCTCAGCCTTGTTAACTTCATCACAGTGGTATGACACTCCGTCAAATTCGCTTGATAAGTTTTCTGTTAATACTGCGAACCGAACGTTGTCACCCCAAATTTGATCCCATACAGGAGAATGAGGTAAACAACTGCTCTTCCAATCTTCCTTGATCCAATTAAATGTGGCACCGGTATCGTTAATATCATCTACAATTAGAATGTTTTTACCCAATGGTTTATTTTTAAAGAATCCCATCTCTGGAGCATATGAACCGTGTTCATCGTAGCCGTAGGCATCTTCACTCATCCAAGCATTACTTTCTAAATGACTATCACCATCACGTAATGCTACCTTAAGTGCTTCGCAACGAATACCTGTCATGTTTGAAATGATTGTAGCAGGAACATTGCCACCGCGTGTGATGCCAACGATGTAGTCTGGTTTCCAATTGTCCTTGTACATTTGTGTGACTATATTTACACACATTTTTTCCACGTCCTGCCACGTGTAATAAACTTTTTTAACCATTTTGTTTCTCCAGACTAAACTCAACTTGCTTAACATTTGCCCAAAGAAAACTTCTCCAACCCTTGGCGTTCACATCATAAACAGCCAATGATGTAGGAACCTTTTCAAACTCTAATTCCAGTTGATTAGTATCCACTTGAGTCTTTGGATGAAACTCTTCCGGTATTAGACTAAAGTTAAGAGTGGAGGTCATCTTTCTTTCCTCACCGTCCTTCTTGGTAAAGGTAACAACAACTTCTCTTTCTTTCAAAAGTCCTAGTAACCAATCTCGCCCCTCAGGCGTATCTATTTCATTTTTAATGTTTTCCACTTAAATACTCCTCATTATGTACCCACTTGTAACCACGTTCTTCCATCGTCTTACCACCATGCCAAGGAAGGAATCCCCATTCTTTAGTTTTTCTACCCATGAAGAACAAACTCCAGCAAGGAATCTCATTTCCTGCTTCGTCCTTCTCCAGTTCAAGCCAGTGTAAATCTTCTGCTGATCTAATACGGAAGTGTCCCGGACCTCTCCATACTTTAGTAGAACCTACAACACCTCCTGTTGTGCTGTTGGTTAATGGAATGTGTTCCCAATAACCGCCCTTAAGAATTAGAGTTGCATACCCCCATGGATGATCATGTAGTGTGGGTTCGTCACTTACAAGAACTTTGTGTAGTGTGATATTAAAAGGAAAGTTCTTGCGTTCCTTTAAAAATAGATAATAACGGATGAGGTAAGGTACCTTTCCGTCTCTATCATATATAATTCTCTTCCTATCCAGTTTCTCAAGCAGTTTCAGTAACATCTATGCCTCTTTCTTTTAGATAGCGTTTCAGTTCCTTGTCAGTTGGCTGAACACTATAGTTTTGTTTGAAAAATATTTCATAACTATCAGAACCATATTTTCCAATACCATATAACATAGTAGCATCATTTCCATCCCATGTCAAGTAGTCTTTTGACATGTTACGCAAGGCTTTTTCACGCCTATTATAAAAGCCCAATTCTCTTATAACGTCTATTACTTCTTCTGTGGTGCTCTTAAGGAATTTTTTGGGTGTATTCCATTTTGATAGAAAGTTTGGAAGCACCCTTTTTACCTGCACTCGATCCGTTTGGTTGAGCATTATAACTCCTACCATGTGTTGCCAGGAACCATCAATCTGTTCCTGTACCATTAGATCCTCAGAAAGGATTGTGCCAGGGCTGAACTTTTTCATAAATTTCCTTTACTCTCTTGTTGTATTCATCTTCATTAACAGCAAGATTATTTAGGTGCTGTCTCCAAATTCTTTTCATGTCTTCCGATAACTTTGGATTAGCAAGAATAAGTTTCAGTGCTTTACTACGCTTCTGCTGTAGTTCTTCCGAATAAGGTCCCATAGTCTATTCCTTTCATTGGACA
>Ga0181591_10001416_pt1 | contig 20428 bp, 29 predicted proteins | sample 071ome_33_FD_133757 | JGI IMG/M metagenome (GOLD analysis project Ga0181591, IMG submission 133757) | Coastal salt marsh microbial communities from the Groves Creek Marsh, Skidaway Island, Georgia - 071412AT metaG (megahit assembly) | ecosystem: Environmental > Aquatic > Marine > Intertidal...
CGTCCTGTGCGCTGGGACCGGGTGCGTTTAAGAAGTAGTCTTTGCCTTCCAAGTTGACGATTACGTTGTCGAACTTGTCAGTCCGCATCGGCGCGTCGGGATAGAACTGCTTGAATATGTCGGCCTTGCCTGCATCATTTCGGGCTACCGACATATTGCTGAAAAGCTCACCTACACCCGGCAGGAACTTCGAGAACCGACCGGGAAGCTCTGGCAAGTCCTGCTCGCGACGGCTTTCACCAGATACAAATTCATAAGCGTCAGTCAGAGTGCCGCCGACAGTATCTGCGGCTCGTTCCATAAAAGACCCATTATCCAGTTGCACACTTTGCGGGGTGACTGCTGATGGGGTAAAGGACTCTTCGGTGTCATCTCCCAAATATGGTGTAATAATTCCCGACGATTGATCAGCCATTATTTACGCCCCTGCGCTTTAACTAGAATCCTCCACTGATCTAAAATTCCATTTCGGCTCAAATTTGGATTTGCAGCAGCCATTTTTTCTATATATTTATTTATGAACACAACATTGGTTTTACCGTTTTGCTCAATTCGGGCGACCAACGGCGTCCTATTTATAAAGGCAGACCAATCGCGTTTAGCTTGGCTAAACGCTTTACTTCGGTCCTTCGGTTCTGCGGCATATACCTGCTTTGCAAGAAAATCCCGGTACTCTACTGCGCGGTCTGCAAGGGCAATCTGATAGTCACGAATAATTCTGTTCGCTTGTAATGGGTTTTCTGCGCTCAACAACGCCTGCTTTGCTCTCTGCGCGTCCGGTTCAGTTTGTGGCCCTTTCTGTGAAGCCAGTTTTACAAGCAAATTATCGGTCAAAAATGTACGGTACGAAGCAAAGTCGGTAATCCGTGCGGTTCTAGCGGGATCAACTTCTATACCAAAAAGGTTTTGCCCCGTTTGAATAAGATTATCGATCTGGTTTTTTAACTCTCTACCCGGACCCATTTCTTTAGGCAGCAATTGAAACCCAATCTGTGCGGTTTGTTTAGTGGCATCAGCTTGATTTGCTGCTTCCTCTATTTTTGCAAAATCCTTCGCTTGAGTGCCCGCAAATTGCTTATCAAAGGTGCTTTCACCTCCCATATTCACAAGAGGAACCTGACGCATCGCGACAGACTTAACCTCCCCAGAACGATTTATCTGTAACGCTCTTCCGCTTTTACGAGCCTCCTTTACCTCTTCAGGAGTGAAACCGTATTGAGCCGCGTTTTTTTCCGTTATCGTCATGAATTGCTGCTTGGGAAACTGCTGTTCAATTGCGGCTTTGTAATAAGTAGGCAAAGCGGAGGTTGGTATTCCCAACTTCTGCGCTAACTGCGTGTCACGCGTTGCAGCGGCTTGATCTGAAATCATCTTCTGCGCCTGCAAACCAGCAACCTTTTCCGCAAGGCCAGCTTTAAGGGCGTTCTGATAGGCCCCCATACCGCCCAGAGCGGCCCGTCCAGCGGCACGACCGAGAGAGGCGTCTTGGGGGTTGCGACCACCAGCACCCGCATCCAGAAACGCCGACGCGGCGGCTAGGAGGCCCATTGTGCGGGCATTGTTCCTGTCTACGCCTAGCAAGCCGTAAACGTCGTTTGCAGCGGGCGCTGGTTTCGGCGTCATGCCCGGAACGTTCATTAACGTCGCCGGGAAAGGATTGAAGTTCCCTTGCGGCAGGTTGTTGTTCATAAAGTCGCCAACCTGCGGGGGTCTCACATCAAAAATGCTCACAGACCAATCCTCCCTAACAAACCTCCGCTGCCGGGCAGTAGAGAGTTCCCCAACGCAGCGGCACCAAGACCGAGACCCAGATAATTAGCTGCGGGATTGTAGAACGTCGGCTGCTGCGTCGTTTGCGTGCCGCCAAGCGTGCCACCGCGAACCAGTGCGGCGTAATCCTGTAGTTTTTGACGCTCCACGTTCTCGTTAAAGTTAAAGCGATTGATTTCGTCTTGAAGCTGCGCCTGCGACATCTGCTCGCGGGCAGCACCCACCTGTGCAATTCGAGCCGGGTCAGCGAACGACATATCGCGGAAGCCCTGTGCCGCGCCCGCTGTCGACATCTGGCGCGCTCTTTCGTCGGCGTAGTTTTTATAGGCCATGGAACCAGATAGGTCGGCGAGGGACCGGGAAAGCACGTCGGCGTTTGCGCCAGAACCCAGACGACCGGCTTTGGAGAACTGACTGCTCACGCGCTCGATAACGGGATTAGCCGCTGCGTTAAACGCGCTTTCAAAGTACGGGTTATTTGCCATCACGAAGTCACCCATGATGGTGCGGTTTGCAAGGTTCTGCGCGTTAGTCGTTATGGGCGAGCCAGCAAGCGCCTCTTGTTCGGTCATCTGCAAGGCCAACTCGCTCTGCGGCGAGAACGGAACAACCGTTGAGTTCGGGAAATAGCTGGGACGACCCGAACCATACTCCGTGTCTGCGCGCTCAAGCAGACTTTCAAGATATGGTTTCGCGTAAGCCGGAGGCTCATTATTCGAAACCGTGTTTACAACTTGCTCTCTGCGTCCGCCATCACTGCTCATGGCATTACCCCAAAATTACGTATGAAAAAGTTCGGTCTGTTTGCGCGTTATTTGCATGTGTAATCGTGAACGACTGTTTCGCGCGGGCGCTCACATACATCGTCGGCACTTCTGCCGCACCGTTGGCGGTTGTCGGCATAAACAAAACGACACTGTCGCCACCTGCCCGATTATCCGTCACCACCGTGGTTGCGCTCGACGCCGTGAGTGTCACGGTGCCGGTCGCGTTAATTTTCCCGTCCATAATGTTGCGAACAACGGACGCGACTTGTCTTGGGTTGCTGCTACCCTCAACCGGAAGCGTCTGAAAATAGCCGCTCATCGAATGCCGCCAGCGACGGCATCAATCTCAATGCCTACCGCGTTTGACCACGTACCACCTGCCGCAATACTAAGCCTTGCCCGGTGATACCGGCCCTCAGCGCGAAAGGGACAAAACCCCGCCGAGTTCTGTGGGGAAGACGCGCCAAACGCGAAAGCGTCGTTTGCACGATCACGCACCGCTACTTGCATAGACAACGTGCCGCCATCAACGACAGGACGGATAGAGCGCAGCATTGCTCTCCGATTGTCCGCCAGCGAGGACTCTGCTGTTTCCAGCGTTGCCTCTAAAGCACTGCCAGTGAAAGACTGTATTTTTTTGTCTTTTGCAGCGGCAATAAGGATCAATCCGCCCTTATACAGGTCACTATCAAACGACGTAATATGATCGTCTAAGGACGCCTCGATGCTGTCCATTTGTTCCAGCGTGTAACCCGTTGTCGGGGTCTGACCGAGAAGTTCGTGATCTATGTCGGCGTATGTCCAACGAGCATCGCGCCAGTTAAAGATCAGAATGCGATCTGGCGTTCCCGTCGTAGATTGACGGGTCGCGTAACCCCACATCACAACTTTGTTTTCTGGGTCAACGGCGCAGGTTATTTTATTCAAAAAGCTGGTGTTGACGTCGCTCCAAAAGAAACGATCAACCTTGTTGGCACCGATTGGCTCAATCCCCTGCGCGGTCAGCGCATAAAAACCATCCCTATCCAAGAAAAAGATTGTGCCGCCCGAAGATGCGAACGCGTCACGAGCCGCAAGCCCTCGGTTACTCGCAATTTGGTCAAACTGGAAGATGATCGGCGCGCCGACGTAGGTCATGCGGTAAATAGCGTCCTCAAGAAAGACGGTGCCGTACTCACCACCGACGACGGCTCTCACCTCACCGCCTTCGTACAGGTCTTGATAGTCGGACTGCGTTGTTGTCGATATTGTCCAATTAGTAGGGTCGCCAAGTGCCGACCAGCGGACGCGCGTCGGGTAATCGCCGCTTTCATACACGTTTCCGCAGACAAAAAAGTCGCGAACCGTGGCAATAGAGCGAGCACGCGGCGCAGACCCGGAGAGGTCAGCAAACGCGGACGACGTTCCCATCACGTATGACTGAATCGCATCCGAATAGTTCGAGGCAATCATGCGGTCGCCGTAAGCTGTAAATCGAAAGCGCTCGTCTGCGCTTGTTGAATACCCCCCGCTTTTAGAAACATCCGTCATTGTTCCTGACGCGTTGCGATACAGTTTTCCGCTGTCACCCGCGAAGGCGAAAGTTGTTCCTCCCGATGACTTGCCATCTCCCAATCCAAGGAGTGTGTCAGTAGCGGCGTCCGTGACGGGGTTCAGCTGATAAAAAGGCGCGTAAGAGTTACCCTTGCTAATTACGTTTTTTGCAACGGTCATGCCGGAAACAACGTCCGCAAGGTCGGGCGTCCACTCAGCAAAAGGTATGAGCGCCATTAAGCCGCTTTCCTCCACGTTTCAGAACCAAGCGTCACCTCAGTCCACACCTCTGAACCAGACGAAACAGCCGACCACGTCTCCGCGCCCGTCGTGCTATCGTCCCAAACTTCCGAGTCGAGCGTTGCAGTCAAGCTCTCGGTGAACGCAGTCACGACAGAAGCCGCGACGGAAAGCGTTGTGTTGCAGTTCGCGGTTTCGGTGATTGCAATCGCTTCTGCGCCACTTGCCGAAAACGTCATAAGACACTGTGCGCTCTCCGTAATTGCGGTGGCCGCACTAGCTGACAAAGTCCGCACACGCTGGAACGAGCCACTTGCCGTGAATGCAATATCTGCCGTCGAAGACGCCGAGACTGTGCAGTTTGCGTTTGCTGCGAACGAAAACGCGCCTGTTGCTGTGCCAATTACAGTGGCTGTGTAGTTAGCATCAGCGGTGCTAGTTACGGCGAGAGCGGCACTACCACTTGGTTCGTGAATTTCCAGACCAAGCCAAAACGGATCATCAAGAGGATAGTTGGCGGCTGTGTCGAGGACCGGGTAGAAGGCATCTAACTGGTCGAGAGTGACAGCCATCACGCAGCCGTGATCGTAATGTCGCCGCTATTCACTCGCAGGATGTCGCCGTTTCCTACGACCTTTGAGGTCGTAAAGTCGCCGTAAATCAGAAGGTTCCCGCTCGAAGACGCGTCGAAGAGACCCCACGAGGTCACGGTCCCCCACGATCCGGTTGCGGTCGGGAATGTCACAGTTGCGTTGGAACTTGCGGACCCGCTACTTGCAGCCGCAAAAGTGATCGACTGGCGGGCATAACCAGAACCAGAAAGCTCGGTACCGGAATTGTCTTCATCAAAAGTTGCGGTGGAAAGGCCGAGATAGATTGTCGACGGCATTGCATACGCGCCCGTCGACAGCACGTGATCAAGGATTTCATTTTCGAGAAAGTTGCTCATTGCTGACATTGTCTGCGCTCCTTAAGAATAAACAGACCGCATCTGAAGCGATCCGCCTGAGATTTGTTCGCGTTCTTCGACTTTTTGCATACCGGCCAGAGCGTTCTGATAGAGAGCCGCCCACATCTGCACGCGCTGGTCGTTCTGTAGAAACGTCTCAGCTTCCGCCATTGCCGCGTACAGATAGAGTTCGGGGTGGTAGAAAATAATGTCGTTAGTCGTTTGAGAGTCCGAAAGAGCCGGAACGCGCTCGTAATAGAGAATTTCCAAGGTGTAGGCGCTGTCCGGGCTTGGCCCTAAACGGAACTCATCACCAATAATGGTGAACACCTTCGGCTTTCCGACGCTCGATCCACCGTATATTCCGGCATAATGCGTCGGCGTTACATAAGTCAGGGGCGTCTTTGGAGACCCCTGCACGAACATGTCTTTAGCTTCGAGAAAATTTTCTGGAAGCAGCACCGTGTCGTCACTTGCCGTGGTAGCGGTGGTCGCACGTTTCAGCATGTGACGCGACCGAACGTCCTTGTTTATCCTGCTCTCAGCGAGCGTGATAAAGTCGGGGATGTACGTGGTCAGATCGTCTCTAGCGAGATAATTCGCTATCGAGGTCTTCAAGTCTGAAAATGTGCTGAGAGCCATCAGACGCTACCTTCCCACGTCCTGAAGGCTGCGTTTTCCGGTCGGTTAAGCCACTTCCGTAGCTCTTTGCCGTCTTGGCGGATTTCGCGCGGGATTGAGTAAAAGACACTCAACGGTATCGACGCGACACGACGGAAGTCTTGCTTCCGCTGATTGATGTCGTTCCGCCACATCTTGTTGTCTTCTAAGATCGGCTCGACGTCCTGCACCTTCTGGATATAGGTGTCGTCGGTTTTCCAGTCGTAGTGGAAAACCTCCTGCGTTTTGGTCACAGGGTCGACGTTAAGCAGCCGCTTGATATCAGACATAAAAAAAATCCATCTAAGGGAAACTGACGTCTCTCGACGTTAATAAGAGAGGGGAGAGCCGAAGCCCTCCCCCCAATACTTAGACCGTCAGGTCGGCAACTTTGCCGTGGGCCTTTTCATTGCGAAGCTCAAGGGTGGCTTCAACAACGATCTGCTTCCGCTCGGAGTCGCCCGTCTTGGCGAGGTCGCTCGTCTGGAAGTCGCGGAGGTAAGCAACCCCCGCATACTCGGGATCAAGAATGAACGCAGTACGATCACGCTGAATCCGCGAGGGGATAATGGCGGTCTCGCCAAAGTCGCTGAGATAGACATCAGCCGCCCCGACAATCTTGCCCGGCCCGTCACCAACCATGTAGCGGTTGGCAGCAATACCAGCGAAGCCCGAGAAGTTCTGCTTCGAGACAGGACCAACCATAGCGACCTTGGGGTCGCCGCCGTTGGTGTACATGTCTTTGATGACAGACTTCACCAGAGCCTCCGAGAAGGTCCGCTGCGTGCCGTCAGTCGGTGCCGTCCACGTTGCGCCAGAGATCGCCGTGGTCGAACCCGACGTGCCGCTGGAGATGTTCGTGGAGATACCGGACTCAAGACCACCCATGACGCGAGCCGTCGAAGCCGAACCAGCCGCAGACGCCTGATTCCGCACGAGGGCGAATTCGAGGTCTTTCTTCAGTTCGGTTGCACGACGGGCCATCTGATAGGCCATTTCGCCACGACGACCGGCAGCATCAACCTGCTCCAGCGTGCCGGAAACCTGAACGGTCTTCGACAGAATCTGAGCGTAGTTGCCGATGCGAACGGTCGGGGTGACGGCGTTGTTGGCCGCATCATCGCCTTCAACCTGCTGGTTCGAAGCAGGTGAAGCAAGAACGTCGGTCTGCCATTCATGCAGGACGTTCGACGCACGCGCCTTGCCTACGTTGCTGATGAAGGGCGTATCTTCTGGCGACACATCGTAGATGACGTCTGCCAAGTCCTCGCGGGTACCAATCGCCTGATGGCGCTGGAAAGTGCTTGTGGGTACAGCCATTTGCTGAAACTCCTATTCAAGGGTTTGATAAAGAAGTGCAGCCGCGTCTTTGACGCTGCCACTCTGTTTCAGACGCTTTCTCGCTTGCTGCATCCGCCTCGGTTCCTGATTGGCTGGCTGTCTGGCACCCGACTTGACGACCTTCGGAGCCTTCTTAACCTTGCGACGTGCTTTAGAGTTCGGCTTCGCGGCTTCCTCGTACTTCCAAAGCTTGTGGAGTGCGTGGATCAGTCGAGAGTCAAAGATTTGACCTAGCTCTTCCTCTGTATATCCAAGGGCATCCTTGGCATACGCCATCATCTGCCGGGTTTCTGTCTGTCGCTTTTCCTGATCGCTCCAGTCCGGGACTTTCTCGACCAGCTTGCGGTTTTCATCGACCAGCATCTCTTTGAGACGTTGCTGATATTCAGCATTTTGCTGTTCAGCTAAACGTTGCCGCTCTGCTTGTACGCGTTCCTGTGATTTCTGTGCCTCTTCGTAAGCCTCTTTCTGCAAGAGGTACTCAGTGGGATCGAGGTCTCTGAGAGCCTCGTCCGGTGGCACCGGATCATTCCGGTTCGCTTCCAAAGCGTCGAGCGTCTGCGCCATGCGTTCGCGCTCACGCTGCATCTCGGCAAGTTGCGATTCATACTGCCGTTGAGTCTCGGCAACTTGCTGTTTGCTGCGCGTATAATCCTGCTGCCGCGCGTAGCCTTTGATTAGCTCCTCCTCCGTCACCTCTAACATTTCACCGTTTGCTTTCACGGAGAATGTACGAGGTTGGTCTTGGACCTCTTCTTCAGGCTCGTCGTAGTCGGACTCGGCGAGTTCGGAATCTTCCTCGTCGTCAGGAAGGTCTTCCATTTCAGCGTCGTACTCGCCTTCTTCATCAAAGTCTTCGGCTTCCGCCTCTAACTCTTCGACCTCTGGCTCTTCAGGTATCGCGTCTTGGCGGTCTAAAATACCAGTGATCGCTTGCGTTGCGCTGTTAATGTCCAGCGCACGCGGTTCAACAACGGTTTCGTTGTCGTCTGCCATTACGGCCTCCTTCAAAGGGAATCCGACGCCTCACGACGTTGGGTCTTCCATCAGGCGAGAGTTTTACGCTGCTCCCGCGTCAGCTTGCCGGTGCTGACCACCGACTCCAGATGACCCTTAACAAGGTCAACCGCGCGAACAAGCTGGAAAGCCTGCTCACGAGTTTCTTGTTCACTAGGGTCACTGTTTCTCCACAGGTCGAGGTAAGTCTCGATTACTGCGGTAAATGCTTCGTTCAGTAATTCATCGCGCAAAAGCGCTTCGGCGCGTTCAGCGCGGCGTTCAGCGTCCATCATACGTCCTCGCCGCCTAGACCCGCACCGTCGTCGGCGTCACCGGCATCACCGAAACCGTCGTAGCCGTCGTCGAAAGACGCCCCGAAACCAGAGCCGAGTCCGCTATAACCGCCATAGGCATCGTCAAAAGCTGCGCCGAACGCGTCAAAGGTCGCAGTCGTCACCGCGTCACTGAATGCACCTTCGTCTACGCCCCCGGAGCCAAAGCCGCCAAAGCCGTCAAAACCACCATCCGGGTCTGGTTCATAATCGAAGATGCTTCTGTTCTTGAATATCAGAGGCTTTATACCCTGACGCGCTAGTGACAGGGCATTGCGCGCAGCCGCAACCTTCCCATCAAATTGCTGATTTGCGAGGGTTTCCAGATTACCCATTGTCCCGTACACGCTGACATTGCCGTAGCTATCCACAAAATTACCTGCGGAATTGTAGCCGCCGACGCCGGGGGTAAAGCCGGACAACGTGTCGCCCGTATTCGGGTCAATGCCTTCTTGGACTGATTGCATCGCCTGCGCCATATCGATGTCAAAGTAGTCTGGCACAACCCCGCTCAACACCTGACCGAAGCCAAACGGACCCGGCGAAATCGAGAACGCCTGACCGCCAATCTGGCCCGTCGAGTAGCCGGGAACGCCCTGCATCTCCATCGCCCTGTCGTAAGCAAGGTTGGACAGGTTCATCTCCGCCATTTTATCGAGCGCAAAACCCGTCCCCGGTATGCCGGTTGCCATGCCAAGCATTGTGCCAAGCATCGCTGTTGGCTTTGTAAAGGCGTCCAGTGCTTGATTGACCGTCTGTCCTACCGGCTGGCTAGTCATTTCACTGAATGAGGGCATGCTGGGCTGCGCTGCTTTGTAATTTGCAGCGGCTTGCTGGCCTGCAACACTCGCGAGGTCCGCCGGAGAATAAGCGGTCTGTTGCATGTCGAGGCCCATACTGTAGGCGTCCATCGCCGCCTGCGACGTTGCATCGGAAAGCGGGCTGTAGCCGTAAGTCCCCGGATTGGCGTCAGCAATGTCCATGCTAAACGACGGCGCATCCATCGGAGCTTCGTCCGGTGTTGATCGGCGGTATCGTGGCTCTCTGTAGACCGGCTGCTGTACCGGCTCCGGCACATAAGGCGTGACAGCGACGTAGTCACCGCGCGGCTGTGTCACTCCGAACGCTGGCGGTTGTTCGGCGCTCAAAAACTGGCTGTTTGCCCCCGGATAGTTTGCAAGATACTGGGCGATTAGCCCCTGTCGTGCGGGCGATCCGAACACATATGGCACGGTCGGCGTAGTGTTCAGCAGGCCCAAAGGCACAACCATCAGATCACCCCTCCGCTGTACATTCCATAAAAATCGAGACCGCCGGGGCGGCTGTCGTTGTTAGAGTTAAGAAGGCCTATCGCCGGAACACCGGGGGCCGCTTCAAACGTCTCATCGTTGCGCTGCAAGACCTTCGTGCGGTCAAGCACATCTTGGTCCCATACAACGAAATTGCGGGTCCGCTCTGGCGACAGGCCCTTTATCCGAGCGCCTCGGCTTTTCTCGTCGAAGTAGCGCAGGCCGGGGACACCGGCTTCGCGCATCGCGGCTGCTGCCTCATTCTCACCGAGCTGCTGGCGCATGCGGAACCAAATGTCGCCGCCCGCCATCTTGTCGGGGTTGTCGGGCATAAAGCCCAGTTTTGTGATCGCGTCCTGCACGACCTTCGGCTGCGCGCTGATCGGCGCGTTGTAGTCTAAGAGCTTGGCAGCGTCGGCGTCGGGGATGTCGAGCTTGTAGAGGGTGCCGTTGTTGGGTTTGATGCGGTCTTTATATTTCTTGGCAACAGCCAGTTGAGCTTCGTAAGTGCCGCGTAACGCCTTTAAAATTTCATCGGTTTCGGGATCGGCATCGCTTTTTGGGTACAGGTCAAGCTGTGATTTCAGCTTTGCTATGATTGAGTCCATGTCGCCCGAAATCACGCTTGAATCCAAGTCTTTAATTATTTCTTGGAGGTAGGCTGCGTCCTGTTCCGGGATATCAAAATCTTGCGCGACTTTTTTTGCGTCAAAAGATGATGCCGATGGCAGAGGCATACCGTCTAGTGATTGCAGACGACGCGCTTGTGTTAAATCATCTCTGTAGCCGCGCCCTACATCTCGCGATTCCGCACTATAGAAACCCCGCCCATACGCTTGCGCGCCCTCGCCCGTTCCCATCTTGTCGAGGCGCGGACGGCCCTGCGGAAAACCCGGTTCAGGCTTAAATAAGTTTGGCGTGCCGTGAAACGCGTTCATGCCTAACGCGCCGGTTGGTATCCGGTTCAGCAACCCTGCGGGTGAGAAGTCCATCACGTCGCCGACCAGTAAGCCCGGAGCGCGTTTACCGCGTGCCATCTGGCCCATCCGAACGGCGGAGTTTCCGACATCGCGGAGTAGCCCCGGAAACGCGAGTTCTGGCGTTACATCAGTGTCCAGTTCATCGACGTCCAACGTGTTTCGCATACGAAACGGCAAAATGGTCGCGTAGTCGTAGTTCGGATCATTCAGCGGTGCGTCGCTCAACAGACCGTTCGCCATCACCACTTTACCTTGTTCGCCCACCAAGCCGGTGACATCTTGCCCCTTGCGATATTCTTTGCGTGGCGTTTCTTGAACGAATTACGACGCGCCTTTTCGCTTGCCGTCTTCGGGTTTTTTCCTGCCCCCGACACACCCTGCTGTCCGAAACGGATCAGCTTGATCTTGTCGCCTTCTTTGGCAAGCACGGCGTGGCTTTTAGTGGGGTGCTTCGGCGTCCGTTTGGGTTTGTTAAATCCCGAAAACGTCTCGGAGCCGCGTTTAACCGTCATTTCTTTTTGCTGGCTTTCTTTCCGCCATAGGAAACCTTGCGGCCTGTCTTGTTCGCCGCCTTGCGAGCAGCGGCCATGCCCTTCTTCGTGTAGGAATATTTCTTCTTACCAACCATCGGCATAGTCGCTCTCCTTGCGAGTAAAGTGTCCGAACCGTCGCCGGTCGGAGCGGTTATTCCTAATAATGTTCGCCCGTGTGTTCGGGTATCGATCCGACAACATCCTGCGGATGTCCCGGACCATTCTTTGCACGCCACCAAACGGTGCGATCATGTCAATGACCCACAACTCAGCACCGCTGTGAAAGTCATCCGGCGTCAGCTTCCGGTTGCCGGTCACATATGCCTCAATGCTGTCCGGTGACATCAGCGCCCAAGTCACGAACCCTATCGCCCAGTCGTCTCGCGGGCTGAGAAACCCGTCCGGGTACTCGCTCGCCATGAATACGCGGTACTGGTTCAAAGTCAGTGGAGGCCAGTACAAGCGGCCTATGTCGTAAACGCTGTAGTCGTGATGCTGCGGTGAGTGACTTGACAGGCTCACCATGTACCCAAGGTCGCGGTGCAGACTAGACGACAGATCGGACATTCATCCCCTGTTCGCCCACCTGCGTCGTCGCCTTGAAGTTCTTCAGCCCGATCTCTGCCTGAAGCTCGGCCCGTTTCAACTCCATCTGCATTTCGAGCTTCTCACGCTCCAACTGAAGCTCTGCTGCCATCTTCTCGCGCTCCAGCGCGATATCCGCTTGCAACTTGGCTCTTTCGATTTCGATGTCCGCCATCGCCTTTTGCATGTCAGGGTCCGGCTTGGGCTGCTGTGGCTGCTGCTGCATCTCATTGCCACCAGCCCGGACGTACTCATCCACGCCTTTGAAACCTGCAAGCTCGACCATGCGGCGCAGCGTGTTGCGATATTCCTCGACACCAACCAGCGGGTTATCAGGGCCGACCTGTAGAAGGATTTGCTCCTGCTTGGATGCAATCATGCCAAGCATTGCCATCTGCTGGTCTTTGGAGTTCGTCCCGAGGCCAACATTGATGGAGATATCCATCATGTGGTTCCACTGCTCCGGGTCCATGCGAACGAACTCGTTCCGCAAACGGATTACCTTTTCCCGCGTCTCATACTGGCAGGCCAGCTTCAACATCAGCTTGAACATCCGTTTGACGCCGGTCTCGGCAAAGTTCCGGGCAATCAACTCCAGCTTTGACATTGCTGCCTGCTGCATCGCGGCAATGGCGGTCGCCGTGGTGTTTTGCAAGACGTTCGGGTCCAAACCGGACGCGCCTTGTCCTACCGTTCGCTCGTCACGGACGTTGTCGAAATACTCAAGCAGCGGGTAGACGTTGCCGATCATGTTCTGCACGACCAGAGGCTGGATTGCTCCGGGGTTCTTCACCCGAATAATGCCACCCGCTCGGTTGGTGAGAACATCGTCAAGGTTCGCCTGCCCCTCTTGGACGATCATGCGCGAGTTGTTGGTCATGTATGCATTGTCGAGCATCTGGCGCGTCAGGACGCTTTTCAGACGCTGGATCGGCATCACCAAATCAGCCACCGACCGGCCAAAGAACCTGTGCGGAACCGGGATCGGGCAGATCGTGGCAAAAGGCACCTCGTCAACCGTCTCATTGTCGAGGATTTCGTTACCCGCAATCGTGACCTTGCGCCACGTCGCTACGCCATCGTCCTCGTAATCAATCTTGATATAGCACTCGTAGACCGTGATCTCGCGCATAGCAGGGTCTTTGCTGTCAGCGCTTGGCACCTCGCCGTCGCCATAACGATTGAGGCGCTCTTCCTCAAACGTGAGGTCAGACCCGGTTGGTAGCGACTCAACAATATCGCGGTCATAGCCCATCTCGATCAGATCGGAGACGGTCTTCAGCACCTGATGCGCCATAAACGGCGCGTCTTCCAGCGTAGTTGCTCGCTTGGAGATGAGGAACTCTTCCGGCGGCACCGCCTCAACAACGATGCGGCCATCATTCTCCGTGCGACGATACTTAACGTCGTAGACCATCGGCGCAGGCATGGTAAGCGCAAGACCGTCCTCGTCCTGCATCTGGTTGCCCATCGGGTCCATCATCGGCATTTCTGGTGCCATCGGGTCCGGTCGCTCGACCTGCGACAGGATTTCTACTTCGTCGTCGTCAGCAAGCATGAGCAGTTGGGACTCGCTCATGTCCCTCTGTTCGTGCTCAGTCACTTCATCGTTATCGTTCCAGTAAATTTTCGCCACACCGATCTTGGAGAGCAGCGCGTCTCGGAACATCGTCTCAAGAACCATGAATCCCGGATTGTTTCGGTAGAACGACCAGTTTAGGAAATCTTCGACCTGTTCTGCGTAGGGTTCGTCTTCCTCACCTTCCGGGATCACCTCCACGACCTTGTCCGATGAGGTAAATATCCGCATCAAAGATGGCATCATGGTTTCGACTACATCCGAGACGTCGCTCGACACAAAAGACGACAGCCCTTCGATCTCATCGCCAAACGGCTCGCCGTTGTAATATTTCAGAGCATCGGCGCGGTCCTCGGTGATCTCGGTGCCAACAAAGCCGATGGCATCTTCGATCTCCGCATTGACGATGCTTTTCAGTTCATGGTCTGAAAGGCTCACACAATCCCCCGATTATCGTAAGAAATCGCACGCGACCACTCGCCGCTGACATCTCGCAACCCAACCGCGAGATATCGCAACGCGTCAGCGCTATGCGATGTCCAATCATGCAAGGGCCGTAGCTGGAACACCTTGCGTTTTTCATCAAATACCGTCCTGTATTGGCGGATCGCCTCAAGGAGGTGCTTACAGTCTTGGTCTATCCAGAGGCGCGGAAAGATACGTCGGACCGCGTTTATTCCGTCGTCCACACCCAACTGCGGCACAACAACCGGATCAATGCCCAAGCCCTGCAAGGACTCAATCCGGGAACGCCCGCTGGATAGTTCTTTCACCCGCACATCGTGCGGAAAGTAATGCTCGCCAAGCTGCCAACCGTTTTCGTCGGCGCGGCGGCGAATTTCTCCGACATACCAATCAAGGCCCACCCCGGACCCTTCAAAGTGGTCGATGACGTGTATTTCCTGACCACACTGCTGGAACAGGATCACCGCCGTTGCGTCACCGATGCCCAAGTCCCACGCCGTGTTTACAAGGGCGTGTGCATCGTGCGGCACATTGCAGACACGGCCTTCCGCCTCCGCCTGCTCAATCTCTCTCGCGTAGTACGCACCCTGCACAGCCGCTTGGAAGCTGCACTCATACTCCTGATTGTACGCATCGCTCGACATCATTGAGCGCGCTGCGTGGAGTTCAGACTCCGGCAAGATGCCGCTCTCGGACGCCTTCAGCGCCATCGAGAACCATTCGGGGTCCGTCGTGGCGTTGTCGTATATATCCCAGAACGTGTTCCGACCCTTCGGCGTGCCGATAAAAGTGGCACGACCATTCCTGTCCGACAGGCAGGCTCGTATGACCTCCGTCCAAGCGCGCGGGTCCATGTCCGCGAACTCATCCAACACAATGGCATCCAAGCCGATGCCTCGAAGCCGGTCGTAATTATCAGCCCCGTAAAGCCTTAACCGCGCCCCGGTCGGGAAATCGACCCGAAGCTCGCTCTCGTTGTAAGTCACCCCCGGTATGGCGCGAGTGAAGTCCTTGGCGTACTGCCAAGCAATGTCACGCGCCTGCACCAGAAACGGCGCGATATAGGCGACACGCGGGTTCTCATGCTGACAGGTCAGCGCCGAACGTATCAGGTCGTTTATGCAGGCAACGGTCTTACCAGCGCGGCGATGCGCTACCAGACAGGCCCAACGGTGCTTTCGTTCGTGAAAGCCTACAAATTGTCGTCGGGGCTTGTATCCGATTCGGACTCGGACTGTGCCGCCCATTCAATCACCATCTTCATAGGACCGCCGTCATCGCCAGTCATTTCTACCGACGTCAGATCGGGCAGTGTTTTTTTCAGCAGGACCTCTGTTGCACGGATTTGCGTAGGCGTCATTTCGACCTCGCCAAGTGCATGATTTTGCAGGCGATTTAACAACTGACTTGCTTGGATTTTTGCACGCGTTTCGTCGTCGTGCCTGATCTTGCGTATCCGTGCCGCCATGTCAGTGGACTAAGCCACCCCCCTCACCGCCATCTATCTCTTCAATAAACCACTCAGAGAATTCAACCGCCTCTTCAGCGTCCTCAAAACCCTCGAACACCACAACGACACGGCAATCGTCACCTTCCTCGTGGCGTTCGACAAAGACTGAAAAATACGTTGGAAAGGCATCATCCATCACTTCTCACAAAACAGCCCCGCCAAGGGGAAAGGACAAAACCTTGACGGGGCCAGTTATCAACTAGGAGAAAACGGAGAAGAACATCGGACAAACCTCTCCACCCACGAAAATACGGGTTTTTTCGGTTCTGCACAACCCTATTCCACAAATAAAATTCGTTTTTTATCGTTTTTATACGGTTTTGATGTTGAAATAGGACCATTGGTCCCTTATATTATGCGTATTAACAAAGGAGAAAGACATGAACATCTTAGATCGCATCGAACGCCGCTTTACCGAAACCAAGAAGGCTTGCAAGCTCTACGCATCCACTGACGCCGCCGACAAGGCCGCGAAGCGCGAAATTGCCAAGCTGAACGAGGCGCACGACGCTGACATAGATTGCCCCTACATCGTTACGTTCGTCCCCAGCCAGCAGAAATACACGGTTGTCTTTGATTTCACTCGCTGGCTGCAACGATACAACAGCGGCACCTACCTCGGCTGGTTCGCTCAGCGCGGCTTTTTCAGCATCTGATTACACCGCCGGGGCTTCGGCCCCGGCACCCAACACAGGAGAGAGACAATGAAAATCGGAAAAACCAAAACGCACCACAAGCTTTACGTCACCGAGCGCGAGCTAGAGGTTCTTTGCGTTCTCTTTGGCGAGGGCAAGGAAGGTCTGATGATAGACGAGGGTAACATTTCGGACTTCGGCATCGACACCGCTGCGGCTGAGCGTGTGTATCAAGGGTTATGCAGTGCGCGGGCGCAGTCGCTTGGGGGAGATTGAAACCCTAAAATGAAACGTTATCGGCAGATACCGTTTCATTCAAAACCCACTATGAAACCGTATTGCCTAGAGGAAACAGCCATGACCCCCCAAGACGTTATTCACCTGATCGTTAAAATCATCGATTTCTTGATTTGAACACTACGGAAACACCCACCCTTGCCTTCTTCCGGCACTCACCTGACGATCCGCGTCAGTGTGAGTTGGTGGTGGTTTACAACGGCGCGCAGGTGATTGTTCCGGTCGAGCGCCAAGTCGTCCTTTCACACATTCAAGAGCTTCTGAAATTTCTATGACCCCCGACGATCTCAAGATATTTATGCTGGCGCACGATCTTAGGCAAAAAGACGCTGCCGAAGCGTTGGGTGTCAGCCCTCGTCACCTTCGCCGAATGCTATGCGGGGAGAGGACCATCACAAAAACAATCCAAAGATTGGTTTACGCCCTTAACGATCTAGCCCTTGGTAATCAGCAAGCCGGTCAAGGTTATACCGGAGATCGCGGATCGTCCCCCTCCACTCATCATGAACCACCACTGAAATGACCATAGAGGGGGCTACAAGCGCCCTGACGTTCTGAAGGTAGGCTTCCCAAAGCCCCTCTTGAGTATCGCCCTCTGAGCCGCCCCTATGGCGTTTTGTGAGGTCGTGAGCGCGGGGCTGGGGCAGAAGCGTCGCACGCTCATGCAAATCCCGCAGATACGTGGCGGCATCATACTGTCGGTCATCGATTTCCTCGAAGCGATGTAGCCGGTCGATCAGCCGCTGGGTCTTGTTGACGTTATGAACCGTGACCGATCCCTTGGGGTCGGACTCACGGACCATATCACCGTCATCTCTACCCTCGTTCAGCCTGACGCGTCCAATGACGACGCTCTTTTTCAAGTTCGGCTTCGATGCGCTTTCTTCGCTCATAGCGCGGCTCCAGATGCTCAATAAACTCGGATAAGGATGGGAAAAACTTGTGCGTGCGCTGGAGCGACCTGATCGCCGTCATTACGAGGTCTGCCGGGTACTCGCCCAAAGCGCGGGCCACCTCTCGCATCCGCCCCTCAGTGTCGGACGCCTTCGAAGCCATTGTCAGGTGCATCTGCATAAGCCCAGCGACAATCATCTCCGGCGGCGCTGGCATCAATGATCGGGCCACTAGCTCCGCAGCCTTCTCCAAATTCGCCTTCTTCGAAATCTGAAGGCCCTGAACCTCGACCCTCATCGGGTTGTATTTGACTGAGGGAATTAGCTGCACGCCTTGCTTTTGCAGCGAGGCTGTCAGCGTCTTGTCGGCTTCGGCTGGATACATTTTCGCTAACTTTGCGTTCGTCCCGCCAACCGGCTCCGCGAAGCCACGTTGTTGCATGTTTGATAAATCGCTCCGGCTGGGCCTCGGCCTCGCACCATCGGGCATAATTGGCAGCGCCTCGGATAATGTTTTCATAACTGTCCTCTTTCAAAGCCTTCTCAAACGCTCGGCGAGCGTCTTTCTTTCCAATATGTCGTGGATAGACCGACCAGAACTGATCGAACTGCGCGTCCGTGTCTGACCTAACAACTGGTGGTGAGGTTACTGGTGGTAAATGCTGTGACTCTCTGTCACCCTTACAAAGTGACTGTGTGTCACTCTGTGGCGGTTCAAGGTGCCGCTCTGTCACCTTGTATACGTTTGCACCGCGTTTCCCGTCTCTTCGCCGGGTTTCTTCCGTTTCCAAAAGACCAAGCTGCACCAACGCGTCGACGTGACGGATGATTGAGCGCCGCGATAAACCCGTCTTTTTCTCAAGCGTAGAATGTTTGACTTTCCATTGCCCGTCGTGATCGACGTAGTCGGCAAGCGCCAAAAACACGAGCTTGGTGAGGGGCGGCAGATCGCAAGAAAATGCGAAGTTAAGCGCGGCGATGCTCATGTGATCTCCCTCAAGCCCCGGTTCACCCGGTCGCTGTCCATCAGGCGTTCTGCGTTGTGCTTGCTGCAAAGACCGTGCAGATAGCCCGGCAGGCGATTGTTCAAGCACCCCGGCGCTGCGCAAATAGAGCCAAAGGTCTCGTAGCGCTTTTCTTGAGCCAGACGCTCTGCCGCAGCAGCCGCTGCCTTCTGTTCGGCAGTTTTTTTCGCGGATGCCTCGGCGTCCTCTCGCTCTTCTTCCTTGGCCTTTTCACGTAAATTCTGACGGAAAATTCGACCGATGACGGCGTTGCGCTCGCGATCAAAATATTCCGCCATCTGCCTGCAAGACCAACCAGCCTTGATGAAATCGACTAGCTTCTCATCGTCCTCTGGTGACCACGTATGCGCGGGTGCCTTAAACATGGAGCAACGGCAAGATCGTGGTTTGAACCAGACCCTTTTCTCCACCCCAATAAACGTTAAGGCGATGCACTTGGCTGTCGTCTTCGAAGACCCCTACCCGCTCAAGCAAGTCCAAGCAGGGCTTCACGATGTTATCCAAGTCACGGCGGCGCTTGTCAGGTCTGCCGACCGCCATTTCGACCGAAACCGGGCCATCAAAGCTCTGAAGGTTAAAAGCCAAAAGGCGAGCCTCGCCCGCCTCCAGCCAATCGTTGTAAGCCTTCGTCTTGAACGCCCTGCCACGGCCATAGCGCCAAAGTCGGTTAACGCTCGGCGGGTAAAGGAGATCAATCGTCATCACCAAGCCCCACAAGGTCGAGTATGTCGACGTCGATGTCGTGCCGACGGCAGATTTCAAGGACTGCCTTGGCGCGGCGCACCGGCACCCGGTTTTTTCTCTGCCAGTAGGCGACCGCCTGCTGCTTGACTCCAGCGGCGTCCGCGAGTTTTTTCTGAGAGCCAACAGCTCTTACAATGTCATCCAATGTCATATTGCGGTTATACAAAATATATTTGTATTCTGTCAATAACCAAAGATGCTTGCTTAACAAAATTTTTTTGTATAACGTTCTTTTTCTTAGTGTTTTGAGAGATAAAAAATCATGACAACAAAAGACAGGCGTTACAGGATAGCGCGCATCAAAAATCACAGGATTGCGCGAGAGAAAAGCCAAGGAGAGTCAGGATGAAAATTGCTGATCGAATAAAAAATGCGCGCGGAGAAAAGGGGCTTTCCCAGAAAAAATTGGCTGAACAGCTGAATGTTCGCCAAGCCACTGTCTCTGCATGGGAGAAAGGCGTCGCGATACCTCGCGAGGCGGTTTTCCATCAATTAGCCGAGGTGCTCGGTAAGAGCGTAGAATATTTACGTTTCGGCGGAGAACAGATCAGTAACCTTAAAAGGATCGAGGTTCTTGGAGACGTGCGAGCCGGAGCATGGAGGAACGCGTTGGAATTTGAGGAAGAAGACAAAGAAATCTTGAGTGTGCCTGCGCCGCCGAGGGCATTTAGTTTAATTGCGCGCGGCGAAAGTATGAACGAGCGCTACCCCGATGGCACATATCTGATCTGCCTACCGATTATAGAATTTGACGAAATCAAAGATGGCGCTGGGGTAATCGTGCATCGCTCGAACGCCGAGGGGCTTTGGGAAGCCACCGTAAAAGAATACCGATTAAAAGACGGAAAGGCTTATTTGTGGCCGAGATCAGACCACCCAGACCACCAAAACCCGCTACTTTATGAAAACGGCGAATCGGTCGAAATCACGGCAATTGTCGTGGGGACGTATCGACCCGAATAAATAATTTCGGTTACACAAATTTATTTTGTTGACCTGATACAAATTTAACCGTATCGTTCCTCCTGTCATCAAGGAGGACGAAATGGAAATTTATTTAGATTACGAATATCGCAGCCATTCCACTGGCGAGAAACTTGGCCGAGAGACAGAGGTCTTTGAAAATTTCGAAGAACTGCTCGAACACGTCGCCGACTACCAAATCAGCGACATCAACGCGGTCCACGTTATTCAAACCGACCAGCGCACAGGAACAGACGAACACACCCGCCTGACCGCCGCTGACATCGAAGAAATGCTCAGCGAGCGCGATGAGGAGCGGCGCGCTGATCTGCGCCACGC
>Ga0181591_10001418_pt1 | contig 20415 bp, 33 predicted proteins | sample 071ome_33_FD_133757 | JGI IMG/M metagenome (GOLD analysis project Ga0181591, IMG submission 133757) | Coastal salt marsh microbial communities from the Groves Creek Marsh, Skidaway Island, Georgia - 071412AT metaG (megahit assembly) | ecosystem: Environmental > Aquatic > Marine > Intertidal...
AGACACGTTGTCGTATCTTCCAACAACAGCCAGGCCACACGATGCCAATCCATACTGACTTTGATAATCAGCGTGGCACGGAGCACGGTGAAACACTACGCATTTTCGTACAACTAAACGATATGCCAGGCGGTGCATGGTTCCGTTGCAAAACTGCAGACAGTGAGATTAGTGTAAACCTACAAAAAGGCCAATTTCTAATCTTTAATCCGGATCACACAGGACACGGTACAGAGAACGTAACTGATATTCCACGCAATACATTTATGCTTGTTGTAAAGCGTAATGAATGGATCGACAATCTAGTTGGTGCAAAGAATATGGAATTCATCAACGTCGATGAACTAGTTGAGCAAAAAGAATCGATTGCTGCTTAATCTAAGTTAAAATTTTACATAATGTATACCTTGTGTTACAATAAGGTATACATTTTTTATGGAGAAATTATGATAGGGCAACATCACCGTGTAGGCGAAAAGACTTTTGTGGGGCCTTATGCAGGTCTTTATGAAAGTGCAAACACACAATTATTCAGTCAATATATTGTTCCTAATTATCATTTAGATAGATTCTTGAGTGTAGATGTAGAAAAGTTAGCCAACTACACTACACAAGATTTAATTAGAAAAAAGTTAAAAGTGCTTAGAGACTCTAACTCTAAAATTCGCTTTCATTACACCGGCGGCAGAGATAGCCATACTATGCTTTTAAATGCATTAGATATAGGTATAAAATTTGAATGTTTGTTTACTCATAGCAATAGTATAGTATCAGATCCAGTAGTAGAATATGAATTTGTAAATGGTATAGAGTTTGCAAAAAATACAGGAATGAACACAATTGTGCATCGGCCAAGTATCGAAGACTTTGAGTTAGTGTGGTCAGATCCGTTATGCTTTACAAAATACGAAGATTTTTATCATGGGTTTGTTCCATGCTATAGTGACATATTTTTGCGCAACTACGATACTGGTTATTTAGAACTGATAGGAAACGATAAACCTAGGTATTTTATTGATAATGACGGAAACTATTATTGGTTAATTCTAGATGCCTATGATTATGCCATTGGAACAAATCATGAAGATTTTTATATCGGTAGTGTTGTTCCTGAATTAGCAATTAAACAAGTCTATGTAGGTTATGAATATTTAAAAAAACACTATAACAAATCAGGATTTGTTGATTATAAAGATGTAAATCAGACTGATTTTTGTGCATACTTGGGCTTAGATCAAGGAATAGATAACAAAATTTCACGGTGTGAGCCTAATTTAAAAGAAAAAACTAATTTAGATCATAAAATTTATGGAAATTTTAACCAAAAACATAAGCAGTCATTACTACAGGTCCATCAAATGAAAAGAGATGACATTATTAATGCCTGGATAGAAACTAGTAGTTTTATTTGTAATTCGGTCAAACATGCACCATATAGTATCGAGCAGAGAGCTATTTCGATTCCAGAAATAAACAAACAAGTGTCTATAAGCACAAATATTATAAGAATAGGTGCTATTTTCAAAATACACAAGGATAGATTAGAATTATTACCGCATACAGATATTGGTAAATTATAAAGAAGAGTTGAATAAATACTTTAATGGTAAGTCCGTGCATTAGTATATGTCAACAAAACAATAACGGATTTTGTACCGGGTGTTTTCGTACTTCTAAAGAAATACGAAATTGGTATAAAATGAGCGAAAGCGAGCAAAAGGCTCTACTAGGTATTCTTAGAAAACGCAAAGGACTTCCTTCACGCAAAGGAAGTAAAAAATGAAATGGTTTATTATAGCAATAGTTTATTTTCAAGGAGTAGTAGAACCAACATATCTAGTATCAAATTATCACTTCGAAAGTAAATCTGCTTGTCAGCAATATTATATTAATGATAGAAGAGTAAAAGATGCCGTAATGGATGAGTACCCTACTCAAAAAGGACATACACTTGCATGTGTTAGTAACGTTGATCTGCATATGGCTAGTGCTCCTACGAGAATGGCAAATATCTATATAACAAAAGGTTGACATAAAAATTTTATAGTAGTATAATATAAAAATAATTAACAATATGCGCCTGTGGTACTCAGTAGACAAGGAAAAAATATCATATGAATGAAATAGACATTGTTACTAGTAGTGATTACAGCCGCAAATGGTGGGAAAAAGATTTATTAAAAAATCTTTCTTGGCAGTATAAATCATGTGTGTATCACAGAGTATTGTTTAATTATTTAGACATACCCAGATACGGTAATATATTAATGCTAGGTTGCGGATACGGTATGTCTTTAGAAATATTAGCCAATCAGTTTCCTGGCAGAAAAGTTCAAGGGTTTGATCTTTACAATTATGCTGATCATCCATTGGTAATTGAAAAAAATGTTTGCGATCTCGAAGATCAAAATATTGCGTATGTATATTGCAATGTGGGAAATTTTGTAGAAACTCCAGATATAAGAAAAATTGCACTGCAATGGAGTTTGAAAAATCTTGTTCCTGGCGGTGTATGTGTAACAAGTGGCAATCACGACTTTGTTGAAAATTTTCTTAATTTTAAGATTACAGAACTAGCTAGTGATTACAATTGTACAGTGTCAAACTTGCCAAATGACTCTGCCATAGAACAAATGAATAGTTGTGGTAAGTATAATAGTTCACACGATTGTGTAATCACAAAAAAATACTAACAGAGTAAAAAACAATATGCGCCTGTGGTGAAATTGGTAGACACGCTGGTTTTAGGTACCAGTTCGAGAGAGTGGGGGTTCGAGTCCCTCCAGGCGCACCAACCCTTTGTCAATACTATATATCCAGGATCTTTTCAATCTTAAATAATAAGTACAAGATAAACATTTATAAAAAGGAAATACATGATGACTATTTTAGCACTTGTTGCTGTAATGAGTTTTTTTTCAAATAATGCAGAATTTATCAAAACATCTAATCAACAGCTATCACAAGGTTATGCTTGGAGTAAAGTAGATTGTCGAACAACTACTGGAGATGTTCCTGCGTTCACTATGACTACTGTAAATGGCACTGATCGTATTTGCTATAAACTGATTAAATAAAATGTTTAGGTTGCGTAGCTCAGCTGGATAGAGCAACGGCCTTCTAAGCCGTGGGTCGGGGGTTCGAATCCTCCCGCAATCACCAATTCAAGGAGAGTAGCAATGGAAGAAACGACGGTAATCTTAATCAATAAAGAAGTCTTAATCAATAAAGAAGCTAAAAGAGAAACCGAAACCGAAATTTTAGAAGAACAACTTGAGTTTGATTTCGATTATGATACTTATGGCGGCGGTTCTGAAAACTTTGGTAAAAACTAAATTTAATTGTTGACTAATTTCCCATATAGTAATATAATACAAACACAATAAGGGAGCAAACAATGGCACAAGATTTAGATTACGCAGTGCGCGAAGCATATAGTATGCAACTCAGCACAGAGCAAAGTATTCGTTTCATTATGCGAATGGCAAATGTAGACAGAATTACTGCCAAAAATGCAGTACAATCTTTTTATAATCGAATTATTCAAGCACACTAAATATGTGCGTATATAATATGGACAGTTGGCTGAGCGGCTTAAGGCGGGGGATTACTAATCCCTTGAAGTTTTACGACTTCCGTGGGTTCGAATCCTACACTGTCCGCCAATTTTAACAACTAGAGTAGGAAGTAAAAAATGCGTGTAAGTGTAGATGTTTATACAACAGATGTAGAAGCAGGAATGGCTGCATTTCGAAAAGCAATTGACGAAGGTGCAAGTGATGTGCAATTGCGTTCAAATGAAGATTGGGACACTAAAAAGTTTGAATGTCTCAATCTAATGTTTGAAGCAGATCACAAGAGCGAAGCACTTGCTCACCTTGATAGCGGTCCATTTACTAAGGATCGTCCTTAACATTAATACGCTACACCGTATATGCAAAATTAATACGCTGTAGCATATAATCAAACACTGTCCTGTCTTCCATTCGACAGGTTAAATAATTGAATGGATGGTGCCCAGGAGTTTAAATATTTTGGAGTAGGGCCGCAAGGTGTGGCAGCTGACTGTTAATCAGTGACAGACAGGTTCGATTCCTGTTACTCCAGCCATTTGCGGGTATTGTGTAATGGTAAGACCTCAGATTTCCAATCTGATGATAGGAGTTCGATTCTCCTTACCCGCTCCAACTTTTAAAAATAATTGATCTGTATGAAAAATTATCAAAACAAAAATATTTTAATTATAGGATCTAGCTGGGGGCAAGGTGAGTTTTGTTTAGAAACTTCTAATAAGCTTGCTGTAGCTCATACTGGAATAGAGCATTTTTTATCAGAATACAATAAAGTAACTAACTTATCTAGTTCTAGCTACAGTGACTGGGGAGTACTTGACTGTTTATCTGGATACTTTACAGGAGCACACAGATCACCTGAAGATCTACATGTTTTTATCTTACAGGGAGATTTAATGATGTCAAGTAAAAGTAGTTTGTTTGATATAGATTATGATAAGATTATATCAGAATCAGGCAGTCTTATAGATTTTTATCGTTCAGTTGCTGAAATTTATTATATGAAACTTAATGATATTATTAATTTTTACAATATTAAAAATGTAAATTTAATAGGAGCAACAACTGACGTTGAAACAGATTTAGTAAAGCAATTTAAAAATATAAATGTTTTGGTACCTAGTTGGATAAAACTATTAGACGAATATCATGTTCCTAGTTTAATTCCTTTAGTATTTAAGCAAAAATTTGTTACAAAAATGAAGAATTTACAAGAAGAAATTTTTGAAGTAAGTGATAAAAATTATCCATATGCAAAAAAACTTATGGATACTGCTTATTTTGGTCCTGTTCCTAATGATTTTCATCCAAGCAGGCACGGACATAAAATTTTAGCAGATTTCATTAAAGACAGAATATAAATATTTGTATGATAGAGCTAATTATATCTGGTATGATGAGTTGCAATTTAGTTTCTCAAACTATAACAGAAGGTGGTGACCGTCAATGTAAATATCGTTGCCAGGACAAAAGTATAGAATATCAATCAACCAATAGGCTGTATTGGTGTCCTAATATCTTGCATATGCCAAAAGAAAAAAAATCACAGTGGAACCGAAATGATAAACCTAACAGAAGAAGCAAAAAAATACCTAAATAATATGCTTGTTGCCAACAACAAGAAATATGTTTATCTTGGTGTAGAAGGTGGGGGGTGTAGTGGTTTTCAGTACAAATGGGATTTTACAGAAAATACAGATGCAGGAACACTTATAGAAGATGTGCTTGTTTTAGATAGTATGGCTGAGATGTTTGTAATTGGATGTGAAATCGATTATGTAACTGAACTCGGTGGTAGCTATTTGAAAGTGACTAATCCAAATGCTACTGCAAGTTGTGGATGTGGCGAAAGCTTTGCAGCTTAAATTTTTAATCCACTACTAGCATCTAATCTATTATAAAGTTTTATAATCACACTTTGTTTTTGTGCAAACTTATGATAATTACAATTTTTGCAACAATGACTTCCGTGTATGTTGTGTAACTCTTTACTTGTTCTCATAAAAATTAAATTACAATTATCACAACGAAGTTCGTAAACTTTATGTTTTCTAACTATATTGTGACTTTTTCCATTGCGTATTCGAGTATATGTGTTGTATTCGTAATGATATCCGATGAGCATAATAAAAATATTTAGCATGCGGCTAGATAAACATTAACAATAAATATAAGATAGAACTAGGAGCTACAAATGGCAAAACAAACTATTAACATAGGAAGTAGTGCAAATGACGGAACCGGAGATCCATTGCGCACTGCCTTTGATAAAATCAATGATAATTTTGATGAATTATATCTTTATAGTACTGTAACATCAGGAAATAATATAACAATTACTGGAAACACAATTGCTAGCGACAATACCAATGGAGATATTATTTTAGATCCAAATGGAACAGGTGAAGTTAGATTAAATGTAACTACACAAAGTACTGTAGGTGCTGCCGGCGGCGCCAGTGCAGTTCCTGCAACACCTACAACATATATACAGATAAATGTAAACGGGACCACTTATGTAATTCCTGCGTTTGCTGTTAGTTAAGGAGTGAGTAATGGCTAGACAAACCATTAATGTAGGTACCAATCAGGATGATGGAACCGGTGATAGTCTTCGTGCAGCATTCATAAAAGTTAATACTAATTTTATAGAATTATATGGAGAAATAGGAGGAGATACTCCTAGTAATATTAAACTAACCGGAAGTACAATTACAACAGATGCAACTAATTCTAATCTAGTTCTAGACCCTAATGGAACAGGAATTGTTCAAGTAACAGGAAATATATCTGTAAGTGGGGAAGTTTCAGGAAACACTCTTCAAGTTGACACTAATGCAAATATTGATGGTAATTTGGTAGTAGATGGGACTTTAAATACAGGCACAATAACAGGAACAAGTGCAACATTTGGTTCAGGTGTTGAAGTGCAAGGTTTGCTCAATGCTACAGGTAATGTTGATCTCGGAGATACATCAGCTGATCTTATCACAGTAACTGGAAGGTTCGATAGTAGTCTTGTTCCTACTTCAAATCAGCAATATGATATAGGAAGTGCCAGTTTACGCTGGAGAGATATATTTATTCAAGATCTAGATACATCAGGTAATGCAACTGTTGCTGGAAATTTAGATGTCACAGGCAATGTTGTTATAGGTGGAAATATCACAATTGGAGATAGCGACAGTGATACTATTAATATTAGTGCGGAGCTAGGCGGTGATCTTATACCTGATATTGATAGCACATATAATTTAGGTAGTACAAGTAAACGTTATAATAATGCATATATCGATTACATCACAGGAACACGAGCTACGTTAGGTAATATAGAAATTGATGGCGATACAATTGAAAGTATTTCTACAAATAGTAATATAGTCATTAACCCTCATGGTACTGGTGTTGTTGATATACAAGGCACCATGAACACAGATATTTTACAGGCTAGTGGTGCAATTACAGCAGCAGACGGATTAACTGTAACTTCTGGAGGATTTACTGTAAGCTCCGGTCAAGTATTTAGTGCAGATTCTAACATAATTTCAGATGTAGGCATGCCTACTAGTAGTACAGACGCAGCTAGTAAAGGATATGTTGATACAACACTGTTAAGTTATATGACAGGATTTAACATAGCTGATGACAGTAGTACAGCTACTAGAATAACTGGAGATGAAGTATTACAAGTAAAAGGGTCCGGAATACTAACAACTGCAATTTCTGAGGATTTACTTACAATCACTGTACCAACGCAAACTTTAGATATTGTAACATCTGCAGGATCCTCAACAGCTAATACCATCACTGTAGCAGGTGTTAATTCTTCAGGATCAGTAGTTGCTGATAATTTTCAAACAGAAGGTCTTTTATTAGGTGATAATGATATTGTAACAACTAGAAGTAATGATGATCTTATTTTACGCACTTCAGGAACAGGCAGTATCATATTAGATGCCAATGTTAATATTACTAGTGTTGCGGGCGATGTAGTTGGTACAACAGAAACACAAACACTCACAAATAAAACCATCAGCGGTGGTGTATTTGATACCATGCTTATTTCGCAAGGTGTTCAAGAAGCATATGATACTAAGACAGCAGCAACTGGTGTAGTAGCACATGATTGTGATAACGGGCATATCTTTAGCCATAGTAGCATCAGTGCTAACTTTACAGCAAACTTTACTAACCTAAACTGTGATACAGGCTTTGCAACAGCAGTTACCCTTGTGCTAACACAAGGCGGCACAGCATATATGCCAACAGCAGTTCAAATAGGCGGAGCAGCACAAACAATCAATTGGGAGGGAGGTTCTCCACCTAGTGGCACAAACAGCGGTATAGATGTTGTATCATTTAGTATTCTAAACGCATCAGGCACATACACTGTACTAGGTTCATCGGTTAGTTACTCATAATGTTTAGTAGTTTTTCAAGTTTACACGCATTCGGGAGGCGAGTGGTAGCTACAGAAAGTTACACGCCTCCCAACTATATAAGTAGTGGTTTAACAGCATACTATGATCCTGCCAATTCTAACAGTTATAGTGGCAGCGGTAGTACTCTAATTGACCTTAGCGGAAATGGTATTGACGGTACAGTAGTAGGTGCTACCTACAATGCAGATGGCTATTTTGAATTAGACGGCACTAACGACTATATTGTTAGTGGAAATTGTTTTACTGCAATCAATTCATCAGACACACACACTGTGGAGATGTGGGTGTACGCTAATGCTTCAAATGACTGCCTATGGAGTGACCTGGGCACCACCAACGACCCAGCCACATCAACCTATCACTTCGCTGGCGCACAGATCTTACAGGTAGGACCATTCCACCAGATCATTACGGGACTGTGGAACGGCACAGCCATAACACGTGACGTTGGCGTTGCGGGATCACTGACGGGTTCGTGGCGACACGTGGCGAGGACCTACAACGGCACCACACTCACGAGTTACGTGAATGGGGCAAACACCTCCGGAGGTGTGACGATGACATTTGACAGCCCAAACGATGATGGAGAAACAAGTTGGTATCTGGCCTTCGGTGCCGAAGACACAACCACATATTCGGGCTCAACTGCAGGATGGTTGGATGGTCGTGTTGGTATAATGCGTGTATACAATCGTGCGCTAAGTGGTGCAGAAGTAACGTCGAACTATAATGATGCTAAAAGCATCTACGGATTGTAAGATAAATACTGCAAAGAGGAGTATATACTATGGCCGCCCCAGTATGGATTACACCACCAGGTGATCTGGGAACAATTTCAGAAGGCGAGTTCTATCAAGTACAGTTAACAGCTACTGATGCAAGTACATACAAATATCTTAGCGGTTCACTTCCGGGGGGTATTCGTATAACAGCCAATGGAATAATAGAAGGAAATCCTCAAAATTTAAATTATATACAAGGTGTGCCTTTTGAAGTTTCGAACGATATAACAAGTAAATTTGTTGTAAGAGCAACTAGTGCAGATGGAACTGTTGCAGATCGTGTATTTGAAATGACTGTAACTGGGCAAGATGCTCCGCAAATTGATTTATCTCCTTCGTCAGATCTAGGCACATACTTTGATGGAGATTATGTAGAAGTTCAATTAACAGTAACAGATCCTGATGTTAATGATAATTTTACTTGGTCTATTCAGAGCGGTGATTTGCCAAGTGGACTTACAATTAGTAGTTTAGGAAAAATAAAAGGTTACTTAGACCCAATCCCTAGTATAAACGGTACACCTGGATTTGATAGAAATTCTTTTGATACAAAACCATTTGATTTCAGAACTGTTGGGGTTGACAGATTCTTTGAATTTGTAGTACAAGTATCCGATGGGAAAGACATAGATATAAAAAAATATAGTTTATATGTAGCAAGCAGAAATTTAGTAACTGCTGATATAGATATAGTATCAGCAGATAGTAGTAAGGTTTAAGAAATGGCAAATATAGATACTCTTCTAGATGCAAGCGATACCAATCTCCGAAGACCGGCACTTCTTACAGAAAGTTCTGGTCTTGGTAGAGTTAATCACAGTAATTGGTTTAATTTTAAATTTGTTGGTAAGGATTTTGACGGAGATACATTAGAATATATAAGTACTGGATCTTTGCCTCCGGGTCTGTCTATCGATGCAGATACTGGATGGATGACAGGTAATATTCCAGATCAAGCTTCTACTGAAACAATATATAATTTTACAGTAAAGGTCCGAAAAAAAGATTTACCTGAATATATAAGTGACGAAACTAATTTTCAAATTATAGTTGTAGGTAATGTCTCTAGCATAGTTTCTTGGCCAGCAAATACAATGTCAATTAAGACAGGGCAGATAAGTGAACTTGATGTAGTAGCAACAATAAGTGATGGTAGACCAGTGCAATATAAACTACAAACTGGTGTTTCTTCTATATTGGCAGGAAATTTTGTAATTGGCGAAACATATAAAATTGTATCTTCAGGAAATACAGATTTTATATCAATAGGTGCATTAAACAATAAAGTTGGCACAGAATTTATTGCAACAGGTATTGGATCGGGCACAGGGACTGCAAGTTTGGGAACCAATAAACTACCCCAAGGTTTAAGATTAAATGAGAATGGGTTAATTGTAGGCAGAGTTAGTTTTGAAACACTAATGTTTGATACAGGTACCACTACGTTTGATTTAACGAATCCTCTAATTAATGAAACTACATTTGAAAACGTTTATAGTTTTGTAGCACAGGTGTATAGTGCAGATAATATAGTCAATACATACAAAAAATTTACTATAACTGTTACTGCAGATACTAGTAAACCTTATGAAAATCTATACGCCCGTGCTTTCCCGAAAAGTTCTCAGAGGGATATCTACAGTAGCTTAATACAAAACAGTGACGATATTCCAATAGAAGATATTTATAGAGCAAGTGATTATAGTTTTGGCATTCAAACAGATATAAGATTTTTAGTAGGTGCAGGGTATAATCCAGAACCTAATACTAATTACATAGAAGCAATGAGTAAGAATCACTATAATAATACTCTAAGATTTGGCGACTTTAAAACAGCACAAGCATTAAATAGCGATGGTACAGTAAAGTATGAAGTTGTTTATGTAGAAATTATAGATAATATGCAAGGCACAGATGCTAATGGATTAAGTGCAAGCCCTGCATTACAACAAAACTTAAAAAGTTCAAAATCTTGGATTAATCCTATGACAGTTGACGAAGGTTGGCCTAAAGTTAGTGCAGGACACTACAAAGCAAGTCAAGGAAATGATTATTTTGCATATCCTAATAGTATATCAAATATGCGCAGCAGGCTTACAACAGAAATAGGACATCAAGTATTGGAGCGTAAGGTACTTCCCGACTGGATGAGAGATAAACAAACATCCGGCAATGCGTTAGGATGGACTCTCGCTTGTCCTGTAGTTTTTTGTAAACCAGGAACAGCAGAAAAAATTAAGTACAGATTAAATCAGAGGACATCAATTGATTTAAAAAAAATAAGCTTTGAGATAGATCGATTTATATTGGATAATAATCTTAGTAAATATTTTAATAAAACAACTGGAAAGTATACAATAACTTCAGAAACAACATTTGATACCACTACTACAATTTTTGATAGCGATGGAACAAGATTTTTTGGAAGCATAGATATCTATGCAGCAAAAGACGAAGGAGATATGTACTTGAAGTTTCCGCAGGTTGGTGTCTTTAGATAAATAATAGCATAATTTCCGAGTATGGAGTAAAGAAATAATGGCAAGTAGCATTGTAACAACAGGTATTGATACAGCTTATCCTGTAGCAGGACAAGATAACGATAGTCAAGGTTTTAGAGATAATTTTACAAACCTTAAGACAGCATTGGATACAGCAAAAAGCGAAATTACAGATTTAGAAAGTAAGGTAGTATTAAAAAGTGCTCTTACTGGTGAAAGTCTTAATAATGACGGCGGCGGTGCCGTGCTCGAAGATTTTGAATTAAAAGACATGAGTATGACTCGTGTTGCAAAAGGCACAGTTAGTGGAACACAAACTTTTGATTATAGTACAGGATCATATCAAACACTTACAACAAGCGGCAATGTAACATTTGCATTTAGTAATTTTCCTGCTAGTGGAAAAGTAGGAAGTTTGCAAGTAGAAATTACTGTAGCAAGTACAGCGCATACAATGACATTGCCGGCTGCAGTTAGTATCGGTGCAAGTGATCTTATAGGCAGTGATGGCAATAATGTTATAACATTTGATCGGACCGGCACATACATTTTTGAATTTATTACAGATGATGCAGGAACTGTGATCGCAGTAATTGATAAAAGCAGAAACAAACGTAGGATTGAAGTTCGTACAGCTACAGGAATTGGGCAAACTGGAGATGCAGCAGGTGACATTGCTGCTGATGCAACTAATCTATATGTATGCACAGGATCGTATGATGGTTCAACAGTTATTTGGAAAAAATTAGTTCTTCAAGCAATATAATTATTGACATGTTCTCTTTTTAAGCTATAATAATTAGAATATTAAAAAGAGGTATCTATGAGTAACATTGATCTTAATAAATATCAAGAATTTGTACGAGAAGTCACATCTGAACAATCTAATAATTCGCAAGCAATGGCAGATGCTATTTGTGAACTCCAAACATCAAGTGGGGTAAATGTAAGTCTACTGCTCACAGGTGCTGTTGGCATCAGTGCAGAAGGTGGCGAGTTTATGGAAATTGTAAAGAAGTGTATCTTCCAAGGCAAGCCAATGGACGAGGAAACACAGTTTCATGCCAAACGTGAACTGGGTGATATCATGTGGTACTGGATCAACAGTTGTAGAGCACTAAACTTAGATCCTAACGAAGTAATTGCAGAGAATGTACGCAAACTAGAAGCACGTTATCCGGGCGGGAGTTTTGACGCATACTACAGCGAAAATAGACAGGACGGCGATCTATAATGCTAACAATAAACGATCAACTGGTCATATTTTTTACTGCTGTTTGCATTTATTTTAGTTTAAATATGGCAATTTATGGTAGTATGCTAGGCTGGTTTTTTGTTTGGTTTTATTATAAAGTATTTGACACATACTGCGAATGGAGAAGAAAGAATCAATGACACATCCGTTGACTCCTGAATTAAAAAATATGAATGACAGCGATTTAGCTAAAAAAATTAGTGAGCTGAATAAACGAATTGTGTATGGTTATCGAATGGGAAATCAACATCTAATACAACAAGTGCAGATGATGTTAGAAGATTATATGATAGAACAACAACGCAGAGATCAAGAACGGTTTGAAAAAACAAATAAAAATGCAGAGAACAATGGAAGAAACTGGGACGATTTTATCGACGTCTAATGATAGAACTTAAACAAACATTTAGCACAACTGTTATAATTGAAGATATTATCATTCCTAATCAATGGGATGTTACTGTAACACTTATTCCAGATGGCATGTATAGTAAATTTTATAATAAAGCTATGGAACGGGTCCAATATTATTTCGAAGAAGTGCTAGATAACAGCATTTTTGTTAGTAGAGAAAATGTTGCAAATCTTAGCACACTTAATTTTAAAGCACAAGTACACATTTTTCCAGACGACCCATGGGATCACTTGATTGCAATGTGTTTATATGTTAAACTTAATAGTATTATGGAAGGTGTATTTTTAATAGACACTGTAACCATTAGCAGTCATCAGAACAGAGGCATAAGCCACAGTCATGCTTCGGACTCTGGCGGAACTGAACAATTACTAGATTTATTTGATAGTGACGATGACAGTGATGTAGTTAAGTACTGGTATAAACCGGATCCCGAAATGTTTTTGCTTCATGAAGGACTTCAAAAAATATCAGGAAATTGGGCAGAATCTGAACTAAATTACAATGATTTACCAAAAGGTGATGTTATAAACTTTAAAGATTTTAGAAAAAAGCCTCCTTCGAGTGACGACAATGATGAAACTTGACAAATACAGTAGACAAATATTAACTGAAGATCAAGTAGTTGAAATGTTATATTGTAATCCAAATATTGATATGACAAATATTTGTATGGAAGACGTTGATAAGTTCAACAATGCGTCAGCAAGACTACATTTAGATACAACACTAAAGCAATTAGATGATCTGGATATCAGTGTAGATGATTTTCATTCACAAAATCAAAATAATTGGCATATGCCAGAAGAGTATAAGGAATTTGATATTGCAGAATATATAATAGGATTGTGTAAAACAGATGCAGAATTGCAAAGAGTTGGACAAGAATTACTGCTTTATCAAGAAAGAGATATGTTTAATCTGTTAAGATTTTTAAAATATTTTGTAGAACTTATGCGTGAAAAAGGCATTGTTTGGGGAGTAGGAAGAGGATCAAGCGTAGCAAGTTATGTCTTGTATCTTTTAGGTGTACATAAAATTGATAGTTTATATTATGATTTAGATATTGCAGAATTTTTAAGATAAATATATAATATACGCATATAATTAGGAGATTAGCAATGGCTGCTAAAAAAGGAAAAACCTATAGAACAGCTAGTGGTCAAACAGTTGATTTTGGCGCATTACTACTAGCAAATGAAACAGCGCCGGCAATAGGCAACATGAATGTTAATGCTCGAGGCGATGAAATTGATTCTTCAGGAAATATTACCAAATCTCGAGAGCAAATTATGCGAGAATATAATGAGCTTAATACAATGGTTCCGAAAGATGATATAATCCCGGAAGGAACAAACATTGCAGTTGCAGACGATGATTGGCAAGATTGGGAACCAAATTTTCATAATTCCGAAGAAGAAAAAATAGAAAATGTTCAAGAAACAGAATCGGAAACAGTAGCTAAACAAGAACAGCCTGTCGAAGAAGAGAAGCCAGTTGGCACAAATATTGGACAGATGATAGAGCAAGAAAATCCTGCAACAGAACAAAAAATTCCAACCGGAGGACTTGCCGCTGCAGTAGCAGCATCTAAAAAAGTTAACACACAGGAAAATTTACAACAACCTAAAAATATTCAAGAAAAACTTACAAAAGGTGTCCGGAGGATTTAATGGTAACCAAAGTAACAGGAAATTTTAAACCTTTAGGAAATGGTATTGCAGTACGCAATATGGAATTTGGTGAACAGAAAACAGAAAGTGGACTAATTGTACTAAGTGATGATGGAAAAAATTCTGGCATTCATCCTAGGTGGGGGGAAGTCACTCATATAGGCCCAGATCAACACGATGTTAAAATTGGGCAATATGTCCTCGTTGCGCACGGAAGGTGGAGTAGAGGATTTGAACTTAATGGGGAAACATTAAGAACAGTGGATCCTAATGATGTATTAGGCGTACAAGATGAACAACCTCAATCAATTTATAAAGCATCTCTCGGACATCAAACACGCGAATACGAAGGTAAAGTAAGTGTGGGATCTTTAGATGTCTAAGGCTGTGGATCAAACAGATAAAGAAGCAGAATATTATAGAGCAATGGTAGTAGCTCAAGGTGAACAAATAGAACTACTGCAAACTAATGTTAAAGAACTTCAAGGGCAGCTTCAGGACGCTTATAAGCGTTTGGGCGAATTAATCGATGGTAATATGGAACGGCAAACATCTAATAGGAACAAGTCCTAAATGTGCTAGACGCAGTATCATATCTTGGGGCGAAGCCAATGGCTTTGTTCAAATAGGTGATGCAGATGTTAAAAAATTAGATGACTTTGTTGCAATATATCTTGTAAGGAATCCCAATGGGAGATTGCCCAAGCAAATTCAAACTGTCATAAAAAGATTTGCTACTGCAACAGGTAAAGAGCTAATGGATCAATGGAAACACACTGAAGAACTTTTGCGTGAAACATTGCAAGATGATCCAAAAGATTGGTTTAATATAGACCCTGTTAATTTACAGACACAAACCAGCGGAAGCGAACGTTACAAAAACATTAATTGGCAATTTGTAAAATTAGACAATTTTAACAAATGGGCAATTAGTAATGATTATGATAAATTTAATTTATTTCCAGAAAATGCTGATCCTGCTTTGATAGCACTTATTAGTTTTTTTATACAAGAATGTAATGTAGAAGATCTTTATCAACAAGATTATCAACTATATGAAAATATTTGTGATTAAAAAAACACTTAACATAAAAATATTAAATTAGAGTATAGTATTTTGACGTCTTTGGGTTATGTAGTGTATAATAGTAAACATTATAAAATAGATGGATCCTATAAATGAAAGTAAGACCAGATGAGTTTTGGGGCATTGTTCCTAGAGGAAAGCAAAGCAAATGGGTTGTTACTCTAAAAAATAAAGCAGGCGAAGAAATGACCACACGATGCACTGAGCATTATGCATGGAAGGCAGCAGAGTATATTATTGATCTCGAAAATAAAATAAAAGAGTTGGAAACTAAATGAAAGAACTATGGACAGAAAAGCATCGTCCTACAACAGTAGAAAACTATGTATTTCGTGACGAAGCGCAACGTAAACAAGTACAGCAATGGGTAGATCAGCGTACTATTCCTCACTTGTTGTTTAGCGGTGCACCCGGCACAGGAAAAACTACACTAGCAAAAGTGCTGATCAATATGCTTGAAATAGATGAGTATGATGTACTTGAAATCAACGCCAGTCGTGAAAATAGTGTTGATAGTGTCAGAGAGAAGATCACTAACTTTGTAGCAACTATGCCATTTGGCGAGTTCAAGGTTGTACTGCTTGATGAGGCTGATTATATATCTCCGAACGGACAGGCAGCATTGCGTGGTGTTATGGAAACATATGCTAGTAGTGCACGTTTTATTCTTACTTGTAATTATCCGAACAAAATAATCCCTGCTCTGCATAGCCGATGCCAAGGATTTCATATTGAAAAGATTGATCATACAGAATTTACTGCTAGGGTTGCAACTGTTTGTGTAGCCGAAGGAGTTGAAGTCGATTTAGAAACCCTAGATAGTTATGTAAAAGCAACCTACCCAGACTTGCGCAAGTGCCTAAACCTTTGCCAAATGAATACATTAGATGGTAAACTTATCAAACCCAATGAAGGTGATAATGCAACAGCAGATTATAGATTGGCAGTTGTAGACTTATTTAAACAAGGCAAACTGTTAGAGGCTCGCAAGATGCTATGCAGTCAAGTGCGTCCAGAAGAAATGGATGAATTGTTTCGTTGGATGTATGATAACTTAGAACTATGGGGAGAAACACAAGATCAAAAAGATGCAGCTATTTTGATTATTGCAAAAGGATTGCGTAATATCCCAATGGTAGCAGATCAAGAAATTAACTTAGCAGCAACTCTAGTAGAACTAAGCCAAATATGAAAAAAGAATATCAAAAATTTGGAAATAGTTTTTGTATACTACCATTTTTGCATACAATGATAGATTTAGACAATCAACGCAAATTATGCTGTGAGTCGGCTAAATTTACTATTAACGAAAATAGATTAAATAAAGTCAGGCAGCTTATGTTAGAAAATAAGCCTGTAAAGGAATGTGAGTTCTGTCAAAATTTAGAAAACAGAAAAATCATAAGCCAACGGCAAAAACATAATGCAGAGTGGCAGAAAAAAATTCCTAACGAAATCGAAGATATCATTATAAATCCTAAGACAATTTACTATGATTTACGTTATAGCAACCTTTGTAATCTAACTTGTAAAATGTGTGGGCCCAGGGCAAGTAGTGCTTGGGCAAAAATTCTACAAAAAGAAAATGTTTATAAAACATGGGATCCAGAAACTTTTGAAATTAATACAGATGTAAGAAAAATTTATATGGCAGGAGGCGAACCTTTTTTAATTAAGAGTTTTAGTTCTGTCTTAGATAAAGTTAAAAACACAGATTGCGAAATAGTAATTAACACAAATGCAACTATAATCACGAATCATATGTTAGAATCGTTGAAAAAATTTAAAAATGTGTGTTTTACACTTTCTATAGATGGTACTGGACAAACTATAGAGAAAATTAGAAAAGGTTCTAATTGGAATGAAATTCAAAAAAATATATCGATTCTAAAAAAAGAATTAAATCCTAGTTTCATGGTTTCTACAACACTACAAGTAGACAATATTCTTAATATACCAGAATTAGCAAAATGGATAGATAATCAAGATATTAGATTATGGAATATTTTTTTAGTACAAGGTTGTCCAGATCTGCATCCTTATAATTTTAATGGAAATATAAATTGGCAAGACGACTTATGGACAAGAAATTGTGTAAAAAATAATCAAGCTTTGCAACAAACATTAAGAAATGTTATGAGCGTTCTTTCGTCATAAATCTTGCCATTACACTACGCCGAACATCGCAATCTACTTCGTCGCAACTATGCCAACTATTTGCATCGACCCTCATAAGCCAACTTGTGTTAGGCTCGAAAGGAAATTTCTTTTGAAGCTTGCCATTTTCATCGTTTAGACTTGTTCCCCATGCTTTACCGCCACTACAATAAACATAAAGTTGCCACGCAACACTTATAGTATATCCATCATAATGATTGCTAACGCTGTATCCTCGATAGTCTTCCCACAAGCTACTAGTAGTATAATCACAGTTATCTACAAGATCTTCTAAACTATACACAGATTCTACGATATCCTTGTGGTTGATTAAATTTTCATAATATTTTTTCCAAAATTCAATACCATCTGGATTATCTGGATTATAAATTTTTCTATTTTGATTGAACATGTGATAATTATTACTATAGTTTATTTTTTCAAAATCTGGCCACTTTTTTACAACTAATTCATATAATTCTGGATGAAGAGTATTTTCAATAAGTACGTGCCAATACGGGTCCCAACAAACAATTGAGTTACGTATTTTATCACATGTAAAGGCTCTGTATTCAGCCCATTTTGAGGTTGACATAATCATGATTTGTGTTATTGTATTTAAGTAAGTTTTTATATGGAGAGAACATAAATGAATCGAAAAACTTTTGATTTAAAGACTGTTATGATGTATTCGATCGCTGCTTACAAACAAAACGGCGATAGTTATAATAATACATCTGGGTTGCAGAGTAATAAGAATATTATTATGAGCTATCTAGGTATCCTAGACGATAGTCGTGCAAGTTTTGTAGATCATATTACAGAAGAATGTGAAGAGATCACTGACAAAATCATTCAATACTACAAAGGTTTGACTTTTAAAGCAATGGGAAACAAAATAAATGGTTTTGAACAACGTGTGCTTGATATTATTCAATCTGGAGTAGTTGATCGTAGAGATTTAGGTATTATTGCAAGTTTGCCTAAGAGCTATTTCCGGGCAATCAGGCGTGATGTTACCGACATGCAATTACGTCAATTGTCAACTTCTAGTAAACATCTAGGCAAAGAAGGTGACGAAGTGCAGGGCATAATTAAAGTATTGCACTGTAGCTTCATTCAAAAACTACAGTGTTATGTTGTCAATGCGACATTGGGAGAAGATATTGTTGTCTTTTTTACAAAACATGCCGCTGATCATTGGGGCGAAAGCTGTACAATTAAAGCGAAAGTAAAACGTCACCAGACTAGCAAGTTTCATAAAGGAAAAGAAACAGTGATCAATTATGTAAAGGTTGTTTCTTGAAAATACTAATTGCAGGAGATAGTTTTGGAGCAGACTGGACAGTCAAGTACAATGACTATCCAGGCTGGCCTAATCTTTTGGCTAAAAAGTATGAAGTGACAAATGTTGCAAAAGCAAGCATTGGCCAATATAAAATTCTAAAACAATTAATAGAGCAAGATTTAAATAAGTTTGATACTATAATAGTGTGTAATACACATCCTTTTAGAGTACATACTAGACAACATCCATTGCATAGTAAAGATATTTTACATAGTAATGCCGACTTATTGCTAAATGACACATTTAGTCACTGGAATCCTTTTAATTTATCTCTTAAAGCAGCAAAAAACTTTTTTTTATATCATTGGGATGAACAACATGCTTTGGATATATATAGATTAATAGCACAGGAACAAGAAAGAATTTTAGATGAACTCAATGTTATACATTTAAAAAATTTTAAAGATGTAGACGTAATAAGCAAACATCATACTATAGATACTACTCAGCTACAAGGTGGGATTATCAATCATAAAGATAAAACCGGAAACGAAATAATTTATAGAGATATAGATAAAAGGTTGACAAATTCTATTGATATGCTATATTAATATAGTAAATTGAAGTTAGGAAAAGAAATGAAAAAAACAATGTTAGTAGATTGTGATGGTGTGGTGCTCAATTGGGAGTATGCATTCGATTGCTTTATGGAAGAACACGGATTTAAAAAAGTAGAAAACGGAAATCAAATCTACAATATTGGTGAAAGATACAATATCACTTCTGAAGTCAGTGAGAATATGATTCGTATTTTTAATGAAAGTGCCGCTATTGGATTTCTTCCTCCTCTTAGAGATGCTGTTGAATATGTGACAAAACTTGCAGACGAAGGCTGGCAATTTATTGCAATAACTAGCTTATCTGCTAACAAATATGCAGCTAAACTTCGGAAAAAGAATCTTGCTAAACTTTTTGGCAAAGACACTTTTATTGAAGTTCAATGCTTGGCAACGGGTGCTGATAAAGATAATGCACTTGCGAAGTTTAAGGACAGTGGGCTTTGGTGGATCGAAGATAAACCAGAAAATGCACTCGCCGGTGCTAAAGTTGGTCTTAGACCATTGATTGTAGAACACGGATTTAATATGGATTGCAAAGATTTTCCGCTTGTAAAAAATTGGAAAGATATATATGACATTGTATCGAGTTAAAGCAACATTTTCAAATAAAACGATTGTAAAAC
>Ga0181591_10001427_pt1 | contig 20389 bp, 13 predicted proteins | sample 071ome_33_FD_133757 | JGI IMG/M metagenome (GOLD analysis project Ga0181591, IMG submission 133757) | Coastal salt marsh microbial communities from the Groves Creek Marsh, Skidaway Island, Georgia - 071412AT metaG (megahit assembly) | ecosystem: Environmental > Aquatic > Marine > Intertidal...
CTTCAACACCTTCGTGACACTTAACCGCATACATCATGTGTGGAGTCTCTTCGCGACCAGCGAGATCAAACCAATCATGAACCTTATCGGCTTTGATTGAACAAGCAAAGGGACGGAACCATTCACGGCGCTTAACAGCATTGACGTGATCTTTGCCATCCTTAATCGTAGGATCAAAAAGGATAGAACGATTACCCAAAGCGCGAGGACCGCCTTCTGAACGCCCTTGATACATGGTAACGATATTACCTTCACGAATCAATGAAGCCACATCATCGTAAGTAGCATCAGTTACATCAAGACCCTCTAGACTTGCTTCATAACCAGAAGGATCATATTGAGGACCATAGTATACAGACTCTTGCTTGGAAGGTCCAGGATTTTCTGCATAAGCAGTGTTCCAAATATACTTGGCACCACCAATAGATGTGCCGCCATCATGGGAGATGGGTTCGCAGTAGATGTTTAGGTCAGGGAAACGCTGCCAATACTTATAGTTAGCAACACAATTCAAACCATAACCACCAGAGATAACAATGTTCTTTTCTCCAGTTAGTTCAGCTGCTTTCTCAATCAGCATACACATATTTTCAGAAGTTTCTTCCTGAATCTTATATGCTAGATCTTTTTGGAGATCTGTAAATTCTCCTTCTCTGAAGTTTTTAACGTCTTCTTGAAAGATAGGATACCTAGCAACGTTAATAGCTGCTGCATTAGGATATGTTGGAATGATCAAATCTCTATTACCCCAACCATCCCTAAAGAAAGGGGGTAGATCGTCGTTAGGTTTACCATAAGGAGCAAGACCCATAAGCTTTCCAGCTTCAATTGCTGGGAATCCGCAATATTGAGTAACTGCCTCATACATCTTGGTTTGACCAGGATATTCCGTCAAGAAAATTTCATCATCATCGGATTGCATACCAATAGCAGCTTTAGTTCCTACGTGCTTATAAACAGTCTCGAATTCATTTGGATAACCTGCTTTGAAAATAGTTTCAAATTCAAATCCAAGTTCCGTTGCTCCTGCTTCACCATGCAACTGAAGGAAACTTCCTGCGCCATCAGCTACAACACAAGCAGCAGTTTCAAATCCAGAATTGTAGAAACCCGCAGCTGCGTGTAATTGATGGTGCTGAACATCAATAAAAGTAGTTTCAAACTCAAACTTCTTTCTGGCAAGTTTTCTGACCCATCCTTGATACAAGTCTTCCCCACACCAATCTAGTTGAGGACCGTCACGGTGTGTATGGCAAACTACTAGATGATCAATATGATCAACATAATCAAATGCTTTTAAGATTCCCGCAATAGGAGAACCGTCATACTTATTTCTTGTTAGACGTTCTTCTTCAAGATAAAAAACAATTTCTCCATCCACAAGAAGTGTGGTGCTGCTGTTATGACCGCGAGCAACTGATAAAATATTTGTCATGCTATCAAACCTTTGTCTTTACATTATTTGAAAACCCATTGGGTTTATCGGTGTTCTTAAGAACTGTTTTCAAGTCGATTTGTTCTGGAGTTTCTCCCAACATTGGAATGGTTCCAGATTCAACTTTTGGTGGAGCAGATGGTTTTGCTTCTGGACCACATCCTTGTGGTCCACATCCTTGATTCTGCGGAAACTTGTACTCAAATTCAGGCTTCCTGTAGTATTTATTCATCAGTTTATCAACCGATTTCAAAATAACCTCCTCAATTTTATCATTCATATCCATGATACCATCATTGGTCCTCACGGTTTCATCATCCATACTAATTCTAATTGGATCGTAAACTCTTTTTCCTTCTCCCATGTCAAGGACATCAAATTTTGGATGATCAGGATAAGAAACATTCTCTCCGAATGTAGATCCCATCACAGCAACAACTGGTTTATCGAAAGAGTAAGCAATGTGCTGACCCACAGAATCGCATCCCAAGAATAGATCTGCTTCTGCAATAACAGAAGCCCATTGCCTAATGTTAATATCTCTAGGAACAGAAACTGGTTCTTTAAGACCTTCTGCTTCCCAGTTGAATGGAAATTCACTCATCCAAATAACAGAATACTTTTTCTGAAGTCTTCTAACAATACTTGCTGCATTATGATATTCAAAACTTCTTCCAGAAGGATCAAAAATTACATTGCCATGAGTTTGAACACCCCTACCAAATGGTTGAAAAACAACGGTCTTTTTCTTTTGAGTTAACTCTCTAACTTCTGCCACGCACATGGCACCAAAAGTTCTTTCGTCCCTAGTTAACTTGATAGTAGGAGCAGGAAGGTCTCTCAATCCTTTGCCATTAATAGCAATATCAAAAGCTTGAGAAAGATTTGCTTTCTGATTGTAATACTCCCAAACTCTGTATGGTTCTGGACTAACCATATCAGTATCTTTTAACTTGTCTTGAAATAGATTCTTATGCCAAGATTCAAAGCAGTGCTTGTGTAATTCTGGGTGTCCTCTATATAAGTCCATACCACCCTCACAGACGATTACAAAATCTTCTTCTGGATGATCTTCCTTATATTTTTCTAATGCTGGGATAGAACAAAGAACTCTACCTGCTCCACCATTAATAAAAAATGATTTAGGTCTCATAACTCAATCGCCTAATGATTTAGATGCTACTATTTAGGTACAAAAAAAGAGGCGGTTTCCCGCCCCCATCTATTATATCACAGAAATATCACTCTGCTTCTTCTTCTTCTACTGCAGGTTCTTCAGAGGGTGGAAAAAGAATGGTTTCATCTAGCGTTGGAAACTTGACCATCAACCAATGAATTCCAGCAAACTTGGTGGGTGCTGCATCACATTCTGCAATGAATCTGTCCAATTCTGCTTCTGCATCGGCATCCCAAGTACGTGATGCTTTCAACTCAACAGCAATTCGTTTTTGACCTTCTAGCATCGCCATATGACGCTCTTCCGTGCAATATGGTGGCTGGAAAGGTACATTTTCAAAAGACCAAGTTTCCGTTTCAAAGTCATATGTGATTCCCTGGTACACATCAAGAGAATCTGTAATGGGAAGAGGATCTGGATCTACATGATAAACTTCACCTGCATTTGGGTGACCTTCTGGGAAAGCATATTCCTTATTAGGCCAATCACTAATATCAACGCCTTGCATAACAGCGGCAATTGCAGTCTCTTCATTGCTTCTAGCAGCATCCACTTTAACAAGTTGTTCTGATGGATCGCATCTAGTTCCAAGTGATTCTTCTAAATGTGCAGCACATTCTTCTTCACTCATTGATGCGCTGCTGAAGATTGGGTGGAAAGATTCATCAAAAATTAACTCCCCAGTTTCCTTTTTTACAAATACATAACCTTCTTTAGGTCCTGTGTACATAGCAGATGCAGTTTTCTGCTGTTCCCACGTATTGCCAAAATAGGTGTCAGGTAATTTATAAGTATATTGCTTGGTAATTTCAGCCATTGTATCTTCCTTGTTTTGAAATATTTATACTAAAATAATTTTTCTTTGGAGAGTATTTACCGTATTCATGAAATGTCTTCTTCTCTTTTTCGGGCAGAAGACTTGAATCTAATTTAATTTGTTTTTCAGTCATTTATTATTTCCAACTAATACGAACCATTCCAGGGCTTCCAGGTGATCCGCAACGAATATCAGTATCACAAGCATATGCAGTAGATCCACCCATGCCAGGAACGTAAGCAGTGCAGTAACTACCACCAACACCAACTTGAGACATTGCTCTAGCTTGCTCACAAGCACCGCAGTTTTTACCACCACATGATTGACCGATGTGAATCCATCCACCTCTAGAGTTCATTAGACCACCAGGATAAGGAATTCCCCACTGGTTACAGCATCTCTCATCCTGTCTTCTTGGCATATAGTAACCAGGAAGACCATAGGAACCATAATCAGCACCATAAAACAATGCACAACATCCTGCTTCGCATGTTCCGCAAAGATATCTACCCCAAATATTTTTACCGTCATTACAGCAACCATAGCAATAAGAACCATTGCCGCCATGTCCACCTTCAGCACAGAAATCAAAACCACAATTAGCAACAGAAGCTAGATTATGACCAATTACATAAGTCTTGCAACCTCTTCTTCCTGAACAAGAAGAAGCTCTGTCAGATAAACCAGCAACACAAACTTGATACTTACAACCTGGGACTACCTCGGCACCACACAAACGCTTATACGCATAAGCACCAGAACCACCTGGAGGACCAACGTGACAGCAGCAGTTGCCACCACCTGCTCCACCACCACCCCAGAGTTCGAAGATAACGTCAGAAGCTCCAGTGGGAATTTCCCAGTCTTGGTAATATGTATTGTGATGAGCGTCTCTGCCGTCTCCTGGGTGGGTACTTAATGTTGAATTGAGGCTGCCACCAGTAGCAGTGATATAAATCGTGCTATATCCTTCTAGAGGATATTGTGGTAGAAGGTCTGTAATAACTTCATCACCGACTTTAACTTCTTTATCAGAAGCCGCTCCCGATGTTTGTGCTGTTACTTTCTTACCAAGTAAATTCCTTAAATTAGTTGCCATTGGTTTATAGTCCTATTGGTAGTATTTAGAATATCAGTTACACATGTATGCAGCGTGGAGACAATCTGCCATGCCTGTGCAAATATTCAGTGCAGCGCAATAGCATCCGCAACGTTCGCCTTGATAAGTAATTCGTATCATACCAGCAGAAGATGGAGAACCATGAACACAGCAAGAAGCGCAAGACAGTGTTGCTGGGTAAGGCATTGGGTGTGAAGACCATCCCCTCTCATGAGGAGCCGCCTGTTGGAAACCAGGAAGACCAACAAAAGATGCTGTAGCATTTCTCATGTGAGCATAAGCACATGTTTGAGTCGTGCAATGCTTAAATGTTACCCAAGCTTCAGCACCAGTGTGTGCCATATATGGAGGAACAGGAATGTGTTGATACAGTGCTTTCTGACATGAGCAATGGTATCTAAAGTATCCTGTTCTACCACAGATGTTGATGTCGCCACCATATCCAGGAGGTCCAAACTCTACGCAGTTGTCTGGGGCAGCAACATTGTCAAACAACACAATTCTATTTTGTCCGAAGTAGTTATTATCAGGACCCGCTGCTTGGATTAAATTGCAGATAGCACATCCACCATACCCACCTTCAGCACAAATCCTTACATTTGGTCCACATACTGTACTCCAACATCCTCTACAACCTCTCTTATCAGTAATAGAATCACTTCTACCCATCACTTTACCAATACAGAGACAATAGCAGTTTCCACCAAGAGTGCCACATATTGTTTTACGAACATATGCTCCAGTAGTTGGGATGGTAGATACTGCACAGCAACAAGCTGAAGCAGCTCCACCTGCTCCGCCCCAGACTTCAAAAGTAATTCGGCAAGTGCCACAAGGAGCACACCATGTGTGTCTCCTTTGAGCATTCCAACCGCAGTCATAATTACAACAGTCTTTATCGTATGTAAAAGTAATTACTTTTCCATCCGCTAATGGGCTAGGAACTTGTCCGTAAATACCTAGATCTGATTTGTGATCTGTTCCTAATAGGTTTCTTAAACTGCTCATCTTTTTAAGTGTCCGTAAAGTGTATCAAGAGGCTGAAGTATCTGGATATAATGTAAGTCTAATACCGCCGCCAGCACCAGGACCACCACAACGACAGCAACTATCAGCACCGCCATTTCCTGGTGCTGTGCCACCAGAACCAATTGGTCCCATGTACTGTTCGGAAGTACCACCTGGGTAATATCCTGGTCTGTGGGATAACTGGTGAACAAAACAGTCCCAGCAGGAGCAGCAGCATTCGGTGTTGCCAAGTTGAACTTGCTGACCACCATGAGTAGAATTCAGACCAGCTGGGTATGGAGTGTACCAAGCCCAATTGCAAGAATTTCTTCCTTCACCGCCACTATCGTGGCGAACATTCGTTGAACCAACAGGGGGGTGATAGCAGCAACCACATCCAGGAACAGTAGTATTTCTGCCATCTCCTCCACAGCACTTCTGAATTTCGCACCAATTTCTAGGATATCCTTCGGAAGCTCTGCTGTAACCATGGAATGATTGTGCTTGGTGGTTACATTCGTTAAAGGGGTAGAGGGTGTTATTTTTACAGTGATACATCAGGTTATAATCATAACACATACAAGCACCGCAGTGTAGACCACCACAACCACCACGAGAACACATAGTAAAGTTATTTTCTGTGCAGAAGTAACTCCAGCAACCAGTACAACCACCGTTACAGCTGGCACAGCAACGTGGTAATGCTGCTACCATCTGGATACACATTCCATCAAAGTATCCAGTTTCTCTACCAGCCCAATTACCAGCACAGATAGTACGTGACTTATATTCACCAGAAGCGCCTGGCCAGGTTACCGAACGACATCTCCAGTTACTAGACATCCCCCCAGCACCCCAGAGTTCGATCTTCATTCTACAAATATTGAGGCCATCTGGAACACACCAGCATGTGCAATGCCAATGACGATTGAATGAGTCGTCGTTAACACAACCGAAACCACAGTGACTGCCTCTCCAGACCCACTGATAACCGTCGTCACCCATGTATGTTGGTACTCTCCTGATATCAGCCTCATCTGGCTTATCAAGGAGATTTCTTAAACTAGACATTTAAAACTCCTTGTATATATCAGTTTGATAGAATAGACCAGCCGTATGACGAACCCGAATAAATTAATTCTAGTGAGTTATTGCTGATATCAAAATCTAGATCATCTGCAATGTTGGCAATCTTGTTGCCATTTCTTGCAATGATTGCCTTAACAGTGCTACAGTTACCTGCAGAATCAATAAGATTAATACGATCTCCAATAGCTGGGTTAGCTGGTAATGTAACTGTTAGTTCCGCTCCGTTAGTAGCAGTATCGATAAAGATAATGTCACTAGCGTTTGCAGTGAGTGAAGTGGTAGCGGTTCTGGTCGCTCCGCCAGCAGCGCCTGCTGGTGCTGTTAATACTCTTCCCATGGGTCTTTAGTCTCCTGTGTATTAGTTATTTATCAAGTAGTAGATTCTTCAACGCCGTAAACAGCGACACTTACATCTGCGGTGTCTGAATAGACTACAACTTTTTTGCCAGCTTGAAGAGCAAAACCTGTTCTTTCTAAAACACCCTTGGATGCAATTTCTGCATCGTACTCAACCCATTCTGCAACTAGAGGAGATGCATTCGCAGATAGTGCAATCCTAACTGTAGAAGTAGCAGCACCGCGATTTACAATGTTTAAGTTTGCATATGCAACTGTGTCAGCAGGAACGGTGTATACCAGGGTATCAACACCTGCGGATGGATTTGATTGTCCTAAAATTCCAGAAGCCATTTATATTCTCCGTGTATGAATCAGTAATTTTTCTTTTATTATTTATAACAAAAAGGGGGTTAAACCCCCTTTTTTTGGGTAGAGCAGGATCAGATAGCGCCTGCCCAGAATACGTATCCCTTCAGGTTTTTGACTTCTGTGTCTACGTATGTCTTAACTGCTTGCTCGGTTGGAACTTTCTCGTTACTGTTTCCAGAAAGAGTACCATCAGATGAGAATTCACTGATGATCTCACCGATTTGAGCACCGATAGAACCAAGTTGTAGTGAAGACAGACCAGACAGATCGAAGGAGGAAGCGTTTAGAGTTGTGCTACCAGTTGACTGGTTAACTCTGAAGTATTTACCAACCGAGAAGTTGCCATCTTGGTCAGTAGAAACATAATAAACACGACCAGGAAGTTGTTCAGTAACTTCATTACCTGGAGCAGGTGATTGAATTGGCAGACCAGGGAAATTAGTTGTGGTCTTACCACCAGTACCAATATTCAGGAAGTCGTGACCAGTTAGTCTGACCTGTGAGTACAGATATCTAATCTTAAAGTTCTGACCATCATAAGAAGATGTGGGCTTCTCTTCGGCTAAAGTAATAAGAACTTCACCATTAGGATCTTCAACAGAGCTAGATACTAACATGAACTCGGATTCAATTCTAATGTAGTCTCCTGAAACAATACTGTCTTCATTAAAGACTCTGATATCAGTTTGTGTGGCATCCAGATCACCAATAACTTGTGTTTGTGTTTGGTTAGAACCTGTAATAGCACGAACAAGATCACCACCAGCGTGTGTAGTTGCTGTTGATGTTTCCACGCCCCTAACAACATTAATAGAAGATGCTGATGGGAATGGTGTAGAAGCATCGATCTGCATTACCTCATTACCTACGATGAGGAAAGATCCTGCAGTGAATGGACTAATAGTATCAACTTGAAGAACAGTGTCTACAGCGGAAACACTTGCCTGAAGAGTTGCCGATCCGCCAACGCTGTATCTAACAATATCAAGAAGACCATCATGAGTAACAGCAGTGGATCCTAAAGATCCTCTGGTTACAACCAAATCCCCCTTACCATCGGGTGGGGTGTATGAAGAGTTAGTGACAACATAAGTAAACTGATCAGCACCAAGGTTTCCTGGACCAGTTACAAATTCAATCGAACCACCTGGCTTGGGAGCAGCAGAAAGATCTCTAACAACAAGAGCAAATCCCTTCATACCACTTTCGAAGTCAGCATTACTTACAAGCGATGCTGATGTGAGTGACTGATTTCCGTTAATAGTTTCACCAAGAGTGAAATCACCCTTAAGTTTTCTAACGAGAACTTTGTTTGCCGAGTTTTGAGAAGAAAGAACTTCAGCAATCGCTCCAGATACAGCACCAATGACTCTTTCGCCGTTGGTGAAAGCAGCTAGAGATCCGCCAGGAGATAGGTTTGTACCCTCAACATAGTTGAGTTCTACACCATCGATTCTGCCATCAATAGTTGCCTCATCAGCGTTGAAACCAGAAGAAATAATACCGTAAGTACCCCAAGAAGAGTTACCAGCAAGAGATCTGATATTACCACCGCGAGTAGCAACATATGATGCATGTGCGTAGTAAGTGAAACAAGAAACGATTTCAGAGTTACCGTTATTTGTTACGAAGAAACCAACACCAGATTGTCCTCCAGAACCTTCATGAATTTGAGTAAAGGAGTCAAATAGCATTGACTTGTTTGAAGGAGTTCCAGTTCCATCCCATTTCTCATGAACCTTACCATCAACAATAGCACCTACACCAGTCTGCGAGAATGCAGAACACTGTGAGATATAAGGTGACTTGGTTGTTGGGGAGTTTGGATTGAGGCGAAGGAAAGTTCCTTTGATTGTTGCTGTATTGAGATCTTTGGGATCGGTCAGAGATTTTTCAAATCCAGCCATGCCATCCATAACTAGATCCTTGAGCATTGTCTTATTGCTCATGAAGAACATAGTGGTTTCTTCATTATTAATCGCTGCTACAGAAGTTACAGAAGCTGTTCCTCCAGAGTGGGGGAAAACACTTGAATTACTCCAAGTACCAGAAGTAGGTAGAATTTGAAGAACAGTTACTCCACCAACAGTTCTATGACCATAGATAACGCCAGTAGCATTGCCTCCTTGAGCAGTCTCGCCATCTACAATATCATCTTCATCAATTAATGCATTTAATGTTACATCAAGCATAGAACTGGCTTGACCAGTATTGGGTTTAATAACACTAGTTCTGATGTTATCACCGATAATAGATACGTTTTCTGGAACAATAATAGGTAGAGTCTCGAAATAAGTGCCAGCCTTAACATAGATTGATGCTGGACCTGTAATATTATCACATGCATAACGCAGCGAAGCGAATGCTCTAGAGATATTTTCGCCAGTATTGGTGTCACTACCTTCAGTTGTAACGTAGTAAACAGGGTCGGTTACATTGTTATTTTCCCAAACAGGAACTCCATTTCCATCTACTGTGAGGACCTGACCGTCTGTTCCAATTGGAAGACGAGCAGCACCAGCACCAGAACGATAAAGAATATCACCAGTTGTTGTCAGAACATTAGACTGGGCACCTTCTGCGAGAGTATTCCAATATGTACCAGTTGCATCAGTCTCTGGTGTTTGGTTTGTAGATTCTGAAACAGCGATGTAAGAGTTGCTATTACGTACAACAGCATCACCTGCATAATAGGTAGTACCAGAATCCCAAGTTCCTTGCCAAGTGAAACCACCAACAATGAAGTCCCAATCAGTTGGATTGCTTGATGGAATTGAACCAGAATTAGTAGTTTTTGATACGTAAGAATTACCACCAAGAAGAACAACGTCTCCTTGCTTATAGTCTGTTCCTGCGTCCCAATCTCCAACTACTTTAAATCCAGTAGTTACAATTTCCCAATCAGTTAGAGTGTTGGGAGTAGATCCTGTGTGAATTGAAGTAGCAACGTAAGTATAACCACCGTAGGAAACAATATCTCCTGGTTGATACTCGGTAGCAATATTCCATGTATCTTCGAATACTAGACCAGAAACAAATAATTCGAAGTTTGCTGGATCGAATGCACCTGTAGAGGTGTGAGCGATAGTTGTTCTGTACTGGTTATTGCCGTACTTGACAATATCGTTGAGCTTATACCAAGTGCTTGCTTGCCAATCACCTTTATTTTCGATACTTTCTGTATGAAGATTCCACTTGGTGGAGTCTCCACTGTAGAACATTGTTTCGTTCGATACAGAGGTGTGGTTAGCAACCGCTACGTAGGTGTTAGCACCATACTTTACGATATCGTCAACCTCGTAGGAAGTGGCTACCTGCCAATTTCCTCTCCAGTTAAACTTTAATCTACCTAATCTGAAATCAGCCATTGTTGTTTACTTCCTTAATTGGGACCTTCGGTGGTATAATCATAGGGTTCATTGAAACGAATTACAAAGTATCCGTCGTCATCAATAAAATAACTAATTTTTCTCTCGTCGAATCTAAACTGTTGATATCGATCGAGTGGATTGTTGTACAGAGACTTTTCTTCTGTCACTTCCTCTACATAATCGTAAAGACCAGCAGCAATATCTAGGTATGGCGTACCATCTTTACGAGTAAAATCAGCCATTTCATCATCAATGGATCTGATTCTGGTATAAATCAACATACCATCCTCATCCTTGCGGAGAGCATGTACATAAAAATCATTGCCCAATTCCGTTTCCGTAGAATCGGTTGGATTCATGATATCACTTAAATACATCGTCATACGACTACCCTCCAGTAAACTCCTTCCCAGATTAATTGTACCCTGGCACCTCTAACATCGAAAATTAGAGGAGAAGAGATCACATTATTTTCATTAATAAATTGTCTTCCGTTAGTATCTACCAATGTGATATTATTTATATCCCAAGTAAATGCTGAATCGACGAATTCAACAGTGTCTCCAGGTCTAGGAATCAACTGATTATTATAAGAAGGTAATGTAAGAGTGATGGGTCCACTGGAAGAATCTACGAGATATCTTAAATTCGTTCCAAGAAGAGTGTCCGAAGTAATGAACTCCCATCTTGATCTTTGAACATCAAAACCGCCAGCGGTAGAGCCGTCATGGATGACAGCCATATTTTTGTCGGTATCAATAGTTAATTCACCTTCTGCTCCCGTGAAGAAAGCATGTTCAGCAGTAGTACCCCTTCTAAATTGTACCTGGGTAGTCATTAGAATTAATTTTAAGGTTACTGATAGTATTTATACTATTAAATTATCCATCCATAAGTTCTTTCTGGAGCGACAGAAACCTTTCTGTCTGTGGAATTTCCGAATATTGTTAGTACACCTTCTCTGCTGACCCATACTCCAAGTGGTCCAATTTCTTCGCCCTTTCCATATACGAAGATAGTACCAGAACCAGGGTTTGCTGGAGAAATATTGATGAAAGCATCGCCACTGATTGTTGCTTGACCAGTAGTTGTGTATGACTGTGTTCTGATAACTGCGACTTGACCATCGATATCGATTGTAACCTGACCAGTAAAGTCGCGAACATGAGAGTTTTCTGACTGACCAGAAATTGCTGTAGATCCAGATCCAGAGTATGCTCCTCTGCTGAACGCATTTGCAGACTCCCCAGAAATAGTTGCTGTTCCAGAAGCAACTTCTGCTCTGGTAACTTTTCTTCTGGCAACACCATAGAACTCCCCGAAGATACCTGCGGTAACTGGGATTGTTCTTGCTTCCGCAGCACTGTCGAATAGATATAGGTCTCCAGAACCAAAGTAATTTGCGGATAGTTTGACAACTGCTTCGCCAGTAATGGTGAGAATAGTTGTCTTTGCTGGAACAAGCTTGGTGAAGGATTCTTCTGCGCCAATGAAGGAGTAAAGATTTCCAGAACCTTCGTAGTTTCTGACATGTACATCTTCGACTTGACCAGAAACAGTAAATGTTCCTGTGGTCTGATGAGCGAATGTTCTTCTCTCTTCCTTCGATACAAGACCAAATAGACTTCCAAATCCTTCGTATGGCAGTGAGAATGCTTCTGCTGCAGAACCAGTGAGACTGAAGATTCCTCCAGAGATTCCAACAACTGCTCTGGATTCCGCAGCACCAGAGAACTTCTTGAGCGAACCAGAACCAATTTTTGTGTATACCCAAATTTGTCTGGTATCTGCAATACCATTGACATCGAAGAGAACTTGAAGATCGTCTGGACTTGCTGCGAATGCTTCCGCTGCTCCAGAGATTGTGGAAATAGATCCTTCGCCAACGTGCAGCAAGGAAATTCTGACAACAGAATCTCCAGAAACAATTGCCGTACCACCATCAGAAACGTATTTCTTGACGACATATACTTTAACATCTTCGCTGAAGATAGAAGCATTGACTGTCTTGACTTCGGATACTGCAGATCTGATTGTTGCAATTCCAGTGAAGTTGAAGAGTGCTGTATCTTCTGCTGGATTGAAGGTAGCCGACTCTGCTGCGCCAGAAAGTGTAGAGATAGATCCAGAACCAATATTGGTAATGGAGAAGTTGGTCTTTGCCTTGCCGAAGATTTGTGCAGAACCAGATGCAGGATACTTCTTGATAACGTAAACTTTGACATCTTCGTTGAAGATAGAAGCATTGACTGTCTTAACTTCAGACTTGGTAGACTTGACTGAAGTAATGCCGCCACCAATGGAGAATAGAAGTTCTCTTTCGTCTGGATTGACAGTAAGAGATTCTGCAGCACCACTAAATGTTCCGATAAGAACATCGCCAACATAATCTGGAACAAATCTCTCACTTGCAGTTCCAGAGATAGCAATTTGTACTTCTGGTTGCTCTGCGAACGTGAGGAGTTCTGGAGCAGAAGATCCTCTGAATGTGAATAGAGATCCGAAGAACTCTTCCGCAACTGTTGTACGCTGACCACCAAGACCAGAGATTTCGAGATCTGCTTGGAATGCAGGAAGCTTTCTGGAAACTGCTTCGCCAGCAATACCACGCGAGAAGATATGTACCTGACCTGGATAGTTTGGTACATAATGAACTGGATCTGCCTGACCAGAAATCTGTGCATGAACCGTTGGTTGCTCTGCAAATGTAAGTAGAGCAAAGCTGGATCTGACATCGCCACCAAGTTTGACGTTGGTTGTAATATCTGGTGGATTGATAACAAATGCTTCTGTTGCAGCACCAGAAAGTTGTAGATGTGCTCTGGTGAATGCTGGTAGATCGACAGTAATTGCCTCTCCAGAAATACCAGCAGCAAAGATCGTACCAGAACCAGTGTTGTTTGGTAGATAACTTTCGCCAAGTTGACCGAAGATCGAAATGGAACCAAATCCAGATTCTGCAAATACCAGAGTTGCTGGTCTTGGAATACCACCAAAGATAGATAGAGATCCAGTTCCTGTAGGAGCGGCAAATGTGAAACTCTTGTCCGCAACGCCAGTGACATCGAAGAGAACTTGTAGATCGTCTGGGCTTGCTGCAAAAGATTCTGCTGCACCAGATAGAGTAGAGATAAATCCTTCGCCAGTGTAAGAAGGAGTGAATCTGTCCACTGCCTGACCAAAGATCTCGGCATTGGTGAAGAATGTTTCTGGGAAAGTTCTGATCGCAGGACTTGCCGTTCCTGTGATAGAAAGAGTTCCTCCTTCGACAACGGCAGTAATTGCTTTTCTTTCTTCTGCTGTACCAACGAAAGTGGCGAGAGTTGTCTGATCGGGTGGATTGACGACGAAGGCTTCTGCGGCACCAGATAGAGCAAATATATCTCCAGAACCAGTAAAGCTTGGAGTGAATCTATCAACAGCATTGCCGTCAATGCTAATAACACCACCAGGATTAATAGCACCTGTGAATGTGATGTTGATGGCACCTCTGACTCTGATTGTTCCGAATGATTCCTCTGCGAACGTGAGGATAGGTTCGGAAACCTGACCAGTGATGTCAAACAGAACTTGTTTGTCTGGTGGATTTGCGATGAATCTTTCTGTCGCTTCGCCGTAAATTCTGAATTGACCTGTGCCACCATGCTTGTTTGGCAGAGCAACGCCAGCAGTTCCAATTGTAAAGAGAGAACCAGAACCAAAGTAGTTGATTCTGATAACAGGAACAACATCCTGACTGGATCCAGATACGATCTTGAATAGACCGAATGGATAATTTGTAGTATGCTCGGTAATTGACTGCCAGTCGATAAGCTCGTCTTGCAGACTGATCCATCCCGTCTCGGGATAGTAAACATTGTTTAGATAACCATAATCTTGTGTTGGATACTGTGCAACATTAGTCGCTCCAGAATCAGGAGCAGAAGCAATAGATCCAAGATCGGGTGTATCGAAGAAGTCAATCGAAGAATTGTTGTAAGAGTATACTCTTCTCTCTTCCTTACCAATGAAGGAGAACAAGTTACCATCAACAACTTCGGAGAAGGTTGCTTTCTCTGTAACAAGACCACCATCGATATCGATCTCGATCGAACCGTTGTATCTTGGAATGAACGATGTAACCGCAACACCTCTGGTGGTAAACAGAATCTGCTCTTCTGGAGGATTGCCAATGAAGCTTTCTTCTGCTGCACCGAAGATTTCCAGATGTACATCGAAGATTTCTCTGACAGATGTAGAATCTGCAACTTCTCCATTGAACTCGAATAGAGTCTGGAATACTTCGTTGGAGATGAATCTTTCTTCCGCTGTACCAAGGATGCTGAATGATCCCTCGCCACTGAAGACAGGAGGAACAAATACAAATACATCGCCAAATGTAAATAGATCTCCAGATCCAATAAAATCTTTTGTTCTTGGTGTTTGTGCTTCGCCCTTGAGTGGGAAGATACCAAATGGATAGTTTGTAGCATGACCAGTGATATACTCGTAATCGAGTAGAGTATCCTGCAGACTGATCCATCCAGTTTCTGGATAGTAAACGGTTTCGAGATATCCATGATCTTCGGTGTGTGTAGCAACCTGGGAGACATATCCATAATCTGGTGTCTCGAATAGATTGATCGAAGATGTGTTGTAATGGTATGTTCTTCTCTCTTCCTTGCTGACAAAGGAGAATAGATTGCCTTCGACAACCTCGGAGAATGTAGATCTCTCTGTAACAAGTCCACCATCGATATCGATGTGTGTAAATCCGTTGTAACGAGGGATAAACGATGTAATTGTATCTCCACCGAAGGTGAAGAGAATTGGTCTCTCTGGTGGATTTGCAATAAAGCTTTCTTCTGCAGCACCATCGATATGCAATTCAATATCAAAGATTTCTCGGACAGAAGTGGAATCCGATGCAAATCCATTGAACTCAAACAGAGTCTGGAAGGATTCATCTGATACAAATCTCTCTTCTGCAGAACCACGAATACTGAAGGATCCTTCGCCTTCGTGATATGGAGGAACGAAGACGTATACTTCGCCAAAGATTGAAATAGTACCAGAACCAACCCAGTTAGGCTGGAATGCAATTTCGGTATTACTAGTGAGAGGTAGAATACCGAAGGGATAATTTGTAGCGTGATCAATAATGTACTGATAATCAAGTCTAGCGTCAGGAGTGCTAATCCATCCTGTCTCTGGATAATAGACTAGATCTAACGCACCATGATCAACTTCTTCTGTTGCTGCATTAGCAATGTATCCATAATCAGGACTTGTGAAGAAGTCAATAGAAGATGTGTTATAACTGTAAGTTCTTCTTTCTTCCTTACTGATGAAGGAGAACAGATTACCGCTAGCAACTTCGGAGAATGTAGATCTCTCGGCAGTAATTCCGCCCTCAATATCGAAGAGGACATTACCAAAGAACCTGGGAATGAAGCGTGTACTGGATGCTTGACTACCGAAGGCGATGGAAGTTCCTTGAACAGGATCTTTAATGATCGCAGATTCAGATGCAACGCCACCAAATTCGAGAAGAACTTGTTTCTCTTCTCCAGCATACTGAATAGATTCTGATCCACCACCAAATCCAAATAGATTGCCACCACCAAAGATACCAACAGTGATGCCAATAACTGCTGTGCCATCGAGACTGATAGTACCAGCACCATAATGGTTTTGTGGACCTTTGGTGATTGCATTGCTGAATGCAAATAGTGTTCCAGAACCAATCCAATTTGGCTGGAACGAAATAGTCGTTTCGCTCTTGAGACGTAGTGTTCCAAATGGATAATCACTGAACGATACTACGTTCGCTAGATCTCCATAATCTAGTGGTTGGAATACATCGTCACCAGCAGCAGGAATTACCTTGCCATAGTCAACATTTGGTTCGGTAGCTGCAGAAGCAACACTCTGGTAGTCTTCCTTCTCGTATAGATATTCGCTGGATGTATTGTATGAGTATACATTCCTTTCTTGTAGACCAGCGATGGAGAACAGACTTCCCGATCCTTCCCATGCAAATGTCTTCGTGACATATTTGGTGCCGAAAGTAAATAGCGATCCTCCACCGAATGTGCGAAGAATGATACCAAGAGTGGCTTCTCCACTAATATTGAAGAGAGTCTTGCGTTGATCTCCAGGTCCTATAACACCGTATTCAATGCTCTGGAGACCATAGTGGTCAAACTGATATCCACTATTACTTGCTTGGTAGATTGTGATCTCGGAGTTCTGTACTCTTGCTCCTTCAGGAACAGGAACAGTAACACTGTTTAGAGTATTGAAAGAAGTGTCGTTTTCAGCGACAATAATAGTATTTGGGAATCCAGTAAACTGAATTCTTAAATCTTCGCCGCCATCTGGTTCTTCACCACCATTAAAACCATTGCCCTTAATGGCATTGACCGTTATTTCTTCTACTCCCTCTAAATTGAGGTAGAATCGTAAAGACCTAAATCCGCTTACATTAGTACCAAAGCGGATATGAGGACCAATGTTGAATCCACCTAGAGATCCTGTTCCAGAACCACCTGTAGAGTATGTGGTACGTGTGAACGTTGTATTTGGATCATTATTAATGTCATCTGCAGTAACTTGAACAAAGTTACCGTAATCAGGCTGCTCGGGATAGACCGTAGCTTTTGCTTCGCCCGCAAAGGATCCACTGAATAGAGATCCAGATCCATAGTATTTGGTGGAGAAGGCGGCGTTAGCAGCGCCTTGGAGGGTCCCGAGACCCTCCGTGTCGTATACAGATCCAAACGCCGCCAGAGCGGCACCTCGAATGGATACAGTGCCTGTGACAATCCATGGTGCTTGCAAGACGGTATACGCCTTACCAAGCTCGAATATTTGACCGCTACCAACGAATACCTTCTTAACTTTGAAAGTCGTGCTACTCGCAAGCTTGACTTCACCGAAGGGAAATCTTGTTCTGCCAGGAGGTTGGCGAATATCACCCCATTCATACTGTGCTGCGTGGTCTTCCGCTACACCACCGTAGTCAGCACTAGCAGTTGGGGTTCCTCCTAAAGTTCCTAAATCAAAATAGACAAACTCATCAACACTGGAAGAGTTATAGCTGTAGGAAATAACTCCGAAGTCAGCACCACGGAGTCCTCCTATAAACCCTTCACCAGTGTATGAAAATATCATCTACAACAGCGTACAGCAGTAAAAAGGGGGATCGCAAGCAACCCCCCTGTAGCATGATGTAGAATTCAATTGAAATGTATCAGTCGAGGCTGACGTTCAGAGTGACTTTGATTTGGTCACCAGCGTTTTGGATGCTGTATGGTCCGTTTGTGAATCTTTCTGCGAAGAAGATTGAGTTGTAGATAGTAGCAACACCTGCTGCACCAGCACCACCGCCATCAAGAGCGGGTTCGCAAGTAAATTCATTAGCAGTTGCTGTATGAACGGTGTATGTTCCAGGAGTTGTGGTGTTGTTTGTAGTACCTTGATCGATATAAACAACATCACCAACAACTAGACCATGACCAGTGAAGGTTACCTTGGAGAAGTCAAACTCAACTTCGTCGTTTCCAGATGCAGGAGCGATGTTCTCTAGAAGTAGGTTGTTGAGGTAAACATCAACAGTTCCATCTTCATCTTCGGTCTCTCTATCGATACCAATAATTACCGTGTTAGCATCGATAGCGTCAGGAGCACCACCAATAACACCAGCGGTTCCACTCTGGGAAACTGCCATGCCTTTTGCTAAATCTGCAGCAACTTCAACTCTAAAGTCTCCGTTACCACTGACAGCACCGCTATTAGCTTTATCTAGGTAGATGGTAGTTCCTGCGATACCAGCAACTCTTGCGCCAGAAGCAATACCAGTGCCAGTTACTCTTTGACCAACAGCAATGCCAGTTGTAGCACCAACAGTGATTTCAAACTCGCCAGCAGTACCAGTAATGGTAGTGGTGTTAGTTACAGCAGCAAGAGTGATAATTGCAGTACCTTGGTTTCCGCGAACACCAGTCTTGGAAACAGTAGTAGCAGCCGTAATTTGAGCAGCATCCTGTACACCAGCAAGGGTAACAGGCATGTTGTTTGCGCGAGCAAGATAGTAACCGTAGATGTCACCAGCAGCACCAGAGAATTCGAAAGTTTGCTCTGGATAAGAAGCGGTGGTTCTACCCGCACCGAAAGATAGAGATTGAGCAGCGAATGTACCTGCGTTCTTGACACTTAAGTTGAGAGTCGTACCGTCAATGTCAACAACATATGCACCAGTGCCAACAGTATTGACAGGACCAGTTACATAATCACCTTTCTTGATGCCAGCATTGGAAGCAACAGTGATTAGGTATGTGCCAGTAGTACCGTCACCATTAACGGTAGTAACAGCAGAAGGTTCGGTTGCAATAGCCCAACGGTTGCCGTTTAGAAGGATACCATACTGTGAGCTATAGTCTTGATCAGTTCTGTTGTTGATTACTTGGTGGTAACCAGTGGTAGGTGCAGAACCATATCCGATACCAAAAGGTGAGGTGCCGTTATAGGGTTCAAAATATCTTGTCTGTGAAGGTGTATCACTTTCTGCAGGATACGTGTCGGTGGAATATAATTTAAGAATTAAGTTTCTGGGAATCGCCTGATTAGCATTCAGAAGATTACGCAGAGATTCAATTTCACCTTGATTGGTTACTAGCAATGCCATTGAGACTCTCCTCTACTTATTTCGTGCGAGTTTATTTTTATTTATAATGAGTATGATTTATAATTTGAGTTTCAGGGAAACGACAAATCTGGAAATGTTATTTGAATAGACGACTTCAAATTGGAAAACATCACCAGCAGTTACAGTAGTATCCCAAGTAGAAAGATTGTCGTCTTTGTTCTTTCTTTGAACAGTATTATTTAGCACTCCCAAATGAGGTCTTTCTGTACCACAGATGGAAGAAAAGTTGGGAAAGTCTTCGAATGAACACTTTTTAATGTCAACTTCTAGGTTTCCCTCACTATCAGAAATAATTGTCCATGACTCGATAATACCAGTAACATCGATAGTCATGTGTCCTTTAGGACCATTAGACATCGGAAAAGATCCGCTGTCAATTACATAGTTAAGAGTTCGTGTAAGATCAGCAGTTGTTGCAAATGCAACTCCGAAGAAAGCCGCTCCACCTGTGGGGGGTGTACTGAAAACAATCTGATCGTTTGATACTACATAATCGACTCTAGGTTCGAGTATAACATTATTAATAGAGATAGATATCTGCTCTTCGTTTAGGGGAGTATATGCTTCACCATTAATAGTGATGTTGAACGTATCTTGAACTCCATCAAACTGCGAAGCAATGCTGTCAATAAGAAGGTTGGAATATTGAACAGATTTTGACGGAATCTGATAGTTTACATCAATTCCATACTGCTGTGGTAACTGCTTACCTACTCTATACGAACTATCACCAATCCTGACGTTATACTGTGCCATCAGGAAACTCCTGGGCTTACTTCAGCATTTCCCATAATAACTCTTGTCTTGTACCCATTAGGGTCTTCAAGAACAATGTCGTAAACATACCTTCTTCTATCAAGAGCAGCAGTTTCTACATCAGTGAGAGAAAGAGCAATCTCTCCAGTTGTTCTATTTACAAATGTCAGAGTGAAAGGAACTGACGTAGTTGCTGAATAACTTTTCTTCATTACAGCA
>Ga0181591_10001431_pt1 | contig 20365 bp, 18 predicted proteins | sample 071ome_33_FD_133757 | JGI IMG/M metagenome (GOLD analysis project Ga0181591, IMG submission 133757) | Coastal salt marsh microbial communities from the Groves Creek Marsh, Skidaway Island, Georgia - 071412AT metaG (megahit assembly) | ecosystem: Environmental > Aquatic > Marine > Intertidal...
ATTCTTTTCTCGTTGTAATGCCTTGTGCTTCTGCATTCATTAGCCTATTGATTTGCTCTGCATTTTTATAATTACTGTATTTTATTTTTGTATCAGACAATCTATCTTGTATCTGACTTAAATCAAATACTATTTCATCATGTACTAATTCTTCTTTGAGATTTTCGTCTCTATATCGTTGTAGTGTTGTTTGTAATTCTTCTATACATTCTTCGATAGTATTACCTGTCATACTTGTATCTGCAGGTAATGTAAAGTATTTGTCAGTCCACGACTCATCATCTCCGATAGTTACTAGTACATCGTATGTACTACCAGCGGAATCAATGGATACATCTATTGTAGCAATTTCACATTTGTAAATGTATGGTCCTGCTATCTGTGTTTCGATTTCGCCACCACCTTCTAAATCATCTAAATCTTCTCTATAACCTTTAAAATCTATTCTGAGGAATAAGGGCACTGGGGCAAACATTCCTGCTTCTATACCAAGGTGAAGTTTAGCGGCTTGTATTTGATCTAATAGATCGGCGGCTCCGGGTTGGATTAGTGTAAAGTTAGCAGATGTTGCAAATGCACCCGAAGGACCTTTTTTAATGTCTATAGATAAATTATCTATTTGTATGCCAGTAACACTTGATTGTGCAATAATAACAGTTTCACTTGGCTCGGCTTCCTTGGCACCATTTAGATATCCCCCACCAGAAGATGTCTTGTCTTTTATCATGTACAACTTCATGGTGTATGAAGTGTTATTATATGCATCAAGGATATTCCCTTGAACACTGCCTAAATATCTATCTTCTACTGGTACACTTGTTTCTGGCATTATGCTAATACTCTATCAATAGTTTCTCTAGGTGGTATGTAAATATTCTTACCTGACGTAAAATCCGCTAGCGGATCTAGTATTTGATCTGGATTACGCAGAGCAAATACCCACCATAGTTGTGTAGTACCATATAAGTCGTGTGCTAATAGGTCAGGTCTATTTTCATACTTAGATTCTATTGAATAAAGTCTGTCGCTTGTGCCTTTAGGAATTTTAGGCAATCTATTCACATCAAGATAAAAATCTCTGATTTGTGCATTTTTCAAAAAACTATTTTTATTATGAAAGGCCGCCATTAAATAAATCCTTGGTTATATTGCTTACCGCTTGTAAAAGCATTAAGATCAAATCTTTTTCTTGTTTTCTTATATGTGTACTGTGGTGCTAATTCAATCATTATACTGGTTTCTGAAGGCATGTATGTAGTAGTGCCTTTAAATTTAACAGGAACATAATCTACGTCAGGTGGTAATTGGAAGTTGTAGTTTCTAATAATTACTGGCACTTTATTAAATCCAAACTCTCCTAAATATTCAAATAACAATACTGGAGGAGGTGTACCATAGTACCCAGAAGTTACTGCACTGTCACCATAATATGCCTTAGTCACAGTTCTCAAAAAATGGAACAATGCTAACATGTATTGGCCCTCTTCTATAGTTTGTGCTGTGAATGTGCCTGTAATTGGCAAGGTTGGTGGCCTTGAGCTAATGTATGTATAGAAAGGATAGTTAGATCCATGTTGTTGTGCTTCATTGTAATCTACTGACCCTTGTAAAAAGATGTCAGGTGTATATGGAAATATAATTCCGCCTTTATCTTGCAATGGTTTTAGTATACTATCTTGTACTTCGTTGCCGTCACTATCAACTAAACCGTATGCCCATCTTTCTCCGCCTCTTTTTGGTCGTATTCTTGCTCGCCAATCAACATCCTTGAATGTTTTTGTCTCGGTTCGTTTTACCAAATCGTCAAATTGTTGACTTGGGACTACGGTACTAGTTGTAAATTTGGTCTCTTCTGCCATAACTATCTCCTGCACAATATTTATCACGATAAATAAAAACGAGTTTTAATTCTTAAAATAAAAATTGACTTTAACTTAAAAATGTACTATAATTGCATATTGAGTAAAGGAGAGTTCATGGCACAGGCTAAAAAAACAAATTATTTAAATAACAAAGATCTTCTAAAAGAAATACACAAAAGTAAAATGACTTATTGTTATGTTCAAGACGAAAGATTTTTGAATCCAGATATTATTGTGGATAGTGTTAAAAAAATAAACAAATCTGCAATAAAACAAGCACAATTAAATCGTGTTGCAAAATTACAATCAGAGGCATACCAAACTGCTATTGCGGAAGGCAACTGGGATAAAAAACCCAAGCAAAAAGATTTTGCTGTTGATCCAAATTCTATTGCGGTAGACGATCTAGTGTTCAGGGTAATGACTTATGAGCATATACCAGAGGAACCTGGTAGGAAAAAGACAACAAAAACCGTTGCAGATACAAAAGCAAAAGTAAATTTTCCGCCATTCAAACATTATATTTTAGACAGCAACGGCATCAACCCACGTGAGGTTGCAAGAAGCCACTGGGAAGGTAGTTTAAGTAATGGTCAATTTAATACGGAACACGGTCAAATAACCAATGAATTGGGAAGAATGTTTATGAAACTTGTTGAGCGTTATAGTCAAAGAGGTAACTGGCGTGGATATACATACGTTGATGAAATGCGTGGACAAGCATTAGTACAATTAGCTCAAGTTGGTTTACAATTCAATGAGGCAAAATCAGATAATCCTTTTGCATACTATACTGCTACAGTAAACAATAGTTTTACAAGAGTTTTAAATTTAGAAAAACGCAATCAATCAATTCGGGACGACATTCTTATAGAAAGCGGTCATTTACCAAGTTATGGTCGACAAATACAGTATGAAAACGAAATGCGAGAATTGCGTGAAGCGGCTGAAACAGAACTAGAATCTAGCGAGTAATATACATGGCTAACCTTTTTAAAAGGGCCGCATGTTTTACTGACATTCATTACGGTCTTAAACAAAACAGTAGGCAACATTTGAAAGATTGTCACGATTTCATCGATTGGTTTATTGCGGAATCGCATGCCAGGGGTGCAGAAACGTGCTTCTTTTTAGGTGACTGGCATCATCATAGAGCTAGTGTGAATGTTGCTACTATGAATGCCACCATTAAAGATCTTAAAAAATTAAACGACAATTTTGAAAAAGTGTATTTTATTACTGGTAATCATGATTTATACTACAGAGAAAAACGTGATCTAAACAGTGTAGAGTTTGCTAGAGATCTTGAAAATTTTGTAATGATAGATGAATGGTTTTGTGAAGATGGTGTTGCTATTATCCCATGGCTAGTAGGTGACGAACATAAAAAACTAAACAAGTTAGATTGCAAATACATGTTTGGTCATTTTGAGTTACCTTATTTTAAAATGAATGCAATGGTAGAAATGCCAGATCATGGTGGTGTAAAAGCAAGTGATTTAACTAATCCAGAATATGTGTTTAGTGGTCACTTTCACAAACGCCAATATAAAGGCAACATACATTATATTGGCAATGCTTTCCCACACAACTATGCAGATGCTGGCGATAATGAACGTGGTGCTATGTTCCTGGAATGGGGTGGCGAACCTCAATATGTGAACTGGGAAGAATGTCCAAAATTTATAATGACTGGCCTTAAATCGTTGCTAGATAATCCAGATGTTCTAGATGCAAAAACACATGCTCGAGTAAAACTTGATATTGGTATCAGTTATGAAGAAGCAAACTTTATCAGAGAAACGTTTGCAGAAAAATATAATGTTAGAGAAATACAACTTATTCCTGTTAAAGAGGAAGAAGAAATATATGAGGGTACAGAAATAAAGTTTGAAAGTGTTGATCAAATTGTGATACAACAATTAGAAACCATAGAAAGTAATACTGTTGAAACTAATAAACTAATTGAAATTTATCGAGAGTTAGAAGTATAATGCTGACTATTAAAAATGTAAGTGCAAAAAACTTTATGAGTATAGGTAATAATACTCAAGCAGTAAACTTTAATACTGAATCTTTAACATTAGTATTGGGGCATAATTTAGATCTTGGAGGTGATGGTAGTAGAAACGGTACAGGTAAAACTACAATTATCAACGCACTAAGTTATGCACTATACGGTGATGCTTTAACAAACATTCGCAAAGACAATCTCATAAACAAAACAAATGGTAAAGGCATGATTGTTTCTGTAGATTTTGAGATCAATGGAATTGAGTATCGTATTGAACGTGGAAGACGACCAAATGTTTTGAGATTTTTTATAAACGGTGCTGAAAATGCTGATGATGAACAACAAGGCGACAGCAGAGAAACACAAAAAGAAATAGAAAAAATAATTGGCTTCCCTCACAATATGTTCAAGCATTTAATTGCTCTAAATACATATACTGAACCTTTCCTTAGCATGAAAACAAACGATCAACGTGATATGATCGAGCAACTATTAGGTATTACTGAAATTAGTGCAAAAGCAGAAGTGCTTAAAGAAAAATTAAAAGAAACCAGAGATAGTATCAAAGAAGAAGAGTTGCGTATTAGTGCTGTTAAAAACAGTAACGAAAGAGTAGGTAAGAACATTGTTGAGATTGAAAATCGTAGCAAACTTTGGACTAAAAACAAACAAGATAAAATCACTGAGCTACAACAAAGTTTAGATGTTTTACAACAAACTGACATTGATCAAGAATTAAAAAATCACAAAATTATTACAGAAGTAAACGAAAAATATTTAACAATAAAAGGCTTACAAAGTGAGCAAACTAATTTGCAAAGTAGTTTACTAAGAAGCGATAACAACTTAGAAACATTACAACTTAATATACAAAAAGCACAAGAAGGTGTTTGCCCTACTTGCGAACAAAGTACTGCACACCTAGACACACACGAAGCCTACACACAGGACTTGCAAGATAAACTAAAAGTAGAAGAAGAATATAACAGTGAACTAAATAGTAAAGTAAAAACAATTCAGTCAAAGATTGATGACTTTGGTGAGTTGCCGGAAACACCAATTACTTTTTATAATAATTTAGAAGATGCATTACAGCACAGGCATAATGTTGAAACGTTACAATCTCAAATAGAAGAAAAAACAAACGAAGTAAATCCATATATTGAACAAATTGATAGTCTAAAAAAGACTGCATTGGAAGAGATAGATTACGAACTTATAAATGATTTAACCTTTTTAAAAGAACATCAAGAATTTTTACATAAGTTGCTTACCAGCAAAGACAGTTTTATTCGTAAAAAGATTATAGATCAGAATTTACAATATTTAAACTATAGGTTAAATCATTACTTAGACAAGTTAGGATTACCACATGATGTTAAATTTAACAGTGACTTGTCAGTAGATATTACAGAATACGGTAGAGATTTAGATTTTGATAACTTGAGCAGAGGTGAACGTAATAGACTTATACTCGGTATGAGTTGGGCATTCAGAGACATTTATGAAAGTTTAAATCAACCAATGAATTTGATGTGTATAGACGAACTGGTAGACAGTGGCATGGATACCACTGGTGTTGAAAATGCATTGGCAGTTCTTAAGAAGATGGGTCGAGAGTCCAAGAAAAATGTGTTCCTTATTTCGCACAAAGAAGAGTTACAAGGTAGAGTAAACAATGTACTATATGTTGTCAAGGAGGGAGGATTTACTTCATATTCGAATGATATTGAAATCCTTGACTCGGAGAATGGATGAGTGCTGATTGGACATATAAAGGTAAAAAAATAGATGTTATACCCGAAGAATACGAAGGTTTTGTGTACCTTATCACTAATAAGACTAATGGCAAAAAATATATCGGTAAAAAACTTGCTAGGTTCAAAACAACCAAACCACCCTTAAAAGGCAAAAAGAACAAACGTCGAGGTACCAAAGAAAGCGACTGGCGTACATATTGGGGTAGTAGTGATCATTTGATTGAGGATGTAGCAAATTTAGGTGAGAATAACTTTACCAGAGAAATATTAGAGTTATGTACGACTAGGGGTGTAATGAGCTACATAGAAGCAGAATTACAATTCAAACACAAAGTATTACTATCTGATGATTATTACAATGGAATTATCAACTGTCGTATAGGTGGTTCAAAAATTCTTAAAGAAAGTTTGAAAGATAGATAACTATTTTTCGCAAGGCACTTCATAGACACCAAGTCAGACTAACACAGGCAACACATAGGCTCCACACCACCCCGCCGAGGCAGATAATATCGGTATCCTTGACAATCCGTTAAACACGGTGCGAGAATCTGGATTGTGGACGGCAAGATACAAAAACGACACAGTATTAAAAAGATGTAGGCTCTGAGAAAAAGCAACCTACGAGTCAGTGTAACTAAACTCTACAAGGTTATACAGACTTCCGTGAGATTCGTGACGGTAGTGTATGGGGACAGAAGGCTCACCGGTTCCTAGTAGCACCCGAGTTAGAGATGGCGATGCTCATCATGATGACATCATTTTTTTCACCCGGCAACGGGTGAATTATGGCTCAACTTTCATGATAACGTTTAGATCTAAAGATCTAAAAATTTCTTACAAGTGAATAAGTGAGTGAAACGAACGTATGAACGTAGTAAGAAAAGACACGAAGTGTCTATAATATGGTATCTAAGTATTCTACTGTGTCGTTGTAAGTTTTTCTAATGTTTAACGTAAACAGTTTGGTAAGTTGATTTATTTCTTTATGATCGCATCCATGTTTTTTAGTAACATCTAAAACTAAAATTTGTTGTGGGTGAATATATTTGTTGTGTGTGGGATCTTCATGAATAATGTAAACAGGAAAATTATTTAGGTTGAAAATTATATTGGATTTTCTAGTAAATGGATTTACCCAACCAGTTAAAAAATCTTGGTGTAATTGCACAATCTGATTAGGTCTGACATGTTCAAATCCTATACTGTGTTCTGGCAGTATTTCTATAGGGTTTAGAATTTCATTTACTTTATCAATACATGTTAAATCTTTGAGCATCAAGATATCCTGAGTCATGTCTGGAGTGTCATTACGATGCATAAAATATCCATGATCAGCCGGAGTAGTGTTTAATACTTCTTCCTCAAGGGATAATAATTCATCTACGTTGTATTTGAAATTATAAATTTTACTAAACATTAAAATGTATCCTTGCTTTTTCGTAATCAGTTTTTAAATTTATAGTCAAAAACTGATAATCGTAATCGTGTTTATTTTCTGACCCATGTAATTTTCTAGTGTTTAACAAAAACATATCGTTAGGCGATATAACTACATGTTCTGTAACATTGTTGTTGCTGTGAAATATCACAGCATCATTGTCTCCGACATTTACTAGCAAGTTAGATTTTCGTATATGATCTATGTGGGGATCTAACTTGCTGTTAGCAGGTATTGTTTCTGCACCAATTAAATGGTCATCGTGCAGATTAAATTGTTCCATGAATTGTGTTGTAATCCAGTCGAAATGCTTGATTTGACCTATAGGAAAAACACACTGCACAATGTTATTATACTCAAATTCCCAACGTCCAAAGCCTTGTGTTTCCTGTAACTTAGTGTAAATTTGCTTGTACATTTGCACATATTTATGGTATTTTTTGTGAAAAAAAGGTTGACTTTGGCCAGTTTTTGTGGCATAATATACTCATGGCTAACAAAACACAGGTTGACAATATGAACATTGCCAAATCGTATGTACGCATAGATCATTACGGCAAATTGCTTATTCCTACAAATATGTTGGAAAAACTGCTGGAACATGCATTTGTAGCAGATACTGATTATGTTGATGGTAAAGATGTTCTTTCAAAACTCGAACGAATTGACCGTGTTAAAGTTCACAGTGCTGATGAAGTAAAAGGAATTTTAATGCATCAAGAACTAGGTGGTAACAGTGATTGAGATATTACAAGAAGTAACTGATTGGGGCGACTACCCAGTTAAAAATGGAATTTATCATGTCAACAGTGCTGGACAACTTGTTCAGCACAATGACGTTGTATTTAAAAACCCGATTAAGCAATTCAGCAAGTCTTACAGGAAGTTTGTTAAAATAGGCGAACGCCCTGAAGAGTTTAGCAAAAATGTTATTGTAGTCAATGGTTCAAAAGGCAATACTTACACAATTGAAGATGGTAAGTGTAGTTGCCCTGGTTTTACTTTTAGGGGAGATTGTAAGCATGTTAAAGAACATTGTTAGTTTATTTTTAGTATTGTCTGTGATTGGCTGTGCAAGTGGCGGGGGTTCAGCAGGTATTGCAACAACCACGGTTGCACCTCCTCCTACCACAACCACTACCAATACTGACAAACGATATCAATTTGATGCATTTTCAGATCAGTACACTGAAGCAACCAGCAAACTAGGATATAACAAAGTCACCTATCAAGTAGGCGAGTTTAATAATACTCAGTGGGTAAATGGCAAATACACTGTGGAAGATTTTTCATTTTTGCAGGTTGTTATAGACGGCAGTCACGGTGGTAAAGATCAAAATGATCCAAACAGTGACGAGTATTCAGAACCAGGTAATTGGATGACCAATGCATCTGTGGTTATAGAAAATGATATCAATCAAGACGGCCACAGCGATTTTGTGATTTACATGCAGACGTTTGGTGATAGAAATACATTACCGGGTATGCGAATGTTACAATTTGTAAATGACGGGGAAGGACATTTCAAATTAGACTGTAGTGTGTTTGAAAACAATGTGTGTCCTATTGTGTTTGGGGAAGGTTCTGTAATGAATAATCTTGGTTGGTGGCACAACGAAGAAGCACCTGTACAAGAATACAATATGGGCATAGCACATCAATACGACTTGAACGGCGATGGCAACAAAGACATTTTTAATGTTAGTCAGTTGTGGCTTACTGATAGTGGAAAGTTTGTTGACTCCCATACCAATCTACCTGATTTTATGTTTGAAAACTTAAATCCTGATGGTGTTGACGTAGGTATTTTTGTGCATGATCATGCAGTCGGTGATCTCAATGGTGACGGATTTAATGATATTTTTATGCCTAATACCACACCAGTGTATTCACAAAATAATGGCTACATGTTTTTTATGCTAAACGACGGCAAAGGAAACTTTAAGAACACCAGTTTTAAAGTTGGTCATGCCGGCCATTTTGCAACGTCTACTACTATTGGAGATTTTGACAATGACGGATACGGTGATATTGTTTTGGGTTGGAGTAACAATGCATACAAGAATTTAGGTGGCAACAGTGTTGGTGGAATTTACTGGGGTAATAGTGACTCTGATTATACCAAAGACTACACAGCACTGCCTGCAGGGTATTACGACCAGAACATAGCATTTGATGTACAGTCTATGGATTTTAATAACGATGGATTGTTAGACTTAGTTTTTGCAAACACTAATGCTGATCCTTACTATCAAGGACATGTATTACAACTAATAGAAAATCTTGGTAATAGACAGTTTAGCCACTTCAAGTTTTTTGACGAAGGTGCAGAAACTAGTAACCTTGGAGTTGGGCATATTTATATACTAGACTTTGATCATGATGGCAACAATGATATTTTTGTAGGCCCTTACACTGATGCATATGTTTTAAAAAATAACGGTGATGGCACATTTGTAAAATACAATCAATTTGCTGTACCCGAAAATAATCCAGATATGTCATTGCTGTTTCCAGTAGAAGTAGATGGCAAGTACGAATACGATTTTATTGGAATGGATATTTTGTCCATGAGTGAAACACAAACTGTTACAAACTTTTTTATCAGTTTAGATCCCCCGGCACAATTACAAGAAATGCATGATGAATTGTTTGACAAATCTATAAATCATGTTCAATCAATATTTGAAAACAAGACTATGTTTCATAACATTAAAAACACTTCGCTGTCAGATAGTGTATTTTTTGTAAACAATGAACAAAATAATATTGCAGGGTACTCTCATAACTTTGAAAACTTTGGTATTACTTTTGGACAAACAGATGATGGCGGCTTGTTATATTTAGACAGACAGCATGACGGATATCATTATGGTATTGGTTATTTTAACAACAGTGTAGACTCATTGAATGTTGGTAAATGGTATGGTACTGGTACAGCAACAATTGATTTTGAGACTATAAATGCATTTGCTGAAACATTTATACCTTTAAACTCAAATATTTTTATAACATCGGGTGTTGCATTGTTTAACACAAAAGTGAAAGGCTTTACTGAACAAAATAGTCAATACAATATTTCTGTACAAGATTTTACAATGAACGATTTAGAATTGTACACTGATATTACAGGATACAAAAGTACTAAATTTGGAACCACAATGTTAAGTCTAGGACTTAGTTCATATTACAGTTTGGGCAACACTGACATTGTGTGGGACGGTGGTTTAGTTTCTAAGTTTAAAGAATCTGAGCAAGTTGCTAGAGCAACTCTTACACATACATACAATATTTTTTATGCTAAGGCAACGTTCAGCTCGTTTGATAGTGACACGTTTGAAATAGGATTTAATTTAAGTTTTTAATTACATCCAGTCGCCGCTTTTATCACCACTCTTTGCTTTATTATATCTGTTTAAGGTATTGATTAAAAGCTCTCTTTCCACAGGACTAAGGTGCCAAGCCTCTGTATAGGTAACGGCACCTTCACTGTATATAGCCAACTCTGCTACTTGTTTTAGAATCTGTTTTTGATCTTTATCGAGTTTACCTAAGTAACCAGTAATTTCTTCTGGTTCGGCTGACCCTAGGAACCCGTGAAAAAATTTACAGGATCAAAGTTGATAGGTGCTGTAAATACTTGATCACAAGTTTCACTACTGCACTCTATTTGCACTTCTTGTTTAACTCCTTTAGAGTTGACAGAATTTACAAAGGTCTCAATTTCTTTTCCTGTTTTGCTGTCTGTGTTTTCTAAAAATTCTCTAATAGTGGGTTTGTCTTTGACGACCATTGGTTGACCGTCTTCGCCATCAAATGTTACTGATGATATACACTCAATAAGTAATTCAAAGTTCAAGTCTGCTAAAGTTACAAAACTGGTGTTGAATGCTTTAAGACGTTCCATATCATCTTTCATTTCTGAAATGCTTTGCATACTTCTTGTACTTTGAAAACTTGCTATTCCTGCTTTAATAGTATTTTGGTATGTAAAAGGTAATGCTTTTATAACAAGACCGTTAGCAAGGGTTTTTTCATATTCTTTATCTAATTCTTCCATGCTCATCAAAGATGATTCTACACTGATTACAACGTCTGTTACATTTTCGCATGCAGGACATGTTGCACTAACATCTACTTCATCGCCACCACTTGCTCCTCTGATAGCAATCAAAAGTGCATCAACGTCTGCACTGTATAATTGTTTAGGGTGCTTGATTTGTGGTACACATGATTTTATCAATGCTGACACTGCTTCGCCGTTTAATAGTGCATCAGGATTTTTTAGCAATAATTCATCCTTTGTGGTCATAGGATAAATTGCTAATTCTTCGCCTACAGCATCTTGATCCATGACATTTTCGTCGTAAAACTTGCCGCCACTTGGAATTTTTGTATAAAGTTTGGGCGATCTAAAATACGCACTCAATGGATTCTGGTTATTTTTGCTCATTAAAACTCCTGTTTATAATTTATGATAAATATAACTTAACAACTCGTTAAAGTTATTTTTTTAACATGTTACTTATTTATCTGAGTTAAAACTAGTTATAAAGGATTTTTTGAACATAAATGATTGAATTCCAGATAGACGGCCAAAACTATAGGTTCCCTGAATGGGCAACAGAGTCTACACAAGTGCAACTTCGTGATCTTATGGCTGAACTGGCTAAAAGGAATGGTGTCGGTAATAATGCATTAAACAGAATTCTAAAAGCACAAGAAGAAGCGTTAGACGAATTAAAAGATCAAGCAAAAGGCGACAAGAAATCCGAAGACGACAAGAAAAAAGCAGATGACAAACTGATTAAAAAACTTGACGAAATGGTAGAAGGCTTAGACGAAGTCAGAGATGCTACACAAGAAATCAAAGTAGAAGTACCAAAATCATTTAGAGACCAAATTGCAGACACATTAGAACGTGATGGCGAGTATCTAGGGGGTGCCTTGTTGGGTGCCGCAGGCACAGTTGTTAAGTTTGGTGGTGTAATAGGTGGTACACTTTTAACTGGTGCCGGATTTGTTGGCAACAAGTTGATGGAAGCCGGCTCTACTGTAAATGAATTAGTTCAAAGTGGTATAGGTTTTAACACAACATTCTCTGAAATGGGCATGGGTGTTGTTGAAGCCACAGGACACCTAGGGGCATTAGGTTTAGGATTTGGTGAAGCGGCTGAATTGATGAAACGCAGTTCAGCAGTAATTGCAACACAAGGATTTAAACGTTTTGAGCAAACCATGCAATTTGCCGCTGATACTTCAGAAGAACTTGGTATGAGTTTTGATGAGAGCATGAACACATTTGGTGAGGCATTGACTAGACGCCAACGTATGTTAAATATTGGCAGTTTAGATCAAGGTAGATTAAATGCACAGATTGCCAAAACAACCAAGGTACAAACAGCATACGCCACAGCATTGGGTGTTAGCACAGAAACGTTACAAGCATTTGTTGACGGGTTATTAAACAACAATGGATTACTAACATCTTCTATTTTGAGATTCAGCAACACAGTTAGAGCAGACTTAGTTGCCGGCATAGAAGTTTTTGCTAGTGGCTTAGCCGCAATGGGCGGCAAATCGGGTGAAGACATTGCCGCGGCATTTTTAGAAGCCGGTTCAGCAGGCGCAATAGGACTTAGCGATGCGGCAGTAGGATTAGTTACAGCATTGCCTAATTTGGCTGGACCAATGAACCAGTTTATCAAAGGCATTCAAAGCGGCACAATGAATCAAGACGAAGCCAATGATATGGTTCAAGGCCTGTCAAAAAACTTAGGAAATCTCAGTAACACTGAAAAAGAAAGAATTAGATTACTAGCAAGAACAGGCGACCAATCTGCACAGATGTTAGCAAATGCTATTGCACAATTTGAGCAATCAGAATCAAAAATCAAAGAAATAAACAAAGCATTAGGCACAGGCTTTGACATGGACATGGTACAAAAAGGCAGAAACGAATTTGCAAAAACCATGGCACAAATAAGCGGCGGTGCCGAAAATGCATTCTTTAGTTTGTTTGCAGACCCAGAAATTACCAAAGCACTCACAGATGGATTTAAAGAAATATTGGGTGTGTTTGGTATGGGGGTTGACGACACAGGCAAAGTTGCTCAAGATATGGGTAAAACTGTTAAAAAGTTTGTGCCTATAGTTAAAAATTTAGTAACAGGTGCAGTAACATTAGTTAAAGATTTATTAGAATATTTTAAAGGCTTCATGGGAGACGACGGATTTGACTTCTCGGGTCTCATTGGCGATTTAATAGGCAAAGCATTAGGCGCCGCAGTCAAAGGACTGCTCTTTGCAATTCCTAGTTTTGCTCTTGCACTATTTGGTCTTGCAGTTGCAAAAACAGCAGTAACAAACTTTTTAATGCCACAAATACAATCTTTTACTAGTGCGTTGTTCAGTAAAGGTTCAGAGCTTGCTAAAAAAGTAGGTGAAACTGCACTTGGATTCGCCAAGAGCATGTTTGACAGCAAAGGCGGAAAAGCCACACAAGCATTTATGGGCAAAGCCGCAGGATTTATCAAAGACAAAGCAGGCGGCATATCCGAAAAAATACAAAGCAGTCCTATAGGGCAAAAAGTTGCAGACAAATTAGGCAGTTTTCAAAAAGACGGTGCCAAGATGACCGAAAAACTTCAAGGGTCTATGACCAAAGGAGGTTCATCTGGAGGATTCTTAAAAAGTATTGCAGATGGTGTTGCCAAGTTTGGCGATACCAAAGTTGTTAAAGGTGCCGCCAGTTTAACATTATTGGCAGGTGCAGTTACACTCACAGCAATAGGACTTAAAAAGTTTAACGATGTAGACTTTATGTCTGTAGTTAAAGGCACTGTTGCAATGGCAGGCTTGGCCACTATGGCACAATTCTTAGGCAAAGGTTCAACAGCAATGGTCAAAGGTGCCGCGGCAATATTATTGTTAGGCACAGCAGTAGTACCAATGGCATTTGGTTTAAGCCTAATGAAAGATGTTGGCCTAGATACCATAGGTATTATGGCAGCCGGATTAGTAACATTAGGTATTGCGGCTGCCGGATTAGGTTTAGCATTACCATTTATACTGTCAGGCGCCGCCGCTATAGGTGCGTTAGGATTAGCCCTCATACCGTTTGGAATAGCACTTAATTTAGTTTCTTTAGCATTACCAACATTTACTGAAAGCATGGATGCTATGTCAAAGATAGATGGTGGTGGTTTATTAAATGCGGCAGGTGGTATGTTAGCAATCGGTGGCGCAATGGCACTGATGGCTCCGCTATTACCGTTTATGTTGATAGGCACTTTAGCGGCACCAGCCATTATTGCAATGGCATCAGCATTAAAATCGTTCAATGATGTTGACATGTTTAATCTCTTGTTAGCAGGAGAAGCCATGAAGTCTATCGGCTCGGGCATGTCTACTTTAAGTGGCGGCTCGTTGATGAGCAGTCTCAAAGACGGTATAGGGTCACTGTTTGGAGCAGACAGCCCAATAGACAAAATCAAGAAATTTGCAGATGGATTAAGTGAAATAGATGTTCATCCGCTTTTAGATGTTTCATACGGATTAGAAAGCATAGTTGACAGCAGTCAACGATTACCTCAAGCCGCCGCCGGAATGCTGATGCTTGCAGAACTTTCTAAGCCATTTGTAGACGGTATGTCTCGATTAAGCAGATCACTAGATAAAATGGGGCAAGATCCATTTGAGAAGTTTTCAACACTAGAACAACATGCAGAATCAATGAACATATTCAGAGGAAGTATCGACGGTGTTGTAACAGGTATTGGCAATATTCAAAGTTCACTTGACACCATAGATGGTGATTACATATCTGATCAATTCTATGTAATAGGTGACGGCATTGAGTACATGAATGAACAGCTCAGTAACATAAAGATGGGCGACATGTTAAAACTTGGCGCAATGAAACTGTTTGGACCTAGCAAAGAAGAAAAACAAGCCGAAGAGGAAAAAGAAGCAATTAAAAACGTAGCCTATGAGAAATTACACGGAGGTTTCGATAACAAGCCCGGTCTATATGACTTAATGAACAAATTCACAATGACAGAAGGCAAGTCAGCGTGGAAAGCCGGAACTGAAGCAGAAACTCAAATGGCAACACACCTGTCGTCTCTTGGTGCCGCAGGCATTGATGTAGACACAGAAGCGTTAAGAGGGGACAAAGGCGGCGCCGCCTTGGCCAAAGAAATGACTAACATCACAAACCAATTGCAAAAGCAAATTGATTTGTACACTATGGCATTTGAGACAGGTAAAGCATCACCTGCACTTATTGGAGAACAAAAATCTAATGCAGATATCAAATTACCAGTACCATTACCAGCACAAGCACAGGTTCGTGGTTCAAATGCCACAGTTGATCCTGCAAGCATTCCGGTTATTGGTGCAAGACCCGAAGACCAAAACCAACAACAACAACCTCAACCTACAACGCCAACAACAGCAGAAAATCAAAAAGAAACACAAGACGGCACTGTTATGATGAGTCAACAAGAAATGTTAGCAGAACTAATTAGACTGCAAGCAGAAAATAACAGATTAGTCAAAAAACAAATCAAAGCAACAGGTGAATTAGACCTTTAATCACAATTTTTTCCATATTTTCTAAAAAGTGATAAATATACACAAATAAAGGAAATATATGGCAACTTGGCGAAAATATTTTAATAGTACTAACAGCGGTCTTCCTGTAAATGTTACAGGTGAAGGCGTTGATGGCTATAGTACTGCTCATACCCGTTATAGCAGTTGGTTACCTGAAGTTTATGCAGGAAGTCCTAACAGACTTATGCGTTATATTCAGTACGATCAAATGGATAATGACTTAGAAATAAATGCTGGATTAGACATTATTGCAGAATTTAGTTCTCAAGATGACGAATACACAGAATTACCATTTGTGTTAAAATTTACTGAAGACCCTAGCGAAACTGAAATGAAGATTCTCAGCAAATCATTAGATCAGTGGAACAAATTAAATGACTTAAGAAGACGTGCATTTAAAATAGTTCGTAGCACAATCAAATACGGCGATCAGTTTTTTATTAGAGATCCAGAAACATACAAATTATTTTGGGTGGATCCAGCCAACATAGAAAAAGTTGTTGTAAACGAAAGCGAAGGCAAAAAAATTGAAACATATTTTATCAAAAATCTTGATGCTAACTTTGAGCAATTAGCGGCCACAAGTGTATCGCCTATACATGCTAGACCTTATGGAAGTGGTCAAGGCCTCACAGGAATGTATTCATCGGTTGGATCAACAGTAGGAAATTACCAAACTCAAACAGGCGACTCGGGTGCTACCTATGGAACACCTGTAGATGCACAACATGTAGTGCATATCAGTTTAACCGAAGGCATGGATCACAACTGGCCTTTTGGTGTTAGTGTATTAGAACCAGTATTTAAAGTTTTCAAGCAGAAGGAACTGCTTGAAGACTCCATTATTATTTACAGAGTGCATAGAGCACCTGAAAGACGTGTGTTCTTTATTGATGTTGGTAACATGCCACCCCATAAAGCACAACAATACTTAGAACGTGTTAAGTATGAAGTACAGCAAAAACGTGTTCCTAACAAAAACAAGGACGGTGGTAATGTAGCAGATGCCGCATACAATCCAATGAGTATGCTTGAAGACTACTTCTTTGCACAAACAGCAGATGGTAGAGGTTCAAAAGTAGACACACTACCAGGCGGTGAAAATTTAGGTCAAATTGACGACTTAAAATATTTCAACAACAAATTGATTAGAGGACTTAGAGTACCTAGTTCTTATCTACCTACTGGACCAGATGATGGTACAGCACAATTCAACGATGGTAAAGTGGGTGTAGCATATATTCAAGAGCACCAATTTGCAAAATATTGTGAAAGGTTACAAAAGCAGATTATCAGAAACTTAGATAGAGAATTTAAAATGTTTTTGAATTACAAAGGCATTGAAATTGATAACAGCACTTTTAACTTGGAATTTACTAAACCACAAAACTTTAGTTCTTACAGAGAATTGGATTTAGACACACAACGAGCACAACTGTTTACCAGTTTAGAAGCAGTACCATATCTTTCACAACAGTTTAAACTGAAAAAATATTTAGGCTTGACTGAGGAAGAAATGAATGACAATGAACACTATTGGAAAATGGAAAATCAATACACAAGTGATAATTCTCAGCAAGTAGGTTTGAGAAACGTAGGTGTTAGACCAGGTCCTAGTGCAGATTTAGATTTAGATGCACCAGTTGAAGATCTTCCTATGCCCGAAGATGACATACAAACACCCGACGTTGATGTAATGGGCGCCGGTAACCCAGAGATTGGCGGACAGACGCCAGGCGGAGTATAAAATGAGATTAGACGAGTTTTACAATCCAGAAAAAGATAGGCAGGCTTCTCGTAGCATTGATGATGTAAGAAAAACCAAACTTACATTAGAAACTTTGAACAAATTAAGAAAGTACAGAGAAATTAAAAAATCAGAGGCTATTGAACAGAAGAAGTTTGCATCTTTGATGTATGCAAAACAAGCACAGGCAGATACCGGCGGTTTCTAATGCTGTTAGCAGTATGCGGTTGCAGTTGGAGTTGCCGCGATCCCAAACACCCTAATATTGAATTCGGTCAGCACCTAGCAGATGAGTTAGGTTATGAGTATGTGAATCTAGCAAAACCAGGTTGTAGTAATTTTGGTATTGCATTACAAATAGAATATGCTCTTGCAGAACTTGACCCGGATCTACTTATTATAAATGCTACAACAGTTACTCGCGGAGAGTTTAAACTTAACAATAACAAACGTTATGTCCCACAAAATCATTATCATAATGTAGATTACGACCACAAATTAGTAGAAAAATTCACAGATCAAGATGCCCCCGGATACGGTAAAAATTATGATCCTACAATACTGATAGATAGTTTTGGAAGTATACTTAATGATCGTTTAGATGCTGATTTTGAGCAGTTATATCTATTGCCTAGGTATGCAAAAGCCTTTGATAAAAGCAGTTATGATGCGTTTAGAAAGTGGTTTTTATACCTTTTTGATGCAGATTTAGAAAGACATAAACAACAAATGATACTACAGTATGCCTTATTAAAATTGCAATTAAAGGGCAAAAAATTTATTTTTTCTCCAAATACTTTTGATTGGGCCGAAGGTTTTGACCTTAAAAGTCCGTTAGTTTATGCTGATCCGCCTACTGTTTGGGACATAGACGAAAAGTATTTTATGCTTAAAGGTATATCAGAATATTTAGAAGTATGCGACAAAATTTACGGTAGTTGGGAAAATAGCCCAGGAGTCGATTACGACCATCATTTGCCAGAAGAAGCCCATATAGAATATAAAAACAATTTACTGATTAAGTTAAATGCACTTTTATATGACTAATAATTGTTGCTAAATATTTCTGTATTATTATAATTATACACAAAAACATATCATCGATAGACAAATACAGGCAAAAAATGACTGTTTTTTGCCTATTTGCGTCTTAAAAACACCACATTTTATAAGTACTACTACATTAAATTGTATCTGTGCGAATGCACAGGTTGAATTATATTATTCAATATAGGAGCTCATAATGTCAGATCGCAGTAAATTAGAACAAGTTCTAGAACTTCTACTTGCGGAAGATAACGAGCGTGCCGAAGAGCTACTTCACGAATATGTCGTCGAAACTGCTCGAGCAGAGTACGAGCGTATCTTAGATGAAGATGAAGTAGTTAGTGAAGAATCTGAAGAAGAAGCAGTTGAAGAAGCAGAAGAATCAGAAGAAGAAGCAGTCGAAGAGGCTGAAGAATCTGAAGAAGAGGCTGTTGAAGAAGATGCTGTTGACGAAGTTGTAGATTTCGCAGACCCAGAGCAAGATTTTGTATCCGACGTAGAAGAAGCAGACGATGATATCGAAAGCGACGAAGTCGGTGAAGAAGAAGGCGAAGGCGAAGACGAAGATCTTGAAGACAAAGTTGATTCTTTAGAAGATGAACTTGAAGATTTAAGAGCTGAATTCGAAAAATTATTAGCAGACGAAGACGGTGATGACGGCGAAGAAGCAGAAATGGATGCAGACATGGACATGGAAATGGACATGGAACCTGAAATGGAAGAAGAATCAGTCGAATATGACCTAGACGAAGAAGTTGTTGAAGAAGAAGACGAAGATGTTGTTGAAGAAGCAACTAAATTGTCTGATAACGTTGCAGAGCCAAAAGGCGAAGTACACAACGATAAGTCACCTTTGTCAAGCAAGCCAAAACCAACTGTAGTTAGCGGCGCTGGTCAACCAGTTAAAGCAAACGACGGTAGCGAAGGCGTTAAAGGCGAATCAGCAAAAGACCACACACCATCAGATAATATCAAAGTAGAGCCTAAAACGGCTTAATGTGAGGTAAAAAACAGTGCGTAAGTTATATGAATACATGAGTCCAGAACAGAGTAGAATCGAGTTACTCGAATCTAACGACGGGAAAGACTTGTTCATGCAAGGATTATTCATTCAAGGTGATGTAAAAAACCAAAACGGTAGAGTATATCCCAAGGATGAAATTCAACGTGCTGTGGAAAATGTTACATCAAGATTATCAAAAGGTGAAACAGTAATGGGTGAGTTAGATCATCCAGAAGAACTTCAAATCAATCTAGACAGAGTGAGCCATATCATTACAGAAATGCAATGTGATGGCTCTAACGGTCTAGGGAAGTTGAAAATAATTGATACGCCAATGGGTAATATTGCAAAGGCTTTGTTAAAAGCAGGTGCAAAATTAGGTGTTAGCAGTAGAGGTAGCGGTAACGTAAATGAATCAGGTCGTGTGTCTGATTTTGATATTGTTACTGTAGATATTGTTGCACAGCCTAGTGCACCAGATGCGTATCCAAAGACTATTTACGAGTCTTTGTTTAATATGAAGGGCGGTAGCATTATACATGAGATCGCCAAAGACTATACACACGGTAACCCAAGTGCAGAAAAGCACTTAACTAAATCAATCGTTTCATTTATAAACGAGCTAAAATTGAGGTAGGAGACTACTATGGCAGTAAATTTTGAAGACCTGATCGAGTCAAACGATATAAACGAAGAAGTTCGTTCCAGTATCGTTGAGGCCTGGGAAAGTCGTCTTGCCGAAGCCCGTGAGGAACTTACAGCAGAATTAAGAGAAGAGTTTGCTCAAAGATATGAGCACGACAAAGGCTTAATTGTTGAAGCAGTTGACGGTTTTATCAAACAGCGAGTAGAAGCAGAAATTGCAGAACTTG
>Ga0181591_10001435_pt1 | contig 20358 bp, 20 predicted proteins | sample 071ome_33_FD_133757 | JGI IMG/M metagenome (GOLD analysis project Ga0181591, IMG submission 133757) | Coastal salt marsh microbial communities from the Groves Creek Marsh, Skidaway Island, Georgia - 071412AT metaG (megahit assembly) | ecosystem: Environmental > Aquatic > Marine > Intertidal...
AAAGAAATAGTGTAAGACGTGGCAATAAATAAAAAAAATATGCAATGCAACAAGCCCCGGAGACAAGTGTCCGGGGGCAAGAAGTTTGTTGTTAAAGCCTGTCAGGGCGGCAAGGAAAAGATTGTTCGATTTGGCGATGCCAATATGAGTATCAAGAAGGGCAACCCGGCTAGGAAGAAGTCCTATTGTGCAAGGTCAGGCGGCATTAAGGGAAAGAGCAATAAACTATCAGCTAACTATTGGAGCCGTAGGGCTTGGAACTGCTAATGGCAAGATACGACAGATACGGAGCTTTAGACGATCAAATCTCAGAGGAGTTGGATTCGGGATTTGTTGGATTCAACAACAAGGTGCGGCCAGATCAACTGCGTCCAGGGATCTTGAATGAATCTAATAATGGCAGGATGGACCTGAACGGTCAGTGGCAACCAAGAAAAGGTATTGAGCTTTTTGCCGCTCCATTCCCTGCTGCCGTGTTCACTGTTCCTTTCTACCTGTACGAGTCCATTCCCTCCGTAAGTTACTACACCCGTATAGGTGATGTTATCACTGTTAACTTTTCATCCAGTCATGGGATTATTGACGGCACTGGCGTTAATATCAGTGGACTTTCATACACTGGTATCATTAACCCCAACGGCAATTTTGCTGCCAATGTCATTGATGCCGACTCAATTAGCTACACAGTATCTTCACTAGATTCCGCTCCTACCGGAACAATGACTGTTACGGGGATGAAGATTAAAGACACTGCCACAAGTAACATTGAGGCGTCTTGCGAGTATTCAGACCCTAACAATGACTCTTTATCTTACATAGCTTGTGCGGCTACAAACAGTGCTGCTCTTGTTAAGACATCTGACCAGACTACAATCGCTTTGTCTTATCCTGCTGGCGAGAGCGTTCCCGAAGGGTCTACCATAACCCAAGTTTTTAACAAGCTTTACATATTTAGAAAAGGGCAAATAGCTCTTGAGTGGGATGGCGATGTTGGTGGCAGCTTGCAATTTACTTTAGTGGCCAATGGTGATTACGATCAGCCTGTTCACTATGTAACATCTGACGGCGAGTTCAAGATAACGGACAGCGTAGCTTCTGTAATTTCCGAGCATAATTTGATAGAAGGAAACAATTTGTTTGTGGTAGATCCTTCTGCTTCTGCTCAGACATCTGGGCTAAAACAGAATGCAAATTTCACTGTATATAAAACATACAGTCAAGGGTCCTTGGTTTCCATTTCTGCTGCATCAGCGTCTGCGGTAAGCGGAGGCGATTACAATGGAATGTATAAAGTTACTATTACCACTTCTACAGATCATGGGTTGAATTTGACGGACCCAATCGCCATTGCTGGATTTGGCGATACCAAGATTGATGGAAACAGGTTTGTAACGGAGATTATTAGTTCAACCCAGTTTACTGTTCATGTTTCCCAAAACCCATCTACCACAATAACTGGAGATGAAACTGTTAGAGTGGCTGAGGGATTTTCATTTATCATAGAGCCAGAAGGACTAGACAGTCATGTTACTGACGGAGAAAGCTTGGTGGCCAATCCAATATTCTCAGCCGTTCCTTCGGTTGGTGCTGGATTCATTCACTCTCCAGCCCCTCAGTTTGGCGTGTACCACCAACGCAGACTGGTTGTTCCGTATGAATTTGATGTAATCGGAACCAGCGGAAGTGCAACTATAACTTCTCGCGGAATAGTTGATGAGGCCATTTTCTCGGACATTTTGGATGCAGATACCTATGATCGCATCTATGGTCAGTTTAGGTTTAATGCTGGCAAGTCCGACTTCATTGTTGGTTTTCACTCGTTCTCCGACGACCAGCTTATCGTTTTCAATAGGAACAGCATACACCTTGTAGCTAATAGCTTTAACTTGACTGATGCCACATCTAAACTGATTACCGGGGAGATAGGGTGCGTGTCTAGGGATACTATTGTTCAGGTTGCTGACACCATGCTTTTCCTGTCGGACAACGGAGTGTATGGCCTAAATTTCCAAGACCTGTACAACTTGAGAGGAAAGGACATTCCGCTTTCAGCTTCCATCGAAGGAACGATTCAGCGGATAAACAAGCAATATTCCCACAAGGCAAAGTCTGTCTATTTTGACAACAGGTATTACCTTGCCGTTCCACTGGATGATTCATCCACGAACAACGCTTTGCTCATTTACAATTTTGTGAATAAGCAATGGGAGTCGGTAGATTCCATAGATGACCCAGCTTGGGAATTTACTCACCTAGTAGTGGGAGGAAGAGACAATGTGCGTGGGGTGTATGCTATAAACCGGTTTGGGGGCGTTCATAGGATTGAATATAGAAACGATGACATAGATCGCTACGTTGTTCAAATTGGACAGCCTCAAGTTCAATCAAATGTAATCAGTTCTGTCGTTTCTAGGATGTTTACTCTTAATACAATAGACCGCAAGAAATGGAACAACTTTGAAGTTCACTTGGAGTCTAGCCAGAATAACATCTCTGATGGAAATTTAGAGGCAATAACTGAGAACATTGATGATATAATAGATCTCGGTTCTATTTCAGACATTAATGGTGTGGAAATACCAATAGCTGAAGATGTATCACTTAGAGGCAGATTTGGAAACAGGAGAGCTTACGGATTGCAATTTAAGATGACTACGACTAAAGGTCGTCCTAAGCTCAGGGCCTTGAAAGTCGCAGGGGCCACAACATTTAGAAGTTTACAAAAGGCAGAATAATGGCTATACTAACAACTGGGAATACATTTGCTGACGGCGATCAGGTCACATCGGATAAGTTAAACAACATAGCTAATGCAGCTACGTTTGCTTCAGGCGCTGTAGATGATTCTACGACACAGCTATCTAGTGGCGCAATCATTGTAAAAGACTTGGGGGTTGGCACCGGCAAGCTTGCTGCTAGCGCGGTAACCACCGCCAAAATTGCAGACAGTAACGTAACCACTGCCAAAATTGCTGCTGCCAACATCACCACCTCTCTTATTGCCGACAGCAATGTTACTAAGGCTAAGATAGAAAACCTAGCAAATTACAAAGTTCTTGGCAATGTTTCAGGTGGATCGGCTGCTCCTGCTGAAGTAGCAATTTTGGACGAGGATAATATGTCCTCAAATTCTGCTACATCCCTTGCTACTCAGCAGAGCATCAAGGCGTATGTTGACAGCCAATCAGGATCAGGGACTCTTGGAATAGCTGGGGGGACTGGCACTGGTACAGTTGATCTTTCAACTCAAACTTTTACATTAGCAGGGACTGCCAATGAAATTGAAACTACTGTTTCTGGACAAACTGTTACGATTGGTTTGCCTAGTTCTATTACTGCTAATGTAACTGGCAATTTAATTGGTAACGTAACAGGCAATATCACGGGAACGATAAACGCTTCATCCGTGTTAGCTAATGGTGTAGTCGCTACTACTCAATCTTCAGGAGACAACAGCACTAAGATTGCTACAACTGCGTATGTTGACTCTCAGGTAAGTGCAACGGGAGGATGGAGTCTTGGTGCTGATACTGGGACCGATCACGAAATTTTACCTGGAGAGCTAGTTGATTTTCTTGGAACAGCTAACGAGGTAACAACTTCAGTTTCAGGAAACACTTTAACTATCGGTTTGCCCTCAAGCATTAACGTTAATGTAGTTGGCAATCTTACAGGAAATGTGACTGGTAATGCCAGCACAGCAACAGCCCTTCAAACTGCGCGTACTATTGCTGGGGTTAGTTTTGACGGAACTTCTAACATACTGCTAAGCACAGACAACATTACGGAAGGTTCCAATCAATACTTTACTACGGCTAGGGCAAGGAGTTCCATATCCGCAAGTGGAGACATTAGCTACAATAGTTCAACTGGAGTGATTAGTTTTACCGCTTCAAGCTCTCCTGTAACTAGCGTTAATACGCAGACTGGAGCAGTTGTTCTTGATACGGATGATATAGCTGAAGCAACAAACCTTTACTACACATCAGCCAGAGCCAATTCAGCCATAGATGCAAGGGTTACTCAATCGTTTGTTAATGCTTTGAATGTTAGGGCTGCTAGTGTAAATGCAAATTCTGTAGCACTAGGAACAGACACTACTGGAAACTATGTTGCTACCATTGCAACTGGAAGTGGACTGGACGGAAGTTCTTCTTCTGAAGGTGGAACCCCTACAATTTCTTTGAATTTAAATGAGCTTTCTACTTCTACCACTGATGGCGATGGAGACTTTTTTGTTGTAGTAGACAGTGTTGGCAATCAACGAAAGCTAACTAAGGGGAATATATCCATATCTGGATTCAATACAACAAACGGAATTGTTTTGGCTACAGATACCACTGGCCCATATGTAGCTGCTGGCGCTACTGCTGGCAATGGCATTAGTGGTAGTGTTAGCTCAGAGGGTGGCACGTTTACTGTAACGTCTAATGCTACTAATTCAAACGTAGGAAGTACAATAGTTTACCGTGATGCTTCTGGAAACTTTGATGCTGGTACAATTTCGGCTGCTCTCTTTAGTGGTGCTGGATCTTTCTCAACCTTTAGCGCCTCGGGTGACGCCGCATTTGATACTGACACGCTCTTTGTAGATGTATCGACGGATCGTGTTGGTATCAATGACTCAACACCTTCTTACTCTTTAGATGTAAATGGAACTGCTCGCGTAACTGGAAATTCTAGGTTTGATGGTCTTATTGATCAAAACATCTCAGGCACAGCGACATATTTTCCGGGCTATCATAAAGATACATTTGGATTTCAAGTAGAAGCCGCTTCTACAAATGGAAGCACACTGTACTTGGGCCGAAAGAATCAATACGCTTTGGCTCTTGGTACTTCTGTTGGAACTAGTTCAACCGACGAGGTTGCAGTATTCTATGACACGGATCAAAACGGTGGTGGAAGTCCAGTGGTTGGGGCAAAAGTCGGCAATATCACTATTACGAATAGCACAGTATCTTTAAATAGCACTTCTGACTATCGTTTAAAAGAAAATGTTGTAGATATTTCAGATGGTATTCTTCGATTAAAGGAGCTTAAGCCATATCGCTTCAACTTCATTAGAGATCCAAACACTATAGTTGATGGTTTCTTTGCACATGAAGTGAGTCCATTTGTACCAGAGGCCGTCTGTGGTGAGAAAGACCAAGTAGACGATGATGGAAATCCAGTGTATCAAGGCATAGACCAATCTAAACTAGTGCCTTTGTTGACCGCAGCATTGCAAGAAGCTGTAGCTAAGATCGAGGCTTTGGAAGCTAGAGTAACGACACTCGAAGGATGATAACAACCGAACACGTTACACAACAATCTTTGCCGCATTTGTCAGAGCGTATGCTGGCTGACGATCACAGCGTTGTCATGCCAACCCATATCATCCGCAAGGACGGCGACATCATTGGCTCTGCCAGTGTTGGAGCTGCTCCGCTTGTTTGGTGGTGGATGGACAGCAAGAGAGCAAAGGCTTTGGACAGTGTTCGGGCTATCAAGAAACTTGAGGCAGAATATGTCTCTCATGGTGTTCACCGCGCTTTCATAATGTGTGACAAGGGCAGTAATTTTTTTCCCAACATGGAACGTCTTGGCAACAAGAAGATGTGGGAAGGCGTAATGTACTATAGGGATTTTTAAAGAGGAAGAGATATGGGTAGCACAAGAATAGACGCACCGGAAATTCAGCCAATAGATATTGGTCAACAAATAAGAGAAACCGCGCAGGCGTATAGGCAATCAACGCCAGACATTATTGCGGCTGAACGCGCATTGCGTGGACCAATGCAGGATCTTGCTTTGCAGGATTATCAAACTGCATTGATGGGAGGCAGTCAGGAGGCTCGCAGGAGACAGGCCGAGGCTGAAGCCTCGTTACAAGAAGCTCGCGGAGCTAGAGCAAATGCAGAGCGTGATATAAATGCTAGGATTGAAGAGATTAGGGGGCGTGAATTTAGTGCCGAGGGAGAAAGGGATCGACTGCGTGGTTTAAAAGAGGACTACCTTGGCTACATAGGAGACACTGAACGAAACCAAAATATTTCTCCAGAGCGTAAGCAAGAAGTCATTTCCGCTTATCAGAATGCAATAACAATCTTTGATGCCGAGATAGGGTATAGCGATGAGCAGCTAACCCAGACGTTTAAAGAGCAGTTTGAAGACAAGAAGAAACAAGATCTTGGTACATTGGCTCAAGAGCTTGATTCTCTAAAAGGGACAGGGGAGCTTAGTGATCAAACAATAGCTCAGCTAGAAAATAATGTTAATGAAGCTGCTAACGCTGTATTGGAAAGCAACCCAGGCTTAGTAGATCTTGCTGATTATGCAGTCAGGAGGCAGTTTGAGACTGGGGAAGAACTTAAACGGGCTGCTGCTGAAAACGAATTTGCGACAATATCCCACCTAGCTCCAGAGCTAGTTGAGATGTATCGAAGTGTAGATCCAGCTTCTACAAGTTTAGCTGATCTTGCTTCTAAAAGGGCTGAGCAGTTGTCAACGGGAACTCCATCGGATGCACAGAAAAGCTTAGTTCAATTAGCAGAGCAAGTGGGGGCCAGAGCCCCCGGTGGTCCTCTTGGCCAGCAAGTGCAGACTGGAGCTGCTGAACTCATGGGCCGAGAGGCTATGGGTCAAACCCAAGAACAGCAAACTGTTGCTAGTCAGATTCAAAATCTTTTGCAGGGTCCACAGGCTGGGGCTGCGGAACAGGCTTTGTTGCGAGCGGCTGGTCAAGCTCCTTCGGCTGAGGCTCAAGCTCTTGGTCAATTTGGGCAACAAGCAATGCAAGCTGGCCCTCGCGGTCCCTCTGCTGTGGAGCAGGCTTTGCAGCAGCAAACCTTGCGTCAGCTTGGTTTCCAAGCTGCTGGCCCATCTGTAGAAGAACAAGCTATACAGGAACAAATTTTGGGACTGGCTAGGAGTGCTGGAACGCTCACGCCAGAGCAGGAGCGTAGAGTGGCTCAGGAGGCTTTGGCTCTCAGTGCGAGGCAGGGTAGGGAGATGGACATCTCCGCTGCTGCTGGCATTGCAGGACGCACCTCAGAGGCTAGGAGGCAGGATCAGGTTAGCGACCTTATGGCTGCACAGCAGCTTCTTGGTCAACAGCAAGCAATGCAACAGGCTCGTACAGCCGAGGAGTTGCAACGCATGGGAATGGGTGGCCAGATGGCTGGAAGCACTGAGGCAATGGCTCAGCAACGCTTGGCTGAGCAGAGGGCCATGCAGCAAATGGGTATTGGGGCAACCGGCACCGCTGCCCAGCTACAAGCTCAACAGGCTGGTCTTAGTCAGGAGGCTCTCCGTGGGGCTGGTTCTTTGGAGCAGGCTCGCATGGCTCAGCAGTTGCAAGGAACCGGACTGGCCCAAGACATTGCCCAAGCTGGCTTTGCTACGCAAATGGCAGGAAGGGAACAGCAGCTTCGGGAGTTTGGTCTTGGAGCACAAGAGGCGGCTCGTCTCGCCCAGCAGCAAGCGCAGCAGGAAGCTGCATTGGCTTCTCTGTATGGACAGCAAGCTGGCATGGAGCAGCAGCAATTTGCTCAACAGCAAGCGTTGTCAGCACAGGACGACAGACGTTTGCAGCAAGCATTTGGAATGCAGAGGGCTATGGCTCCAGAAATTGGAGCGTTCTTTGGTCGCCCTGCTTCTCAAGCTGCGGGATTGCAAGTTCTTGGTATGGGTCAGCAACAAGCAATGTACGGCACTACGCCACAGGCGACTGATCCAATGCTAGGTGTCAACATGGCCCTACAGCAGCAAGCTAATCAGACAGCTCTACAAGCTGGAGCAATGGCTGGTTCGGCTCAAGCTCAGAGTGGACTGTTTGGAGGTCTTGGCTCTATAGCTGGTGGACTACTAGGCGGTGCTGGAGCAGCAGGAGGATTTGGAGCATTATTTAGTTAGGAGATAATTATTATGGCAGTATTAGGTAGCACAGTTGATCCCCGATTGGGGGCCGTAAACCCTGCGGCAATACAGGCACTCTCGCAAGCTGGAGCGGCAACGGGACAGATGTACCAAAATCTTGGTCAGTCTATTGCTGGTGTAATGGAAGATGTTGGAGAGCGCAAGAAAGAGAAAAGACAAGCTGATCAAATTTTTTCTTCACTTCAAGGTGGTCTGCAAGCTTATGCCGATGAAGCTGGTGTTGATGTTTCTGTTTTACAAACTTCTCTAAATGCAGCCCAAGGAAATTTAGATGCTTTGAAACGTTTAGAGTCCGGTTTGCTCACTCCAATGCTTAGGGGTGCATCCCAAACTGCCCAGAGTGTTCGGGCGGGAAAAGACATGGCACTGTTTGAGTTTGGTTTAAGCGAGATCGAAAGAGAAAACATACAAGCAGATAGAATAGAACTTGAAAATGTTTTGTCTGATTTGAGAATAGAGGAAGCTGATTTTGATTTGGGGCGCAAAAAAGATTTTCAACAATTTTCCACAAAACTTGATGATCTTTCTTTTGAAAAAAGGCAAAAACTTATAAATGTACTCAAACTTGATTACTATGAAAAAAGTTTGGATATAAAGGGGAGACAAGATCGTAAAAATTTACGGAAAGAGTACGGCTTAATAGAGAGACTTGAGGAAAAATCTATTTCAAGAGCTATAGATCAAGAAATAGGAGCATACAACAAGTATGAGGAGGCTATAAGAAATGCAAAAACTGTAGCCGATAGGCAAAAAGTTCATAGAGAAGCTCAAATTGAATTTGGTCAAAGAGGATTTGAACTACCTACTTTTGATCAAACTTTGTTTTCTATAAAGGATTTGTCTCAGAGAAAGCTCAACAATGAGGCGCTTCCCGAAATCCCTTCTGCTGTGCAAAAAGCTATACAGAGGGGGGACATTACGGAAAATGAATACTATCGTATGTTGATAGCCATGAATGGTGGTTTTACTCAAGAGGACTTCGGCGATAGTGGACTGAGCCTTGATACTCCAGAAAAACTAGCCGCTGCAAATAGAACGGAATTCAATAGAATTAGGCAAAAAATTGAAGGTGAAGACTATCAACGTCCAGCTAGACAATACAGGCGTGGAACCGCTTATGATCCAAGATCAGCAGGACTTCCAGGTACAAAAGCGCCTGGCAGTGAGGCTTTCTTAATGATGGTTGATGATCCTTACAAACGATCACAAGGATTCTTGGGTCTTTTTGGAGACGTTGAGGCATTTAGATCTGACAATTTAGATAAAGCGATGAATGCTATGCTGCAAGGCATGGGAATGCAGGAAACAATTGACGAGTAACAATGCCTTTTACTACCGTCAACCTAAAGTCTGGTGAGTCTGTTCGGGTTGAACATTCGGAAGATGCTACCAGAGATGAAATTATTCAGCTAGCTAGGGAAGAAGCCGCAGCTCAATCGGCTGCTGCCCGAAGTGAAGGTTCTCTTGCTAGAACCGGCATTGGCATTGCTGGTGAAATAGCTGTTGGTGAAGCAGCCAAATTAGGAGGAGCCACAGCAGGAGCCACCATAGGAGCCGCAGGTGGCCCTTTGGGCATGGCTGTAGGTGGAGGTATAGGTTATTTGGTGGGAGCCATTTCTGGGGGCCTTGGTGGTTCCTATTTCCGTCAAAAGATGTCACGCCCTGGGGAAGACTTGTCTCAGGGGGAAATGATTGCCGACACTCTAATCAATCTTATTCCATATGGCAAAATTGGAAAGGGTGCTACACTAGCCACAAGAACAGCCCAACACGCAGCTTTGGGCGGGGCTATTGGAACTGGAGCGGCTACAGTTGAATCTGTTATAGAGCAGGGATCTTTGCCAACAATGTCTGAACTTGCCAAGGTGGGGCTGACATCTTCCGTTCTTGGTGCCGGTTTCGGTATGTCTGGAGAGGCGTTTGCCAAAAGCTACGAGAAGTTTGCTGGCCGCAGACCTGAACGCATGATGGATGCGTTACGCAAAAGAGATCCAGATGCGGTAAACTTGGCTAATGCTGCTGAATCTGCTGCTTTCCGCAATGCTGAGCAAAGAAACCAAAAAATGCAGCAGGAGATATTGAACCGTCGAGAGCAGTTTGACGACGAGCTAATAAGACTCCTGCAAGAACAAGATCAATCTAGCGGTGGAATATTTGAAGGGAAAGCCAGACTGAAAGTGGTTCCCCAAAAGGTTTTAGATGATCAAGGCGAGGTGGTTGCCGAGGCTAGCGATGCATATAGGGCATTGAACTTGGCGCCAAACTTGGCTGACCAGCGTATAAAGATTTTAAATTCAAACTTTGAGGGTTATAAGCAATCAATTGAAATTGCGGCGCTCGAGGCAAAAGTTGACCCAACATTGTTAACGCAAAGAATAGACGAGTATTTACACGCCAAATACGCTCCAACCTACAACAACAAGAAGGTCAAGATTGACGGCGGTGCTGGCGTAAGCATTCTTGGCAATGAGATGACAAATGAGAACGCCAAGAACATAGTAAAGAAGTTCGAGGCAGAGGTTCTTCCTTTTGCATCCAGTGCTGTGAAGCAGGCCGAAGAATTGTCAAAGAACATACGCAAAACTTTAACTGAAGGTCGATTGTTAAATTCTAAGCAAATCAAAGAGTTTAGTGAAAATCCAGACTATGTTCCACTTCAGAGATTGCTTGATGATTCTTTAGAACCAAATAAAGCAAATGATTTTTTCTTTACTAGGGCTGTATTCAAACCGAGCGTATTAAAGAAGGCAAAGGGAGATGTGGAGCTTGATGCTTCTATTACTCAGAACTTGGTTACGGCAAACATTGAGGCTGCTAAGCTAGCTGAAACAAACCTAGCAAACTTGGCTTTTAAAAGACTATTGGAAGATCCAGATAATAAACAAAGGGCCTCTGAAATAGTTAAGATTAGTAAGGAAACGGCTTCTGGAAGAAACTTTGCTAAAGATGCTCCAGTGATAACTGTTTTTGATCCATCAAACGAGTATACAATTACAAAGACAGTTAACGGAAAAAAAGTATCTGAACCATCAACTAAGTTTTATTTAGACTTTAGTGATGGTGTAGCTCCAGAACTTGGAGCTGCTGTTAGAGGCTTGAACAAAAAGGATCTAGGTAGTTTAATGAAAGCGTCCTATGCTATAAACAAATATTTAGGATCTATCTACACTGGATATAACCCAGCTTTCCTTATACCAAATTTAATTCGTGACCGTGTTGTCAGTGCTTTGAATACATACAGAAACTTGGATTCAACTGCGTTAAGATCTATATTAAATCCAGTTGCTGCGTACCAAGAAATAAATATAATAAGAAAGAAACTTTTTAATAGACCGCTTACAGCTAGGGAGCAAGGCATAGCTGCTGAGTATGATGCGTTTGTGGCGTCTGGTGGATCTGCTGGAGGTATTGCCACAAACACTTTGAGAGAAATACAAGAAGACATTAAAGGTTTTGACTTCTCTAACAAAAGCACCACCAAGAAACGAGTTGCTGCTTTTAACGATTTTGTAAGGAAGGCCAATGAAATGGTTGAGGATTCAACTAGGTTCAGTGTTTACCGAGCAAGCATCAGAGCAGGAAAGAGTAAAGCTGACGCCGCAATGGCAGCTAGAAATGCCAGCTTTGACCCTAAGAAACAAGGGACTCGTGGAAATCAGCTCAGGGCTTTGTATCTGTTTTCCAATCCTAGTATTCAATCGACCAAGAACTTTTGGAGAAGCCTAAAAGATCCAAAGGTTTTCAAACCTGTGCTGGCCGCAACACTTGGAACGGCTGTGTTGATTGAAACCTACAATTCAATGATTGATCCAGATTGGAGAAACAAAGTCAAGGGTGGCCCAGACAAGAGTGAGTGGAGACTTAACAAGAATCTTGTTGTTTTAAATCCATTCAAGGGTGAAGATGGAAGTTTGTCTTACTCCCAGTTCCCATTGGCCCATGAGATTGCTCCAATATGGACTGCTGCCAATGGAATTGCTCGAATGATGCACAATCAAAGCTACAAGGCTGGTGCCGCAGCGGGTTTACTGGATGCCGAGGAGTTGGCAGCTATGCCTGGGAGACTGGAGTCCACCGATCAGATAATAAAAGGTATAGGTCAAAGCATCTTGGATGGCTACAACCCAACCGGGGGAAGCTTAATACCAACTGTGCCAAAAAGAATTTTGGAAGTCACTTCCCTGAACAAGGATGGACTGGGCAGAGAGATTGTCCCTGAGTATCTACTGGATCAGAACATGGCGGCATACGCCAAGGTGCATCCTTGGACCCCAAAAACTGTGGGTGGCGAGATTGCAATTGAACTTTCCAAGGAACTAGAAAATCTTGGAGCCTCTGTATCCCCAGAAAAACTACTTTACCTTTTCCAAACTGGCTTTGGCGGGGCGGGAACTGAAACACTTAGGTTGTTTGATGTTACTAGTAAGCTTTTTAATCGGGAAGAAATTAAAGCTAACGATGTTCCAATCTTTCGAAGGTTTTTCGGTTCAACTTACGCAGATGGCTTTGAGCAACGCACCGGCATAGAGCCCGATCTGAAGTTGTTTGAGTATGAGCAGAACACCCAAGACTCTTTAAACAGCCAAGAAGCCTTTGATATAATCACTAGACTGCAAAGCATAGACGATCCTTTTGAAAAACAGATGGCCCTACAAACAGAACTGTCGGCCTCTAACAAGTCGGTTCAGCGTAGGGTTAGGAAGATGCTACAAGATAAGGAGCGTGGAATAACTAGATCTGACAAGATGATCAGGAAGCTTGGTGTCGAGAACGGAAACAGGGCTAGGTTCTATGAGAAGCAAATTGAAAAGATGCCTCCTGCTTTCATTAATCAGTTCTTGCAAGAGCAGAAAGACAAAGGCATCTTAACCAAGAACGTAGAAAATCAAATTAGACTCAAAAGGGCCTTAGAAGCATTGGCCCCGCAATCGATCATCAATGAAAACTAAAACGATATATATGTTGGACGGTAAAAACTACACCGGAAAGCACAAGCATTTCAAAGATGGTCGTTGGTTCACTGGAAGAACCCACACAGAATCTAGTCGGGCATTGGTCAGACAGGACAGGGTAATTTCCGATTCCAGGAAACGCGTCTCTTATTAAAAAAATAGAGCGGGCCGCTGCAGCGATCCGCTCCAAAAGAGACCGAAGCCTCTCACGTGATATTGGAAATACACCCTCTTATTTTAGAGTGAACGTGTCAACTAAAAACCAAGGGCCGGGTATCACCCCGGCCCCGACGGAATTAATGAGGGAAAAAGAATAAACCCCTCCAAGGATTACTCCTCTGGATTACCGTCTGAAATTTCTTCTTCCTTTGGTGGATTGAGTTGCTTGTAAAGATTCTGACGTTGCTCGTCCCCCATTTCTTCAATGGCTTTGGATGCTTGTTGTCTCAGTACATTAGCGCACCCCACAACAGTCAATGAAGATGTTAGCAAATCCTTAACTTGGTCAATGGTGGCCGTGTTAATTAGGTAGTTGGCGTAGTCTTGTTTTAGTTTATCTAGGTCCATTATATAACTTTATTGTTTTTGTTTTTGTCTCGGTGAATGGCGGCTAGCATTAAAGCTGCATAGCCGATAATATCCAGAAGAGTGTCCTCCACTCCCTCTCCCTGAACAAGAAGAGAGCCTCCCTTGAAATAGGTTTTCAGCCTGCCAAACTTGTCCCCCAATCTGACAGCCAATCCCCTCTTGGAGTCAACACCAAAATCCTTGGCTGCATCGAAGTTGGCAAGGGCATTGTCTGAATCTGAAGTGTAGTCGTGGTTCTTCTCCAATAGTATCTTTAGCATACGCTGGAAGAGTTCTACCAAGAAGAGTTTTAATTCATCTTTGTTCATAGTGATATAAACTTAACTAAGTTCAACGGACACAGGTAGAAATCCTGGGTCATGTCATCATATCTTTTGTCGGTTCTTTTTTCAGTGTACCAGCTCTTGCTGGTGTCGCTCATAACCAGAGCGGCATGGGTCTTCTCGTTGTTCAGTATGTAGTAACAATGTGGCTTGGGGTTGGCCCCGTCAAACGAATGTTTGGCACACACTATAAATTTCTCCCCGAAGGGCCAGTTGCTTCTGTCTGTGAAATAGATTCCTAGCTTCTTTACCTCAACCCTTAGCTGAATATACAAGTCTCCATTGTCCGAGAAGTCATCCCAGTTCTCCCGACACTTGATGTAGTTGGTCGGGTTTACTGTTACGGTGTGGCCTTTGCCAGCCAGTCTTTCGGCTATCATCCAAACGGCATTGTGACTTTCTTCTAGGTTTTTCTTGAATCTTTTCCGATCATTCATAAGTTTCTCTGCTTTCTAAATGTTCCCGATATTCTTCCCGAAAGCTTGAGTTTGCTGATGGTGAAGGGGTCTATCATGTATTCACGGGCCACATCTTTGAGCATTTTTCCCGACTGGAGTTTTCGGTCTATGTCTTTGATGTCCTGCTCTGTCAAAGAATGGATTCCTTCCTCTACGGATGGATGCGGTAGTCCTATTTTTTCAAGTGCCTCGAACAAATCCTTATCTGGGATGGACAACGCCTCTTGTCGGTGATCGTCCATCATCTTCCAAAGTTTTGTTTCTGGTGGTGGTGTTGCCTTAGTGGAATAGGCAAACCAAATGACAGATGCTGCCCAGTTCCTTAGTTGATCGTCCTCTATTTTTTCCTCAAGCAGGTTGGCCCAAATTATGGAAGGCTTCTCATCCACCTTGGCCCTAAACCTACTCTTTAAATCATTACTATACTTCCTTCTTGCGTACAGTATTCGTTCTCTTTCTTCTAGCATTCTCTTCTTTTGTTTTAGTTTTGTGAGCTTCCTTGCTAACTGCCTGCAAGTTTTCCTTACCGCAGAACAATCTAGGAAGAAGTTCGTTCCAGTTGTATCCAAGCCACTTGGTTTTGCGTCCCCACTTCTCGGGGATTACGGGGTCGATGTGGTCAACCTGCATATCGCTGGCTGGGAAAAGCTTTTGGGTAATGGCGCATCGGTACATCTTCCGCATCCTCCCAGTCTTGGGATTTTTTTGGCTCTCAACAAATGCGTCATTGAGTGTCTGATACTTGGGTGCCCATCGCCTAGTCCCCGATCTAACGCAGGACATGATGAACGATCTTAGTCTAGCTTCAGTCCAAACCTTCATTGCCTACGCTTCATTTAAAATTTTCCATGCTGTTGCTGCCACTGCCGGCACTTGTCCGTTTCCAATGGCTTTAATTCTGTCCACCCTGTGGGCCACCCCATGAGCCACTCTAGCCACGTTGGGTTCGGTATTCCACCAACGTCCTTGGGCAGACTTTTTTGATTTTTCCATCCAGGTATTCCTTTGTAGTCCCTGCTGTTCGGGGTAGCCCAAGACCCACATCCTATTTCTTTTATGGGGCGCGCCGACGTGCCAAGCTCCCAACACGCACCACTTTGCATCATACCCCAATTTGGACAAGTCTGCGAGGACAACGTCAAGCCCGCGACCCCGCAAAAGCGGGGAGTTTTCCGCAAAGACAAACTTAGGCCGTATCTCTCCAATAATCCTTGCATATTCTTTCCATAGTCCAGAACGCTTTCCTCCAATACCGGTTCCCTTTCCCGCTGAGCTGATGTCTTGGCATGGGAATCCTCCGCAAATAACATCAACTGTTCCTCGCCACGGGCGTCCATCGAATGTGCAGACATCGTCCCAGATGGGAAACTTGGGCAACACTCCGTCTCGTTGTCGCTGGAGCAAAACCTGTCTGGGATACTCTTCAATCTCGACAGCGCAGACAGTGGTATGTCCGAGTAGGTGTCCACCGAGGATACCTCCCCCTGTTCCTGCAAAAAGGTGTAGCTCATTCACCGAATTTATTGCATATTTGACGTTTGTTCGGACTTCATAAGCACCTGACTTCCGAACGGATATTAAGTTAGCTCATCTTGTTCACCAAGTCATAGAACATGAAGCAACTGATGGCATCCTCCAAAGCATTTGCCTGTGCCTGCTCCGTCCATTTCTTTATGTGGGTGTCGCCATTGTTGGTATTGATTATGACGGTGTGGATTTCTGGTTCATAGTTTAGGTAGCTGGCAATCTTCACCATCCTAGCCTCGGAAGCTAGCTGCATCGCATCCTTATAATATGCTTTGCGGGTAATGTCCTGGTGCTCTGCCACCTCCCTTGTCTTGTAATCAAACAGGGCAAGCTTGCCATTGTGTATGGCTAGCAGGTCAATCGTTCCTGCGGTATTAAACTCTCGGTCGCTGTTGGATATTACTCCCTCAACCTCAACCACCTCCAGTTCTTGGTCATCTGCCCATTCAATGAATGGCATTACAAACGGTTCCCAACATGGGGGACACTGGCCCCCGCAAATGGTAGTTTCCAAATGTTTATGACACTCGGTTCCCCAAGATGATGAAGACACCTCTTCCCCTGTCTTGGGATGCACCCTTGTTCCCCACATCATGTCCATGATCTTGGTTTCGTCGTAGTGTGGATGTTCTTTGGCAAGTTCTATCGCCTTCTTGGTTCTCCAAGTTTCGAAGAATGGATCGGGATATACCTTCAGCTTCTCGGTAACACTCGCAACTATATCCTTGCCGGTGTTCTTGGCCTCTCTCCTGGCTTGGAAAGGGGTAGATAGGTCTTCCCGCAGGAAGCCTCTGTCTTTTTCTATTTCATAAAAATGTGCCATAATATATGGCGGGGGCCGAAGCCCCCGCAGGTTTAACCATTAACCTACTAGAATGGTTCAGCGTCCTCGTGAGCCAACGCTCGTCCCTCTCGGAGAGCGTCCCCCACTTTTAGACAGATTTCTGCAATGCGATGTACCTTATATAGGAACTTTTCTTCATCAAATCCATCGTTCCTAAACGTGCTCTCTTGTACTACTGCTTGGCAAGCTTGATTGACGCAAGCCTGAATAGCAATTTCTCTGCTCTTGTCTGAGCCTCCTCCTCCATTGTTGGAGTAGTTGGCTTTCTTGTAGAAGGTTTGGGTTCCATCACGGGACTGGTGTCCTGTGAACCCGTCACTATCCTGTGGGATCTCTCTTGGTATGGAGATTTGCCATTTGGTGTGACCCTTCGGTGTCTTGTATGTTGAGTCGGTCGCCTCTACAGTGGCTCCCACCTGTGCCCAACGTGGGGCTTTGCTTTTGCCGTTGGCAACTCCTTTTGTGCCATCGTCAAATTCTAACCAGAATCCCCAGAGATCCCCGTTAGGTGTATTCCTTGGCTCGTCTCCCATGAGACGGACCTTTTTTATTGTTTTCAGTTGTGACATATTATTTAGTCTATGTTGTACCAATACTCATCCTCCGGTGAGAGGGTAGAGATTGGAGTTGTTTGGAATAGCCGGGTTTTGGTATCAAACCAAAGGTCGCGGCTAAAATTGACCCCGCTGTTGCGTTGTTTGAATACGGTGAACACCGCATCGCCCTGCTTCTTGTATTTATCCTGCTCTTCAGGGCTGCCATTAGACATTGCCAACTCCTTGGCAGTGTTGCGGTGCATACTGCAAATGGTGTGGCTAGCCTGAGACAGTTCTTGACTGCCCAGAATAGATCCCGGACTGGTAGGGGCATACTTGGTGCCTCCATTCTCTTTACTTTTTGCATCGGCGTGGGCTATCAGGACTATCGAAAGCTGGTGCTTCACGGCTGTCCTTGCTAGATCCTTGCTTATCAAACCCTGCTGCTCGAAGTCAAGCTTTGGTGCAAGATAACTGAAACTATCTATCAATATTGTGTTAATCCCATACTTCTGCTTGGCCAATATGATCTCCGCTTTCAGTCCCTCCCAGTTGTTTCCGCAGTCTCGGAAGTTGGTATCATCTATGAAGAATATGTTCTCTCCTAGTTCCTCTGCAACCTGTGCACATTGCTCATGCTTGGGTTCCTCTCCAAGAAGCTGTGTTCCTAGCTGAAGCATCATGTTCTCAATGGGAACCTCAAAGGATACAGCCATGCACTTGGTGCCAGTGCTGGCTAGGTGGAGCAGTAGCTGGTACGCTATCTGACTCTTACCCGATCCAGGAATACCAATGATAGTGAACAGCTCGCTCTCCCGTAATGACAGGGGCATATCTTGGAAACACCAGTTCTTCCACTCTCGCTCCCTCTCCTGTTGGGTGACACAGTCCTGCATCTGCAACACAAAATCCATTGGCTTTACCAAGGCTTCTGGCTCGTTGCCTTTGGCGCTATCCATCAGCCTCTTCAGGTCCTCCTCTGTGGGGTGATCCTTGACTAGCCAGTCGTTCACATCGTTGTGTGGCTCCGGTATCTCTATCCGGTAACAACGATCCGCTGAGAGCCTCTGAGACAGCTTGATAAACATCTGCTGACCTGCGTCATCCATGTCGCTGGCAACGTAGATGCGCTCCATCCTAGTCAGCATCTCGAAACAGTTCTCAATCCATCCGTGGTTGCTTGCTGAGGGTACAGCTATGACGGGGATGCGACTCTCCTTCTGCATTTGGTAGAGGGACATACAATCAATCTCCCCCTCGCAAATGATTAGCTCTCGGTCGTCCTCCCCTACTAGGTGCAAACCAAAAGGCGTGGCAAACACTGGCTGGGTGCTGTAGATTTGCTTCTTGTTTCCTATCCTAGTGACACAGGTGTATTTGAGCATCCGACAACGGCCCTCGGTGTCATAGAGCGGAGCTCCCCACCAGTGTCCACCCTTCTGCTCGTGGTGGAAGATGTTGAATTTGCCAAGGGTACGCTCGTTTATGCCCCGTTTCTCCACCATATATCGGTGTACCTCGGTCCCTCTGATTGCAGTTTCGGGAACAGTTTGAACCTCTACTCTCTCCTCCGTCTTGACAGTTCTGATTTGCTCAAACCCACAAAACTTCAAGGCCCACCTCATCGTCTCTGAAAATGATCCACCCAGCTTGCGGTGGCACAGTTCTAGGATGTTGCAACTCTCCCCAGTCTGGTGATCCTTGGCAACGTAGACACTGCTGTTCTTGGCCTTGAATACATTGCAAGATCTGCCCTCGGTATCGCCCCGCATATCTGCCATGACATATCTGCCACCCGCTTCCCGTTTTGCGCCGGGAAACATTTCAGCCATGAGCCTATCTATTTTGGAACTAAGTTCCCTCTTTATCTCTTCAGGTGTCTTCATATTTTGATGTGCAAAGGTTCGTTTTCTTCTCTTGGTTCAGGTTTTAGCATTCTGTCTATGATAACTCCGGTGCAACAACCCTGATCGGTTGCCAGTTTGTGTAATAGTTCGTGAGTTTTGGGGGTAATAGTTGTCTGCAACCTCACCCTGTCTCCCGGCATCCACTTGCGTGGCCTGCCCCGACGTTCTTTTCTGTTTTTGTATCTGACAAGAGCAAGATCCCTACTCGAAGGACCAAACTCTGTCAACTGCTGTTTGGTTTTTCTATTTTCACTCATATTTTCAGGTTTGTTCTGTGTTTTTTTATTTCGTTGTGCCTCATTCTTGGTAACCCATAACAATTCTTGGTAACCTATAACAAAACAAGCTTTCAGTTAAATTCCTAGTCAGAAAGTAACTCTTGGTTACACTAATATATCATAAGCTTTCTTTAGAATAGTAATGACTAGGATAGGGTAACGCAGGGTTACCGAGTCGGAACTAAGCGCCCTCATATTTTTAGCAAAACTATACTGCTGCTGTTCATGCGTCTCTTAGTCTCGATTAGCTTCCGCTTCTTGAGTCGCCTGATGCACCTAGAAACGCTCTTCGGGTGTAGACCGGTGTCTTTGCCTAGCTTGTCCAAGGATGGCCAGCATTGGCCCTTGTCGTCTGCATAATGAGCCAAGGCTAAGAGAACCAGCTTGTCTGTTGCGGGCATGGGGATCGCCCACACCCGCTTGCCAATGGAGAAAGACATTTAGTGTCCGTAATTGCAAATGTCTTCCCATCGCCTCTCGGCCCAAGCATCCTCGGCCCGTTCCTTGGCTTCCTGGAGACCCTTTTCTTGCAGCCGGTCTAGGTCTTTCTGGTCCAGATCGTCCCACACATCCTCTCCGTTCTGCTCGACGCAGACCAAGAGGCTCTCATCTAAATCCAAGGAGACATCATAAAGCTCTCCCGAATGCTTAACGGTGTAGGTCGGCCAGTGGTTCATGGTCTTAGATTGCCCTCCCCTATAGAGATCATCTCCTCAAGAGAGGGAGAATAGTGATCCTCGTACCTCTCTAGGCACTCGATAGCATACCGAATGCATTGTTCCTTGCTTTCCTCAAACTGCATTTCCTTACGGTTATGCAGCCATTGCTTGGCTTGTCTGATTTGCGAGTCGGCCAGAGCCTTTCTTGCGCTAATTAATTTTCTCATAGTATTTGTGCGGTTACGCTCTCTCTTTTTTGGTTATCAGTGAAGCGAGCCCGAAAGACCCGCTTGAGAATTTTGCTGGCTGGAGTTGTAACGTCATCGGGAATGCCCGCTTCCATAGAGATGGCCAACTCGACACCCA
>Ga0181591_10001443_pt1 | contig 20328 bp, 19 predicted proteins | sample 071ome_33_FD_133757 | JGI IMG/M metagenome (GOLD analysis project Ga0181591, IMG submission 133757) | Coastal salt marsh microbial communities from the Groves Creek Marsh, Skidaway Island, Georgia - 071412AT metaG (megahit assembly) | ecosystem: Environmental > Aquatic > Marine > Intertidal...
CATTTACTGTAGCACTGCTTACGTCTGTGCCATTTGTACCAGCATTACCTTGTGGACCCTGAATGTTACCAACATCTTGTGTGGAAGTATTTGAATAATTTAGTACAAGGTTACTGCCTACAAGACTTACACTGGTAATGCCTACACCTGCCTCGCCCTGGTCGCCCTGTGGACCTTTGACATTACCAGCATCTATAGTTGTGCTGTCATTTAATGTTATTACTAAGTTACCTGAACCGTTTACTGTTGCTGAACTTACTCCAGCATTGCCATCACCTTGTGGACCTACGTTACCCTGTGGACCTTGTGGACCTACAACATTACCAGCATCTACTGTGCTTGAATTGCTTAATGTAATAATCAAGTTACCTGATGTAGCATCTGCATTTGTTACACTAACACCTGCGTTACCCTGTGGTCCTACTGCGCCTACCCCTGATAGATCAACTGTTGTTCCATCATATGTTAAATCACTGTTTGCCAGTGTTAATGTTGGTCTTGATTGTAAATCACCATATGTGCCAGTGAATGCCACTGTGCTTAATTCTGTATTGCTGTTTGCTAATGCATTGGCTACTTCAGCCAAACTGTCTAGGTTTACATTAGCACCACCTATAATTCTTGTTTCTAATGCATCAACGTATGCCTCTGTGGCATAGCCTGTTAAATCTACTGATACATTTGAGAGTGCAGATGTCAAATCTACACTACTATTACTTCCACTTATTGTAATTACATTACTTGCTAAACTTAAAGTTTGAGCATCACTATCAACGTTACTGTAACCATTTGCACTTAAATAACTTGCAACATTGCTGTCACCATAATTACCTGCAACATTTCCTAATGCTGATGTTAAATCAACATTACTATGGCTACCACTAATTGTAATGGTATTGCCACTTATACTTAGGGTTTGGTCTAATTGACTAAGATCAACACTGTTACCACTGCTAATACTTAAAATATTTGTGCTGGAATCCCAACTTAAACTTTGTGTGCTTGCTTGTACATTTGCTGGTGTGAATGTGAACACACCTGAAATATTGCTGTAACTTAAACTGCCATTGCCACTTGGGCTTGCTGTCGTTACACTGAAACTGGTTAAATCTGTATCTGAAGTTACATTGCCATATTCAAATGTGCTGTTTGCTGAACTCCAAATCAATGCTTGACCGTCTGCGATACCAGTTAGTGTAGAAACGTCACTTAAATCTGCAATACTACTGTTACTAATGTCTGCCGCGGCAGATCCTGTAGCAGTAATAGTAATAGTATCATTGTTGGGATTAGCACTGATGTTAATACCAGCACCACCAACAAAGTTAAGCACATCATCTGTTTGATCTGCTACAATGTAATTACTTGCGTTGCCTTCTGCGGCTATTCTACTGAATGCTACTGGAGGTAATTGACTTGTATCTAAACTTAAATTTACTCTTTGATTGATAGTGTCTACATCAACACCAATGAAGTTGTCAGTTGATCTGATGTCAATATTACCATTTGTTTGAGTATAACTGTTTGTGCCATTTGTAATAAACACTTGGCTTAACAGACCATCTGTGTTTGCAACATCTATATTTGCTATTAAGGCGTCAACTTGTGCAGAAGTATAACTGTCTGCTCTCAACATATAATTAGCCGCCGCTTGTGAACCTAAGTTGGTTGCGTTAACTGCTAGGTCTGCTGTACCTCTAAAATATGTAGCAAATACTTGGCTGTATTTGTTTGAATTGTTACCTAAACTGTATAGGTTATGTAATGCAGGAGCATTGTTACCAGTAGTAACCATTGCTTGTGCAACGTGAGCATTAAATGTTAAACTGTCTAATTTGCCGCTTATGTCAACAGGGTTTACAAAACTGAGTGTTCCGTTACCGTCTGTTGATAATAGTTGATTTGCATTTCCGTCTGTTGTTGGGAAAGCAATATTGCCGCCTGCTATTTGAAAATCTGTTGTAACAAGATTGCTGGCTGAGATCACACCATCTGTGATAGACACATTTGAATTAGCACCAACTATAGTTAATGTTGTGCCATCGAATATTAAACTGCTGTTACCTGCTACTACATTACCATCACTGTTTACAGTAACTATGGTATTTGCATTACCATCGCCCAATGTGGTATTGCCTGCACCTACTACAGCATCTATTGTGATTACGTTGTCATTTAAACTGAGTGTTACATTTGAACCAGAATCTAGTTTATAAAATTCCAAATATTGAGAGTCATTCTGTTTGTATATACCAACACCAGTACTACCTATGTTTCTACCAAGTCCGGTAACACTGGCATTTGCAGACACTGCTGAAGTCTCATTTTTAAATGTACCAGTAGAAGCATCATAAACCAGTATTTGGTTATCGCTTATATTGCTTATTTCAAATTGTACACTTTCGTTTGAGCCAATTGCCATATGAAAAAATCCTGCTATCTATATAGCAGTATTTATCACTTTGACAATATATTTTGATTTTTAATTAAGCGGATAATCTAATGCTGTTGATAGATCCATAAGAACTATCATAAGTTTCACCATCACCTAGGTAACTTCTATCCATCTTAACACGTAGATATGTGAAATTGCCAGTGATGTTGTATGCTTCTACACCACTAAAGCCATCAGTACCGCTTGTGGGGAACTGCTTGTAACCACCATCATTAATGCCTACACCACCTGGTACTCTGATATTGAACCAGTCAGTGTCTGTTGGAGTTAAAGACAGTGTTCCTTGGATAGAAATTCTGCCTTTGAATGCATTATATGACACAGCAAAAGTGTGCAAACCATCACTGTATCCATAGTAACTGTCGCCTTCTACATTATCTGTGGTTAGATTCATAGTACTGCCTGTACTACTTTGAACTAATATGCTTTTTCTATTGATTGCCATACAACTATTTATCAAATTATAATGATTCTTCTACAAGTGCATGTGTGACAAAAAGTGTTACGTCTGGATAAGTCAATTTCAAAAAGAATTGTAAATCAGATAAATCTTCTTTGTTGAAATACAAGTTTGATCTGCTCAGTTTGCAATTTTCTCCCAGCATAGACACTATTTTTTCCAACACTTCTTTTTTCAGTTGCTGTGCCTGAGACCATCTATTCACACCCATCATAGATCTCCAATTGGGTAATACCCAACATCTTGAGTCCCAGTTATTGTAAAAATTCTTTTTTCTAATTTCATAATCATAATGGACGTCTGTGTTTGTTATTTTTTGAAATAAAAAATCTATGTGATCTTTAGATACTGGTCCAGATATAAAGTCTATTTGATCCATAAACATATCTGTAAATAAATCTAACTTTTGTTTATTTTTAAAATAGACATTTCTAGTGATACTGTTTCTAAATTTTATATCACCTTCACCCATACTGTCAATAAAATCTAAAAGTTCGTGGGTTCTATTAACATCATACCATATGTTGTTGTTAATCAGTTTTGCTTTATATGGATAAGCAGAAAAATAAATTCTGTCTGAACCTTTTATTTTTATATCATACTTTTTTCTATTTAAGATCTGTAATACAGATGTTGTCATCGATATACTCCACTTTTATCTTTGTATTTTTAAGATCTTCGAACAAAATCTTTTTACTTAGAGGTTTTTTCAATTCAGATTCAAACAGTCTCTTTAAAGGTCTAGCACCCATAGCACTGTCATAGCCTTCGTCTACAAAGTAGTTTACAGCACTTGCTCTAATTGACACTTTAATGTCTTTGTCTTTGAGTTGTAAATTCAATTCATCTTCTAGACGCTTCACAATCTTTTTGATTACTTCTGTATCCAGTTTGTTGAATCTTATCACAGCATCTATTCTGTTTCTAAATTCTGGTGTAAAGAAACTGCTGACTGCTTTGATGTCTGTGTCTTTTTTCTTTTGATCACCAAAGCCAATTTTTAATTTTTCAGCATCTGCGGCGCCTAAGTTACTGGTCATAAGCAACACAACATTACTAAAGTCCACAGTTTTACCAGTAGCACCTGTTAGTCTACCATCGTCCATTACTTGTAGCAAAACTTGTAATACTTCTGGTGCGGCTTTTTCCACTTCGTCCAATAGCAACACACAGTTTGGATTTTCTTCAACACTGGATAACAGTTGACCTTGACCCATCTTACCTTCAGCATGACCTACATATCCTGGAGGAGCACCAATGAGTTTGCTCACACTGTGACGCTCTTGATATTCACTCATATCAAAACGTATCAGTTTGCTTTCTAATTGTTCTGCTAATTGTTTTGCTGTTTCTGTTTTACCTGTACCAGTTGGACCTACAAGTAAAAAAGATCCTATAGGTTTATTAGGTTCTCTTAATCCTGCTTTAGCCACCAATATTGCTTCAACAATCTGATCAACAGCATCGTCTTGTCCGAACACTTTCGTTTTAATACGTTTGTCTAAACTCTTATAACCATCAGTGCTGTCTACGTCTATAACATCTTTGCCTATGTTGCTCATTTTGCTGATCACAGTTATTATATCATCAGTGGTAACAACAGTCTCACCTCTAAGTTTTACTGTGGCACCAGAAGCATCCATAACATCAACTGCTTTATCAGGAAAGTATTTGTTTTTAATATATCTGTTTGCTAAATCTACTAGTTTTTCTAACTGCTCATCCTCATATGTAACAGAGTGAAATTCTTCAAAGTATGGTTTCAACCCTTTGATAATTTTTGTAGTGGTTTCTACATCTGTCGGCTCAATTTCAATTCTTTGGAATCTACGCATTAATGCTCTGTCTTTTTCAAAATGCGTACTGAATTCATCTGCTGTGGTAGCACCTATTGTTAATAGTTTTCCTCTACCTAAAATAGGCTTCATCAAGTTAGCCACATCAACACTGCTGTTGCCAGCAGAACCAGCACCCATTATCATGTGAATTTCATCAATGAATAAAATAGAATTTTTACTTTTTTCTAAACTTTCTAGTACTACTTTAATACGTTCTTCAAAGTCACCTCGATATCTAGTTCCTGCTAACAATGACCCAATATCTAAACTGTAAACTGTTTTATCTTTGAGAGCATTAGGTACTTGACCTTCAACAATCTTGAGTGCAAGTCCTTCTGCAATAGCAGTTTTACCTACTCCAGGCTCACCGATTAACAGAGGATTATTTTTCTTTCTACGAGCTAATATGTGAACAACATCGCTGACTTCCTCTTGTCTACCAATCAACGGATCAATTTCATTTGCCATTGCTTGTTCATTCAAGTTCACTAAGAATTCTTCTGCTTCTTTGAGAGAAGTTGTTTTGTTCAAATTTTTCTGTAATACATCAATCAACTGCAAACGATCAATACCATTCAATTCACAAATATATTTTGCATGTGAATCATCTTCAGATAGGATACTGATAAACAAATCACTTGTTCGTACTTGGTCTCTTGCACTAAAAACTACTTGAGCAAATGCCCTCTGCATAACCCTTTCAACACTTATGGTTTTTTTAGGTTTTCCTGTAAAAGGATTTTCTCCAATTAAACCGTTAAAATCATTATCATCTAAATAGTTTAAAAGATCTTCTTTTGCCAGTGCATGATCACAATCGATTTGTGTTAAAAGTTCTAACACTGAATCATTTTGCAAACAACAAACAGCCAGATGTTCTAAAGTTACATATTCATGCTTTCGATCTTTGGCTAATTGTAATGCACAGGTTATTAAATTATCTAATTCACTCATAATAGTATTTACATTTCCTTATTTTTAAACTGCTGTAATCTTAGTAATTGTTCTTCTGTTAAGTTAGGCGATACAACATGTATGCTCACAAACAAATGTCCGTAAGATCCGTTTCTAGGATTTGGCATACCTTTACCAGCAAGTCTTAGTCTATCTCCGGGACTGGTATTTTTTGGGATCTTTATATCTATCTGATTGCCGTTAATGTGATGAATCCTAATAGAGGTACCAAGCATTGCTTCAAAATAATCTACTTGGACTCTGATAATTAAATTATCATCTACACGTTCCCATTCATGTGGAGTAGTAACATGAACTCTTACTATTAAATCGCCTGGTGGCAATTCACTGTAATGTAATGGACCTTTACCTTTGAGGTTAAACTTTGTGTTATTGTATGTGCCAGCAGGAATAGTGATCTTAAAAGTACCATACCCAGTATCAACTATGCGTTCTACACCTCTGTAAGATTCTTCTAAAGATATAGAAACATCACATACCCCATCCGGGTTTACTGCTCTTCGTTGTCTACCTCTCCCAAACACATCACCAAAAATGTCAGCGAATGGATTACCCGCACCACCAAATGGATCACCACCTTGTCTAAAATTAAATTCAAAATTTCCAAATGGATTTGGATTATCATACTGAGCACGTTTGTTTGGATCACTCAATGTGTCGTATGCTTCTTGGACCCGCTTGAATTCCTCAGCATCACCTCCTCTATCAGGGTGGTGCTTGCTGGCTAATTTGCGATATGCTTTTTTAATTTCAGCAGTGTCAGCATCTTTGCTAACACCTAGTGTTTGGTAGTGATCCATAGTGTAATTATATATGCTTTGTGTATTAAAGTCAAGAAAAAAGGCGCCGAAACGCCTTTCTTCAATGGATTGTTTCGCTTAGAAAACGTACTTAAATCCAAGTTGTATACGATAAATGCTTCTATAGAAGTTGGTAACTTGGTTATCAACTCTATCTAAACTCATACCATATGCTGGTCTGTATTCATAACTCCATGTGCCATCACCATTATTAATTGGTGTTGCTTCTGCGAGTGATCTTGCAGTACCATTTGCTTTGGTTTGTCTACCCCAATCGCTGTCAAGCAAGTTGAGTAGATTTTCGATGTCAAGTGTTAAAACAAACTTGTCCTTATCTGTTAGACCAAAACCAGGAAGTTCCTGTGTAAATCTAAAGTCAAGTCTGTAGTTCCAATCAGTTTCAAATTCGTTGATTGGAGCAAAGCCACCAGCATACTTACCTAAGCCTGCGGCATCAAGGTATGCGTTAAAGTCATCTGCAAACCAACTTGGGATAATTACGTCTGTGCCTGAACCGTCTGGTACATAAAACGCAACAGTTTCATCCCTAACTGACTCTGTGTCGAGTCCCCAAAGAGCACCGTCTTTGTACTGTCCTAATGTGTATGAGAAAGGCTCACCACTTACAGCACTAGCAATGAATGAGAATTTGCTTGGAGCATTTTCAAACCAATTAGCAGTGTAGTTACCTACAAAACTAAATGAATGTTCTCTGCTGTAGATGCTTCTATGAAGTACGTCGGCATTAAAGTCGTCATACTTGGTTGTGTATTTGTAGTTGGAAATGTTTCTTGAACTTGAAAGGTTACCAACACTTTGTACGTCCTGCCATGTATAGTTTGCATACATGTCAAAACCGTTATCAAAGTCTTTGCTCAAACTAACTGCAAACAATTTGCTTTCGCCCTTGTCTGTGTTAGTGAGTAGCATGTCATAACCCATATTATCAATGAATCTTTCCATTGCTTTACCACAAAGACTGTAATCAGCATAGATATCTCTGCCATCTGGTCCTACACCAATAGGTAGGTTAGTAACTTCAATACCACAATTAGCAATACCGCCAAATGCTGGATTACCAAGTCTTAATTGTTTGAAGTGTAGATCTTTATCAACTTGTGTGATCATAAAGTCTGCACTCATAAAGTATCCGTCTCCAACTGTGAAGTCCATACCAACACTCATTTTGAGCTCTCTTGGTAATTCAAAGTTTGGATCCATGATGTCTGCGTATGCAGGTATGAAGCCAGGTTGACCTGGTTGATAGATGTATTGATCAAATACTGATGTGTCAAAACCATCAAAAGCCGCAAAGGCTTCTACTGGTACATTAGCATTTTGAATACCGATACCGTCGTTTGAGAAAGTACCGCCCATCCACACATTTGGTCTACCGCCAGTGAAATAACCTGCACCACCTCTAACAGTAACATCGTTAAAGAATGCAAAGTCATCTACGTCAAGTATAAAACTTGCTCTTGGCAAAAATACATCTTTACCATCAAGGCTGGTGTCATTTCTAATACCATAGTAGCCAAATAAGGTTTCGTTGTATTTTGGTGCTTGATCCATGGAATACTCTTCCCATCTTGCACCGTAGATCACAGTCAATCTGTCTGTGACGTCCCATGTATCTTGTACAAAAAGACTTGTAGTTTCAATTTCAAAAGCGGCTGAGCCGTCTTCTGGATTTCCACTTGGTGAATTACGATAGTCAATATCGTAAGGTGTTTTGTTTGCAAAGTCATCAATAGAAGCAAACACTGCTTCTGCATCTGAATATGCTACAAAACCATTAAACACGTCAACAGAATTTTTATGTATACCACCAATCAATTCATGCGAACCAATCAAGTATGATACTTCAAATTCCATTTCAGTTGTTTCAGTTGTTAGAGAGTTAAAGTGTCTGAAAGGGTCAGCACCAACAAGAACTTGTGGTCCTCTGTTGCCTTCGCCTAATTCTACTACTGCTCTCATGAAGTCAGAACCACCAACACTGTCTTGTGCTGTGTCAACCAATCTATTACCATATCTAAATGTGGTACTTAATTGATCATTCCAGTCTGAAAACAATTGGAAAGTATCTGATTCAAGTTCTGTGGTTTTTACATAGTTACCACTTGTGAGTGCTAACACTGTGCTTGAACCACCGTATTCTCTTACGTCATCGTTGTCTGATGTTTGGTGTGTAAGAGTTGCTCTGTGTGCATCGTTGATGTTCCAGTCAATCTTAACTAGCAAATCCTCATCGATTAAACTGTTATTCATACCTGAAGCACTACCAGCATCATATCCATATACACTTTGTGCAATATCAATGATTCTGTTTGCGTCATCGATGCTGACACCATCAACTTCTCTAAGTGCACCTGATCCAGCCGCACCCCAAATACCTGGCTCCATCTTTTCAAACTTATCATAGTTTACAAAGAAAAACAGTTTGTCTTTGATGATAGGACCGCCTAGTGTGAAACCTTGTGTCTCCTCATCAAATTCACCTGTTGTAACGTCCTGGTCTTTGATTTTATCGCCAACCCAACTGTCGCTGGTTTTAAATCCGTATGCACTACCTGAGAATTCGTTAGTACCGGATTTGGTAACAACGTTGATGCTACCTGCTGTAGAACCTGAGTCTCTGACGTCATAGTCTACAACACTTACAGTAACCTGCTCTACAGAGTCAAGTGAAATAGGTGATCTAACACCTGGATATCCACCATACTCGAGACCAAAGTCATCACTTTGACCAATACCGTCAACGTTGAAAGCAGTGTATCTTGCGTTTTGACCCGCAACACTGATACTTTCATTGTCATCGCCATTGAATGAAATACTGTACACATTCACAAATGGTTGTGTTGCTACTGCATCTTTGAGATCCCTTCTCACACTAGCAATTTCACCAATTTGATCTGAAGTTAATGTTGATCTAGGACCTGTTACCAAGCCTTGATCTATTCTTGTACCTGTGACAACAACTTCTTCAATACCACTCACTGATTGTAGACGAATATCTACTCTTTCAGTTTCGGACAATTCAAGATAGATGTTTTCCACAGATGCAAATCCTTTTCCACTACTAACAGATATAACATAAGGACCACCAACTCGCAAGTTTCTTGCAAGGAATGTTCCTTCGTTATTAGTTGTTTGGGAAGAGGCTGAACCTGATGGTTCGTGGATAATGGAAACAGATGCTCCATTTACGACCGCTCCAGAAGCGTCTAAGACTGTACCTCTGATTGCGGAAGTGGTTTCCTGGGCTACTGCTGTACCTGCAAAAGCAAATGTAAACATAACGCCTAGGAATAGTTTTTTAATACTCATTTACCACTCCTTTATTTATTGTGTATAATGTAATAAAACTGTAAAAAATCTGTAAAAATTCTTTACGACATTATTTACAAAATACTTTAAGTTTGTATTCTAAAGAATGGTAAAATGAACTAGTTTGAGGGGTAAAAAAGTTAGCACTTACTAACTGTTTATTTCAATAAAATCAATAACTTGTTTAACTGTTTGTAAATTATCTATTTCGTCATCAGAAATTTCGATATCAAAATCTTCTTCTAAACGCATCACCAGTTCTACTAATGTTAAACTGTCAGCACCTAAATCATTTATAAAGTGTGTTTCTTCTGTGATTGTTTCGCTGTCTATATGCATTACGTCTGCTATTGCTTTTATTATTGTGTCTTTATTCATTGTTTATTCCTGGTATTAATTTATTTAAATTGAATCCTGTGGCTTTTGGTTTTTCTTGATACTGAGATTCGTTGTTGGCTTCCTCTTCTTCTCGTTGATTTTGTTGACGTTCTTCATTTTCTTTCTTCCAACCTTCTACGCCTTTTGGTGCAGTAGTTTCTCTGTAGTAATAAATTATATCTTTTTGTTGATTAATGTATCGTTTAATTTCCTGTAAGTTAGCGGCTAACTTTTCATAACCTACTGGAGTTACTGCAAGTACTACAAATTCACCATCTAACATAGTTTCTATTTCTGCTATTTTTTGTTGTAGATTACCACAAGACTCTATACCTTTACCGTTTTCATCTAACAGTTGTGGTAATTCAATTCTGTTGCCATCTGCATCACGTTGTACACGTCTGGCAGTAGTACCGTCCTCTTTTGTGTATTCTTCATAGGCAAAACGTTCTGTGGTGTAGAACCACTTGCCTCCACTGCCTCTCACAGTTTCTTTTCCTGTTGCAGGCTTACAAGGTGTATTAGTAATTACTTTCCAATCAACATCTGATAGTTTTATTTCTTTTGGTAAAGGTGGCTGATATATTTCCATTTCCACCGTTTCTGTAATTACTTTAACAGGAGGTAGAGGTTGATAAGGTTGTTGCATGGTTGAACATGCACCCAACAATAATGCTAATCCTACTAGTGCTGAACTTTTAATTGTCTTGTGGCTCATTTAAATTTTCTACCTCTCTGCTGTCTGCTTCAACACTGTCAAACACTGCTCGAGTGGCATCGTTTGCTTGTCGTTCAATTGTGTCTGGTTTTAATCTTGCTAATCTTGTAAAGTTATGATTGGCAAAAATGCTCATGTATTCTTTTGCTTGGTTTTCCCATTCTGCGGCTGAATTAGTTAGTGCAGTAATTTGTTGTACTTGTTGTTGTGCTTTTGCTTCTAAGTTACGAATGGTGGATTCGTTTTGCTCTGCCGCACTTTGTAGTGCAACATTGTGTTGATTAAGTTCATCTATTTGACGTTGTTGAACTGTGATTTGGTTTTCTAATCTATTCACGATCCATGAGTGAGCACCATAGGCTAGACCGCCAATTAGTAATAATATGGGTAACGCTCTGATAAGTCCTAGCATGGTTTTGTGATGAGAATTTCGTCCGTATTAGGATTGTGTAAAACAATATTTCTATTGATAGGTATAATGTTTAAAGTACCTCTTATAGACTCTAACACTTTAATAAGGTGTCCATCAAAATCATAATCAATTGCTAAATCGCTTAATCCTGATTCCTGTAAAGTGTTTTGGCCCTCTCCGAAATTCACTAACTCCAGTTTGATGTTGTTTTTGTAATCTTTGATGTTTAATGTGTTTTCTTCTAATGTAACATCTAAAGCATTTGTATTGTTTAATATAAATTCTATGATTTTGTTTGTTCTTTGGTTGTTCATGTTGACCTCGTATTCTTCTCTTGTTACATATTCTTCTGGAGTTTGTTTAACATATTCTAACAATGAAGGATCATCAAGACTGAATACGTTGTCACTGAGTAATGGCTTTGCTTGCCACTCTAATTTGCCTGTGATATTTAATATATCTTTGGCTAAGGATTTGATATTTTCTATCATGGATGGTGTTCTGTCTAATTCCACAAACACCATGTAAAAATTTTCTGGATTTGGATTAGGTGTGACTTCTACATCACGCATTTCTAATTTGCCCTTTTCCAAAAAGTTTGCAAGATCTTCTGCTACACTTTTTTCTCTAGCATAAAAACCAATAACACCAACATTTTCTTTTTCACCAGTTTTAGGTTCAAATTCATCTATACTGATCTTGTTTAACACAACATCTTTTAAATCTTCGTGTCTTAAATTTTCGTTAATCATTATAGACCTACTCCTGGTTGTGTTTGATTTAGATCTGCTTCAGGTGCCATAACATCTTGTTGTAATGGTTGATCAATATTTTGATCTAATCCACTTTGAATATCTTCCATGTCAATGTAAGCATCTTCTGCCGCTTCAATTTGTTCCATGCTGAATTCATCTACAAAACGTCTTGGCATTTTGATTTCCACTATCCAAATATCATGCTTTTCTGTTTTTGCTACTCTGCGTGGTACATTATCACGTACTCTGATTTCAGTATCTTCTACGCTCTTTATTTTTCTTGCTTTTAACAGTTGATCTTTGTACATTTTGACATCAACATCATTTGCTTTTAGTCTAAGAATTGCTTCTGGATCTGGCATATCTTTGTAAGGATACATCAAAGAAACTTCAATGAAGTAACGACCTAATTTAGGTCCTGCTATCACTTCACCTTTGCTCCAGTTTTTGTATGCATAGATATCAAAACTGTCTATTACACCTTCAACTTCAAGAAGCATATCCAGCAAAGTGTTTGTGTCAGATATTTTTCTAATGTTGTCGTTGATAATTTTTAAAGTTTGCATATAATCAATCCTATTTACAAGTATTTATCATTTAATAAACATATTAGTTTATGTATTTGATAGCCGATGATAAGTAATTTATGACTATGTTAAATCACAACATACAGCACAGTCCAAAAACTTTTCCAAATATATTAGATATTGACACCAACATCTTTGGTGTAAATTCTGATGACTATAGGAGTATACAATGTCAAGAAGAAAACGTAAAGAAAGAGAATTTAAAACAAGATTCAAGGAGAACACAAATTTGAAAATAATCAATGGAGGTCAAGTCGAGACGCTAAATAGACAAAAGACAGTACACATTATACCAAGAAACTTCAAGCAGGACGATTTATTAGCCGCCCTTACCAATCCAAAATTAGACATTGTTTTTGCCACGGGACCAGCAGGAACGGGCAAAACTTTAATCAGCACACTGTATGCTATTAAAGAATTCAAAACAAAAAACATAGACAAGATTGTAATTACCAGACCAGCAGTCAGTGTTGATGAGCAACATGGTTTCTTACCCGGTACATTGCAGGAAACGATAGCACCATGGACCAGACCTATTTTTGATATTTTTGAAGAGTACTATCATCCAAAAGAAATAGAATATATGATTGAAAGTAATGTGTTAGAAATAGCACCACTTGCATACATGCGTGGCAGAACTTTCAAAAACAGCATAATACTTGCTGATGAAATGCAAAATGCTACACAAGAACAAATGAAAATGTTATTAACCAGAATAGGTGATAACAGTAAAATGATTGTGAATGGTGATCTTGCACAGCATGACAGAGGATATCAATCAAACGGTTTGAAAGAGTTTTTACAAAAACTCAATATCACAAACTCTGATAGAATAAGTGTTGTTGAATTTGATCATTCCCATGTGGAAAGACATCCAGCAGTAGCAGAAGTTCTTAAAATTTATCAAACTTCTCAATAAGTTTGTCGTGAATTAAATTACACAGCGGACCGAATTGATGATCTTCTATGTCAAATAGTTCTCTCATTCGGTCTACTGTGCTTTGTACAGATCTTAACGGATCTGCACTTTTGTTTTCAAAATGTTTCCACACAAATCCATGAGGTCTGAATTCAGGCTCGTTAAGAATTTCTTCTGCTAAGTCTAACAGATCATTCACTTTTGTAAACCACACAAACGAAGTGCTCTGGATTTACTTCGTCATCGTTTGTAACAATGTATTTGGAAATAGGTCGATCTAAATTTTTAACTGCCTGTTTGATTGTAGAGGTGTTATAATCCACAGATATGAGATATCCTTTGGGATTTAACATAGACATCATGTTTTCAAATCCCATATTTAATCTCTGTTGAAACACATCAACATCCAATTGAGGGACAAAATTTGGTAAACTGGCAAATATTAAATCAAACTTTTCATCACAACTGTTACTGTTTAGCACATTGTATTCCACTATGTGATCTTCTAATCCTTTATACTTGTTTCTATCTGCTTGAAAAATAGTTTGATTAAAATCTTCTATGATAGTTGTTGAAGCACCTAAGTTATTATTGATATAATCAAACAGATTGCTGTTACCTCTACCATATTCGCACAAGCCAACTCGTTGCGAGTCATTTATGTATGATGTTAAGACAGAAATCAACACATTGTCATAACCTTGCACTATTTCTGTTTCAGATTCTATGTTCTGTATTTCATTTTCAAATGGCATCTTTTGCTCTCTCCATTGTTACGTCAAATATCCACCTAAAGTCATCTGCGTCTAATTCAACAGGATGACTGTTATAGTTAGCATTAGCAATAGCAGTTTCAACAAAAGTTTCTTGATGCTTAGGAAGATATCTTTCATACAGATTCCAATCCTTTATGTAAAAATCAAAAATGTTCATAACCTTTTCTATATCCACAAATCTATATGCATCATTTCTTTTTCTCAAACTTGCTTGTATGATAGCAGGAGCAAACAGTGTGTTAAGTTCTCCGTGTTTTAATCCAGTTCTAGGACCAATACTGAAACTCACATTGTGAATATGACCTAATGCACAGTCCATTGCTTTACTGCCTAAAAAACCTACCTTTGCAAATGCTTCTCTAAATTCAGGAGTAATTGTCGTTGTGGGTAAATGTTCTAATGCTAAATTTATACCGTGCAATGCCGCACCTTCTGCAATAGGATGTTCAATTGTACTAGCCGCACCTTCTAAACAGTGTGTAAGAGCATCTACGGCGATTATAAGCCCGGTCCTAGTAGGTAATGTGTCTGTTAATTCACTGTCTATGATCAATACATCTGGTCTGGTTTTCACATCATATACAGGTTTTTTGTTGCCCGGACCTTTCACAATCATCAGACCTTTTGTAATTTCAGCACCACTGTATGTGGTTGGTACTGCTATAAAAAATGGTCTGGTATCTGCAAGACTGTTAAACACAACACCTTTACCCAAGTCTATAATACTGCCACCACCAATGGCAAACACACAGTCACAATCACTGATAGCAAATTCCTTATATGCTTCTAGTATTTGATCCTGTGTAGGTTCGGTAAGATCTTCATAATGCTCACCCCACATCACCACTTCGTAGCCAGCATCTTTTAAAATGCTTTCAATGCCACGTTGTCTAGCCGCTGGAGTACTGACTACAAATATACTTGATAGTTCATAATGCCATTTCAAATCTTTGATGTGGTTGATCAAAGCATTAGGTTCTAGTATAACATCTATGTTTTGTTCGTAAAATCTTGACATTTATCTATTTTTTTACTCCGATTATGTGTGTATTTAACTTAAAATATATTTTAATAGTGAAGATATAGGCTTTAAATAATTTTTGAGTAAAAAACTCAAGGGAGAATATTGTATGGATATTATAAGTAAAATTGGCGCCTGGGCGTCAGCACTTACACATACAGGTTTGTCTATATTGGCATTAGGAGTAGTATTAGAAGTACTATTCTCAGGATCAGGAATTCCTTTCTGGCCTGAAATCTCAGTAGTAGATAATTTGATGGGTATCTTAAAGGGACTTTCCGCTGAAGGATTGCTAGGTCTCGTAGGTGCCTTTGTGTTGTATCATTTGTTTAATAGAGACCACGGTTCATCTAAAAAATAAATTTACACAAATTTTGAAAAGGGACTCAGGTCCCTTTTCTTTTGACTATTTTTTGACTTGGAAGGCAAACATAAAGGGATCAGGACCCTTTTCAGGATTAAGATAATTTGTGTCTAAGTAAGTTTCCATTTGATACTTGTGTTGCTTGCAGAACAAATCCACCATTCTTCTCACATTGGTTTTATTGTAATCAGGGCCCAATATGATAGTCCCATCACTGCTTGCCCAGTCCCATAATTCTAATGTTTTAGAGATCACAGTTTCTGTTGTATTAGGTGCTTGTTCTAATTTAAATGGCAACAGTGTATAGATTAAATCATACGGCTTATTTCTTTCCAACTGATCCATGTCTACATCTAATGGGCTTGTTCTGTTGTAGTTAATATCTTTATATCCGCTTAGATCTTTTTGTGTTTGTTGAAACATTTTGTTTGCCAAAGGATGTTGATCAAAAAGATCATGTAAATATAAAGGATTTTCACTAACTTGTCTGACCAATGTTGCAGTCTTAGCAGTGGTCTTCATAAACTCATTGAGAATAATGTTGTTTTTGGTTTGTCTTACATAATTTAATAGAACACAGGCAATGTCACTGTTAGTAGGACCAGGCAAAGGATTATCTATAGCCAGACTTCTATCAAGTTGATTTTCGGGGATAAGTTGCATTAGTATACCTTTACGATATGATAGTCAAAAGGTTCGACTGTTTTGATCTCAAAATATTTACCATCTAAATCTTTACCTACAATATGTGTAGATGTTTTTTTATTAATGGATTTAAGTTTGTATTCTTTTTTGGTTTTGCCTGTTGCAACACTGCCGTCTGGAGCAATAACACTACCGCCTGAAAACCATACGGTTAGGTGATATTCCTCGTATATTACTGTTTTCCACCAATGTTTTAATTTTTTAAGCATCCATACTATTTATTTGCAATTCAACTAAAGTAGCGGATAAGTTGATCTCTGGGTCAGCAACTGCAATGCTTTTAGCAATACCATTTCTTATTATTATAATTGCTTGATCTTGTTGTGCTTCTGTTTTGCCCCATAAGTCTAAATTGCGATACATGAATCTATACACATCTTCGTACTCTTCTGGTCGTGCTTGACTCACAATCATATTTCTTGCTTCTTTGTATTGTCCTGCTTTGAAAAGTTCGATAGCACTCAACATCCAGTCTGAGCTATTACCATCACCTTCTTGAGGTTTTTGTAATACACCATCTACAACATTCTGTTGTGTTAAATTGATTGCTTTACGCAAATCAGGATATGTTGCTTGGACATATGTGTCAAGTGTTTCTAAATCAACATCAATACCTTCAGTGATACAGATGGTTGCAATTCTAGCAGTGAATTCATTGATATCCAATTTTTGAATATGAAAACCTTGACATCTGCTGTGAAGTGCAGGAATAATTCTGTTAGGATAGTTGCAGGTTAGGATAAAACGACAAGACGTGTGATATGTTTCCATAACTCCACGCAGAGCGGCTTGTCCATTAGGGGTAATATAATCAGCCTCATCGAGAAGTACATACTTCATATCACCAAACGGCATGGTGCTACTGAAGTTTGTGATCTTACTACGGATGGTGTCTACACTGTTCTCATTGCTCGCATTTATTTCTAATATATCCATGCTGTCCACACCCAATTCGTTAAGTAAAACTTTTGCCAATGTAGTTTTACCGACTCCCGGTGCTCCGCTGAACAACAAATGTGGCAGTGCTCCTTCTTTTAACCAACCTGCAACTTGTCCTTGCTGATTAGCATCTCTAAAAACATAATCGCTTATGCTGTTAGGGCGATACTTTTCTACCCATAATTCTTTCATTGAATATTCCTATAGAGTGTTTTGCAAAATACTTATTGATGTTTGATCACTGTAGTCGCCATTAGTGGTAAAAACCCTAGTGGTCACAGTTCTTTTTACACCATTTTCAGTATTCTCATATGTTACCAATTCTTGTTGAATAAGACCTGGTCTTGGTTGTTCAAAAATCATATCGTTTTCATAATCTGAAACAATCCTTGCTGATTTTTTGAATGTTGCTTTTGTATTGAATTCTGTTGCCATATAAATCTCCAGTTTTATAGACTTATTATACACTTTTATTATATTGTTGTCAAGTGATAAATAACATTAAATATCGTAGGAGCGAAACTTGTCAAACGAATACAATTACGGTCAAAAGGGTGTATCCACAGACTTACAATTTGGTAAACGTGGACCTAGACTGGTAGCAAATGCGTCAACAAGTGCTTTACAAGTAACATTAGCCAACGGCTCAACTCTATCTAATCTCAGAATTGCCAATGCAGTTATTGACACGGATGCTGTTACTAAGGCACAACTAGATGCATCTTTATCAAACGTCAGCACAAATGCTTTCAATATATCATTGGGCAACGTTTCTGCTGAGGGCGATGGTGATTGGTTTATTACACCAGATCAAGGTATATATGATGGCAATACTTCTGTTAAAAGGGAAGGTGCTATTAGTTTGACAAACAATACCAGTGTTGCAGAAAGTATTGATATTCTCAACGAAACAATGTGGAATATTCAAAACAACACTTATGTTAGAGATGTCAGTTTTACCACTGATAAAACATCGGGCGGTAATCCGTTAACAGCAACACTTACAATCAATGTAACTGGTAATGCAAACCAATACGACATTGATTGGGGTGATGGTACAACAACATTAGCAACTTCAGACAGTACTCCTACTCATACCTACAGCAATAACGCAAACTCACCATACACTGTGGAAGTCACAGCAAGAAACACAAATGGTGCAGGGTCTGGTTCGGAAGCCAGTCATAGCGAAACTAGTTTTATAACTTTATACACAGCAACACCAGTTGCTGATTTTGATTTGTATAATGTCAGCAGTAGTGGCACAGTGCTAAGTGGAAATGATCTATATTTGGTACAAGGTAACACAGTTTATTTGGAAAACACCACAACTAATTCAGCAAGTGCTACATGTACTTACAGTGTCGATTGGGGTGATGGTAGTAGTCCTGTATTAATAGGCAGTGGTAACGCCGGAGATGTTGGACAAGCAAGAATAAGTCATACCTATAATACTAATAGTGGATCAGGTACTTTCACAATCACATTGACCCAAATAAGTCATAGTACAGCAGATCCAAGCGATGCTGGTTCTACTGCCACACAAAGTATTAAAATATATGCAATTACACCAACAACACCAGATGGACTAAGCAGTAAAACACTGACATTCGGTGAGAGCAGTACAGGATCGAGTCCATACTTGGTGAGCGGATTTACAGATAAATCAACTGAATCTACACTCACTGCTGGTAGCAGTGTAACTCGTATCACAGGTAGCAGTGCTGGCGGAACAATTAGCAGTGGTACAACAAGTACATATGCTATAGATGCTGACAGTGGTGAATTACAAGCCATACTTAACGGTAACAGTGTGATAGGTAATGTAACATTCACTAGCGGTAATGAATCTGGCAATTACAGTAGGACTGGTGCATTCAATGGATTGACAGTTGCCGCAGAAAGCGATTATCAATTGTTAAGTAGTTCAGGTGCAGGCACAACTTTTAGCAGTAGTACATACTACCCAGGTGCTTTTAAAGGCTTCAGAGCATCAATGTATTTGACCACTAGCATTTATCAAAATGACGAAGGTGTGTACACATTTAAACTAGCTCATAGCACAACCGGTAATACAAATGTTGTGGAGTTTTTGATTGATGATTTAACATCAAGTGCTGTGGTAAACATGTCTAATGTCACAGTTACAGAAAACAGTGCAGGCACATTGAGATACGTTTCAGGTATTCCTTATTACACAAACGATGCTACCATAGATCTAAGTGGTATTGCTGTTTACAACTGGATGAGCCAAGCATATAGAAATGACAGTGCTCCGTTTGATATCACAAATGGTACTAATCAAGAAGGTACCAGTGGTACAGTTATAGGCACACAAGGTTATAGTTATGCAGACATTGACAATTCTACAAACAGTTTCTTAAGTGGCGGCATACCTGTAGCAAACACTGGTAAGGATTCAGGTAATGCTTATACACTAGGAAATATAACTGTGAATGTGAACGGTGGCGGAATTGGTATTGAACAACTCAAAGCCAAGTTAGACAACGTGAATGGCACAGGTAATTATACAGAATTAAATGCAAAATATTTCCAAGCATGGAATGGTAACACAGGCATTAATGAAAATTCAATTCCTGTCAGCGACAGTTTGGGTGCCACACATGATGATGATGGTTTAAGAATTACAGGATTCAGCAGTGCAAGTGACACTCCTGCATTTGATAACAGTGTAAACAACTATACAGCAAATGTGTGGAGTGGTGCAGAAACTATTGCAGGCACAGCAGAAGCAGTTGATAGATTCGGTGTTATCAAACATTTTACAACAGATTTAAGTAGTACAGCATACTTCCCACAAGGACCAGACTTAGCAACAGGCAGAAGTGGTGCTCAGTACTTTACTTTTGCTTTTAGAAGAAGCACAATGGCAAAC
>Ga0181591_10001453_pt1 | contig 20279 bp, 34 predicted proteins | sample 071ome_33_FD_133757 | JGI IMG/M metagenome (GOLD analysis project Ga0181591, IMG submission 133757) | Coastal salt marsh microbial communities from the Groves Creek Marsh, Skidaway Island, Georgia - 071412AT metaG (megahit assembly) | ecosystem: Environmental > Aquatic > Marine > Intertidal...
AGAAATCCATGGAGTTACCTTTAAGTTTTGAAAATCTTCGAATGACACAGACATTATGCAACTCCTCTATCTTGCAAGTTGATTTTCTTAGCACCGCGATTGTAGGATCCTGCCTTACCGCGGAACGTTTTAAAGCGAGACTTAGATTCAGCGATCTTTGTAATTTGACCACCGTCTTTAAGAAATTTTTTCACAAGAGCTTTATAATCCATTAGTAGTACTCCCGGATATATACATCAAAGTGAGTTGCATTTTCCCAAGGAGTATCTTTTGCCCACTGAGATGGACGAGGACCACGAGGACGGATACGAAGACCTTGTGTTTTTTGTTTACCGTAATAGCTGGTTATACCATATTGTTTACGAGAACGTTTGATATAACCGTTACGACGAACGAGAATTGCTTTAAGATCGGCAATGGCCGGGTCGTCAAGAGATTTGACGGTGAAGCGATAATCTTCAGAAGAGCGATTTTTATAAGTTACATACGCCATGATATAGTTTCCTTTTCATTTGATATAATCAATATAACTGATTCTAAACCAAATGTCAATAGTTTATAATCCATTTTTTAAAATGATTACAAAATGAATCTGCATCTTGATGATATTCAAAGAAAAAAGTGTCTTCATATACGTTTGTATATTTTCTGTGAACCCACTGTTGTTTCATAAGTTGAACTTTACACCAATCTTTTGCTTGACCACGGAGATCGGAATGAATTGCAACCGGATGATTATTTTCGCCACTCATCCAACGTTGTTTATATTCTGCAATTTCAATAGGAGTCATGATAACATACGCATACAAGTTAGTATACTATTTTCTTCAAGACAGTCAGACCAAATGAAATATAGATACCATCCAAATAATCCAATTATAATTGAGGCTATCACAAGATATGTTATAATTTCAAACCAAGATTTTTCCATTTTATTTTTCCTCTACTGTATATGGACCATCTTTATTATCGTCTAAAGATGTGTTTTTCATTGCCTCGGCGTCTTTTTTGCGAGAACATACTGCTACTGTTTCTCCACGGGAATTTTTTACAACCCACATTAATACCTACCTCTCTTTTTTATTTTTTACCCCATCCAGCCATAGGACTTGTATTCAGCTACTTTTGCAATGTCTTTAACAAGTTTCTTACCAAAGTCGGTGAACAAGATACCTTGTTCCCATACGAAATGTTCAACATCTTGCATGTGATAGAAAGTCTCACAACCTGTGATCCAGCGAAGAGCATCCCAGTAGTCTCTTGCGCCCCAAACTTGAGCTTGCTCAATACGCTCTTTGAACTCAGCAACAGCTTTTTCTTCAGCAATTTTTTCATGCTTCATGTTTTCTTCAAGCTCTTTACAAAGTTTATCCCAAATAAACTGCTTGCTGTCCTCAGGGCTCTGCGTCCACTCTTCCCAAAAGTATTCGGAAGGACGGAAACCACGAGCGTCTTTGTGGAGATCGGAGATTATATCGTCAGAGTAAGTATACATAGTTTAGTTCCTTTTCATTTGATATAATTAATATAACTGATTCGCAAGTGAATGTCAATAGAAAAAAGAGAGACCAAAGCCTCTCTTTATACATTGTTATGAATGTGAAAGTTTATTCAACGATCTCCATTCCTGTAATATTATCCGTATCCCATATACCATACTTGGTATGCCAAAACCACCAAGACTGATCATGACCCATAGGACCACCATAATATTCTGAGATTTCAGCTGCAATGCTAAGTTCAGTATCAGACATAACCGCCTCAGCATTGATACGACTAATCTCATCTTGAATAATATCCATTTCCATTACTATAGACATTATGTTATTAACCCCAATCCTTTCTATCTTCTTCATTATCATAACCATAACGATAAGCCTCAATTTCACCTTCAGTCATATCAGCTTTCTCTATTCTTTCTGATGTAATAGAAGCCCCAACATAGTAATGAGGATCATATGGACGACCATAATAACGATCTGCTGATCCGCGATCTTGAGGCGAACCGTGACGAGGAATTTCATCAGTTATAATCATCCCATCCGCATAATTATTAGCTATTCTTCGCATTTCAAGCTATAAGCTCCATACCATTATGTTCTTGTTCAATAATACGAGACTCGAGAATTGTAGACTCGGCATATTTAAGCATCTCTTTCATTTCACGAATTTTATCAAGAACATCAACTTTATTTTGACCACCAGAAGTCGTAGACATTGACCAAGTATCGTACTCACGACGGAGTGCGATAGGGCCAGTGCCCCACCAACCACTTGACTCAAAGTAAATAGTTTCACCGACATTTTCACCAGTGCGACGATTCTCTTGTTGCTCGTGTATTACTTTAATAGTCATGATATTTTCCTTTTCATTTGATATAACTAGTATATCTGATTCGCGAGTTAATGTCAATAGTTTATTGCATTAATACTCTAACAACTTCACCAGCTGGGTTCAACATTGTATGAACAACCCGAGTCGTGTGCCTCTGAGTAGTCCTACATGTCCACCAAGCTTCTGCTTCTGCTTGAGTCTCAACCAAAACAGCGCTTTGTGCCAATTCCCTAGTAACAGGACACAAGGTGGTCAAAGTTGTTCTCAATTCCCAAGTCATGATTTTTCCTATGCTAAACAAAACTCTTCTTCAAATTCATCAGCTAAACGCTCAAAGCATTCATCGATGTATTGTGAGTTGTACCAAATTCTAAGTCCCATATACATGTCGGACTCAACGAAATTCCAAAAGTCAGTTGAACCAACACCAGGACGTGTGTTGAACTCGCAATTAACCGCAAGATCAAAACATTCAATTACGTCTGCTTTGATTGCTGAACCGTCTTTAAGATGAACAATTCTTGACATTTGGTTTTTTCCTTTTTGTTTTCATTTGATATAATTAATATAACTGATTCCAAACCAAATGTCAATAGCAAAATGAAAATGTTTTATTTCTTTTTTTCATTTATTATTTCAGCTTCTCTTGCTTTCCAGGCTTGTTCAAACCCAATTTCATGAATATAATTTTCGTGATTACCCCATAGTCTTTTAAAATAAGAATGATAGATGGCTTCTATGTCTTTGTCAGACCAAGATTTATCAATAAGTTTACCTCTTATAATCCAATTAAAACGATTAGCTTCTTTACGAATAAATGGAGAACACATGAAAAGGCTCCTTATTTTAGATAACGTATTATTTATCTAATGCTTTATCTAAATAACCGTGGTTACCTTCGTGTGTTGGGGATACCCATCCTTCAGGTTTAATAAGATCAGGTAATCCAAATGGATTAGGCCTATCTGATTTAACACCGGGTTCTTTTTGCATATTTGCCATCCATACACGATTCCATGCTTCCCACGCGTCAACACCAAATACATCAAGAGTACCAATAGCAAAAACACAAAGATCAATTAGACCATCAACAATTTCTTCAGGGTCTTTATTATCTAGTGCATCATATGTTTCGTCAAGTTCTTCTTTACACATATCAAGGCGAAACTTAATATATTTTGCCATTAGATCTTTGTTGTCTTTATTTTTTAAAAACCATTCGTCTACACCAAATTTATGGTGCATATTATTAATGTCGGCAACCCAATTCTCACTCATTCACTTCTCCTTTTAAGTGTGTAATCATATCTTTAATACGCAATTTTTCTTTTTTTGCTTTTTTTACAACTTCGTCTGGTGCTTTTTCGGCTTCTAAGGCTTCAACGAGTTTATGCTGATGTGCATGTGCATCTTCAAGAAATTCCAATCTACGTTGAATGTTTGCCATATTGTTCTCCTATATAAAGAAATCCTCAAGTGTATTAACTTTAACTGCGTTCCATCCGATAGCTTCAAGAATTGATTCTATTGGACTAAGAAACACCTTCTCAAATTGTTTATCATAGTCAATGTAGTTTGTCAATCCAAATTCAGCAGGCAAAACCCCTGGGAACGAAATAATGTTTTCACGAATAGGATTTGGCATTTTTAAATAAACAAACTTAATCTTACCACCGCCTTCAATTGACTCATACCTTTTATTTAGCTCAAGTTCTTTAAGGCGATTATTATATAAGATACAACCACGAACATGCATTGGACAACCTTTCTTATAAGTATCTCCTATTTTATACTTATCAATGTTGTCTGTTCCTGAGTTACGCCCAATATCTTCAGGTGGTAGTCGGTGAAACTCTTGTCGGAAATCTTCAATAAATTTTTGTATTGCTTCTTCACCATCATTCATAATAACTTCAAACGATTTTTTAAGTCTCTCACGACATACTTCTGGTGTTGACGAACGAACGGACTCAAGACCTGTAACTGATATTTTTGGAATTTCATAGTGTACACCTTCAGAATTTAGCGTATTCATAATATAACGTTTCTTAGCAATGAATACAGATTTGTCTGTAATTTTTTCGCGTTTCATACTCATTGCTTGGCGATATGCGCCCATCTTTTTCGCTAACTCTTGATAGCCTTCATCAATGATAGGTTCAATTTTTATTTGGCAAACTTTGTCAAGAAACTCTTCTCCTTTTTTGCGATCAATATCTACAGTACCAAAAGTTGCTTTAATGATAGGAGCCATATCCACATAGATGGAGTCAGTATCAATATATACGATATAATCTTCATCTGTTTTAAGTATTTTATTCATATAATTATTAACAGATTTTTGAGCATATCGAATAGAAAGCTGACCTGATGTTGTAATTGCCTCAGCCATATCGTTAATATAATAAAGGAAATATATATTAGCCATAGCGCCATAAAGACTGTTCATACTAATCTTGATAGCCATTTGAGCATTGTGCAATTGATTTGCTTCACGTTTTAGTTTTTCTTTTTCAATAGGATCTGTTGCATTTTCAAGTTGTTGCTCAACGGTTAACATATTCTTTTTAATGATTTTACGATTACCATAATACTCGTCAATAATTTCAGGAATGATGCCACGAAACTCATTCGTAAAGCATGCACCGTTTGCGGCTACGGACATATTTGGTTTTTCACTTTGATATTTACCACTTAAAACCATATCTTGTGATACATAATCACGTTCATCCGACAAATAAGTTTCAGGAGACATATTATATTGTAGCATCAAGTGCGGATACAGAGAGTTCAAATCAAACGATACGATCCACGGATGCATACCGACCTTAGGATCTTTAACATAACCACCGACCAATTCGCCAGCACGTTGACCAGGGCCGCCTTTTACTGGAGGTACTCGTTTTTCTTTAATCAATTTACGATATAGAGTTGTTTCCCAAATTCCAACTGTACCAAACGCATCACCATAATTAACGCCACCTCCGTATGCAACAGTCATTACCAATTCAAGTAATGAAGTTTCATCTTCAAACCTTTGTATCAACCACGTATCCTTAAGATTATAGTCAAGATACAATTGTGGATTTTGTTTATATAAGTTTGTAAGGTTACCGTACTCAGAATAATCCATTTTCTTTTCGCCAAGGACAACATATGCAATATGATCAAGTTTCCAAGACTCTTGAGGACCGTACTTGTATCCAAACTTTTTAAAGGCGTCCATATAGTCAATTACGGTGATACCGCCGATACGATACGAACCCTGTTCTTTACCGAAAAACTCTCGAGAGTATGGACGAACAGAACGCCAAGGAGACAACTCTTTGATACGTTCTTCACCTAACAGGTTTTTCATACGAGTAATGATGTATTGAATATCAAAGAACTCAACGTTCCAACCTGTGACAATATCAGGATAGTTATTCGTCCACAATTGTAAGAACCGACGAAGCAATGCCTCTTCGGTGTCAAATTTCATAAATTGAATATCTTCTTGTGGTATATCAGTCAATGTCTTTGTTTTATCATAATCTTTACGACCGAGCAGATGATAAGTACTTGACTTTGATGATTTGAATGCAATAGAAGTAATTTCTTTATCGGCAAGATCCATATCAGGATACCCGTCCGCAACGTCAACCTCAATATCAAACGAAACAATATTAATCATTGACGAATCAAATTTGATTTCATCAGGATACTGTTCTTGTATAAATTGCGATACATAGTTTGTATTACCACAAACCTCAAGACCGTGTACATTTTTATATTGGTCAACGAATTCTTTTGCGTCTTTCATACTGTTAAAAGGTTTTGGTGCCAATGGTTTTTTAGTAAAAAGAGATTGATAATCTGAGTCTTTTTGCGTTGTGATAAAGAGGGTAGGTTGAAACTTAATCTTTCTTTCAAATTTAATTCCATCTTCATAACCGCGCCAAAGGATTGTGTTGCCAAAGCGCTCAACCGATGTATAAAAATTAGACATGTGTATCCTTTGTGTTATATGATAAGACTATTATATAATAGGTCATTATTAATGTCAACCATTATGCAGATATTTCGCTGAAGTTCTTTATTTTTTGAAAACGAATGTGATTATCAAATTTATCTCCAAATTGATGCCCACGATGTGAAATCACGAAAATGTTATCATCAGAGTTGAGGTTGTGTAGAGTATCAATAAGATTTTCAATTCCAACAGAATCCAGGGCTCCATCTAACGTTTCATCAAGTAAAAGCAAGTTTGTTGATACAGAATTACGGAGTTTTGCAACAGACCGCCATGCTAACATAATTGATAACGTAATACGAAGTTTCTCTCCTTCGGAAAATGATGCGTATGAAAAAGTATCTCGAAACCTTGATTTAATAATTTCATTAAAATTTTCATCAAGTTGAAAGTCAACAAATAGATCAAACGCGCCAAGGTACTTATTAATAAGTTTATTCATAACAGGAATGTACTGGCGAATAATACGAGTTTTGATACCACCGTCACGTAGCATAGTTTGTACCACATTTAATACTTCTTTATCTTCAAAAAGTTGTTGTTGAAGATTTTTAGATTCTTCGAGATTATTTGTATATTCTTCAAGCTTTGATGTATCAACTGCCTCTACTTCTTCTTCGGCTTGCACAAGCTCTTTCTTATAAGAATTAAGCGCATTCATTGACATTTTAATAGTAGCACGGTGATCACCAATAATTAAATTGTGATTTGCTAACTCATCCTCAACAGATGAGATTTCATTCATTCTATTTTCATATTCATTTATCTTATCCGATAATTCGGCTATTCCATTAGTTAATTCTTCGACCTTTTTACTCTTTTCGGTAACAATATTTTCTTTGAACGTATGTTCAATACCTTGCTTACAAGTAGGGCAATTATCATTGTCATGGTAAAAACTCAATTCTTTATTATGATTTGATAAGGCAATTTCTAAATCTCTTTTTAACTTGTTTGCTTTATCAATTTTTCCTTTTACAGATTGCTTATCTGAAATGGTTTGAATCAACTCTTCAATTTGAGTTTGTATCAATTCAATTTCTTCTTTTTCTTTTTCTATTTTTTCAATGTGTTTAGTCATTTTTTCACGAATTTTAATAACCTCATCTTCGCGAATTTTTCTTATTGATGCGTTGTGTTCTTTTGCGCTTTCCAATTTTGATTTTGTTAAATCAATTTGATAACCATTTTCTGTAATTTGGTCTTTATTATCACTTATTCTATCTTTAAGTAATAAGTTCATAGTGCTAAAGACTTGAATATCAAGAAGGTCTTCAATAATGTCACGACGAGTATGTGCAGGCAATTCCATAAACGGAACATATGTTGCGCTGCCTAACACAACGATCTGATTAAAAGATTTGTAATTTAAGTTCAAGATGTTTTGCTCAAGATACGTTTGATAATCTCTTGCTGCAGCATCTTGGTTCACAAGTTCATTATTTTTCCAAATCTCAAATATTGTCGGTTTAATACCACGACGTATCATATAGTTATTTAAACCAACTTGAAACCGTATTTCAACGACTGTTTCACGACCGTTAATGCTGTTAATTAATTGGTTTTTGTTAACTTTACGAAACGCTTTACCATATAAACCAAAAACGATAGCGTCAAGAAGAGTTGATTTACCGCTACCGTTTGTACCACTTATAAGTGTAGTTCTATTATCATTTAAAGATATGGTTGTCCATGCGTTACCTGATGATAATAAATTTTTATAACGTACTTCTTTAAATTGTATTTTCATCCTAGTTGTTGGGCCTCAATATATAATTCATCTATTAAATTTTGAATACTTACTTTATTTACTTTGGTATCTATTGACTCAATATATTGATGCAATATGTCCTTTGTGTCTTTTGTTTCGTCAAGAATTTCATCAACACCAGCATCTTCAAGATTAAGAGAATCTTCAATAGCCTTTACATCAACAGCACCAGCATCGGTGAGCTTATTCATAAACATATCATAAATATATGCGTTCGTTCTATTTTTTACTATAACTTTAATATATGAATTATTAATGTTAGTTAAATCTAAATGCGCAATATCTTCAATTGACATATCAGCGTCGTCGTAATCTATTTTGTGATAAACTGCAAACGGATTAAGTATCCATTCCAATTCACGAGTTTCGGTTTCAAGTATTCTAAATCCACGCTTACCTTGATAATCCGACCAAGTCATTTCATATGGTGCACCTAAATATGTTATATTATTATAAGACGACGGATGATGAAAATGCCCTGAGTAAACTTGTTCATAATGAGAAAATATATCTTTTGTTAAACCATGATCATTAATGGCGCCTTTTAACATTTCAAAACCCTGGATAGCAAAGTGTCCCATACATATATCAGCTTTTGACTCTGCTATAGATTTCATAATGTTATCTGAATTATTTTTTGTAATCCATGGTACCATTATAATATTAGTTGACCCAAATGTCAATTCTTTTGCTTCATCACAATATATATGGAAATTTGAATATTCTTGAAGCAAAAGATTCATTGAATTGACTTCGTTGGTATTTGTGTAATACACGGAATGATTACCAACAATTGCATGGTATTCAATATTACGTTTTGCAAGTTGGTCAAAGAACATTTTCTTTGCCCTATCAAGAGTTACGTAATTAACGAATTTTCTTCTATCAAAAGTATCACCAAGATCAAGCACAATTTTAATATTGTGTTCGTCAATATATGGAAAAAAGATTTCGTTAAAAAACTTTTCCTGGTGATCAAGAAATACTTTTGAATCACCTCGAACACCAAGGTGCATATCTGTAATAATTGCTATTTTCATTTATTTTTATTCTTATTTAATTTTTCTTCAAAATCTTCAATAAAGCTATTAATATAATCAGCGTTTGTATTTAGATGCAATTGCACTTCATTTGATTCGTATGTAGCTCCTTGAGCAACCATATTATGAGATGATTTAAATCTAATGTACATTTGTTTCTTTTCTTTTGCAATACGTCTAAGAAAAGCATACCAAATAATTTGTGTAAAATATGCAAACGGATTTGATGATTTGTTTGGATCAAAATTGTTGATATAAAGAAGACAGTTTTCAATACCGTCCATAATCATATCGTCTTTATAAGTGTAACCTGAGAAATTTGGTTTTGTTGCCAAACGATTCGATATTTGATATATACATTCTCCAATATAGTCAGGAACTTTTGGCGGTTCATCTCCTTGATCTTCTGCATCTCGTATTTGTTTTTTATATTCTATAAGAGCCGCTAAAAGATCAGGATTATTGACGTAGTTACGTTTTGCTCTTCGAGCCATACTACTCTCCTCATTATTTGCTTATTGATTTTATTCTAATACTAAATATCATAAATGTCAACAATATAATAGAAAAACTTTTTTTTATTTTTTGTTCATTTTTTTGTTGACATATCCTCTAGATGTGTTATAATCAGAATTAATATTCTGGGAGTTATGGATATATAGTTTATTCTAAAGGTATTGTATATATTTTAAACGGAAATGATTCTTCAGAATATATTTCAATACGACGTTTAAAATGATTTAAAGTATAATTTGTAAATGATCCTATGGACAAATCATCAGCAATATCATAAAGAGTTGCACGATCAGAATCAGAACCTTTACGTAAAGATCTTCCAATTGATTGTAATACTTTAATTTCAGATTTAGAACCTGAAGCAAAGATTACGTTATCAAGTCTTTTAATATTAACACCAGTTGAGAATACACCATATGATGCGAGTATATCATGACGTTTTATTGGATCGTTTTCAACTAAGTGTCTAATTTCTTCACGATCAGTTCCTTTCACCCCACCATATACAAAGTGTAAGACACGATCGTCTCTCCGAAGGAGTGGTTCTAATACTTTCCCGTGTTTTTCAACCAAGTCAAATAATACTAAATTATTTTGATCTTTTAAAGACCATAATAGATTTCGAATGAAAAGATTTCTTTTTTCATGATTAATAATATATTCTCGTTCAGCAGGATATTTTTTCTGCTTTACTTCTATTGAATTCATTGCTTTACGAAATTGTTTTTTCTTATCAACAGGATGAGTAAGTACTAATGCTTTTACTTGAAAATTAGCGACAGTACCTTCATCAATAAGGTCTTTTGTACTTACGTATTTCTTAACTTTTCCAAAACAGCCTTCGAGAACAAGTTGATGTGTTTTACTTTCTTCTGATTTAAGAGTACCTGTAAACCCATGTCTATATTCGCAATTGACTAATTTTTCCATAATTGTTGTAAGAGATTTTGCTTGAAACAAGTGTGCTTCATCGCCTAATACAACACGGAATTGATCGAACCAACTTTTTGGTTGTTTAATTAAAGATTGCCACGTTGATATAACAATAGGTGCTGAAGTATTTTTATCTATACCACCTTGTATTTTATAAATTAAGCTTTCGTCACAACCATAATCAACAAAATCACCAGCCATTTGATGGACTAGTGATATAGTCGGTACAATAATAAGAGTTCTATGACCGAAGGCCTGATAATAGTGTTGCTGTAGCAAATATATGATGAGTGATTTACCAGAAGACGTTGGTGATAAAGATAAAGAACGATCGTTACGAATTGCGTTTACAATATAATCGTTTTGATAATCACGAGGAGTAAATTTGCAACCTATTTCTTCTGCAATTTCATAGCCGTAATTATCAGGCACATTTTCTTTCTTTAACATTTCTTCTGGGACGTTTAAAGTATACTGACGATCTTCGCAAAATTTTTGTAAATAACTCATAAGACCAACATACAGCGTTGGGCGTATAGGTTGATACATGCGAATATAACCATCCCATACTCTTGATTTAAATTTTGGAGAAAATTGGTAACCAGGTGGACGAAAAGAAAAATAATTCATTATTTCTTGACGAACACCAGGGTCAGCAGTAACTTTCATATGAACCGAGTTTATTGGTTCAACGTTCACTATGTCATTCATACTTTTATATCTACAAATTCACCTTGTGTATATGCAGGAATATCTTTATCGTAACGTATATCGGATTGTTTCCTTAACATATTTATCTCTTTTGCTCGTTCTTCAATTTCTTTCCATTGTTTTAATTTAACTTCGGTACGAGACGCCGCCTCTACCACCCTGACTCTATCCTTTTCAATTGGCGGTGTAATGTGTTCGCTATTTGCATATACATTAGGATGTCCGTACTGTGATGCTTTGATGGTTTGATGTACATCAAATGGCATACCTGTTGATGGTACTTTCATTTTAGCCTCCTGCTTGAAACTTGACCCAGTCAATCATATTTTTAATAATAAAATTTCTATTATTTATCTGCCTGACAATATTTTCTAAATATTTCCCGCGTTCTTCATGTAATGATATTTTGAGACTTAGTTCTATAATATCTTTATCGCTTTGAATATATCTATCTAAATCGTTACGTAATACTTTAAGCGCAAAAGGTTTCCAACCACGATCTCGTAGTTCAAGCTCATCCATAGACCCATTATAATATTCGGTTTTTACTTTTTCAAGTTCTGTTAGATCGGATTTTAGTTTTCGTATTTTTAATGCTTCGCGGTAGTATAGATTATAATACTTATTGTGTAATTCAGGAATGCGGCTTGATTCTCTTGAAAGATTTGTTTCATCAATTTTGCAATCCTGAGCCCACAACTTGTTGATTTCGTCTATATCCATTATGCACTTCTCCATTGTATAGCATTTTTTACTATTCTATCACAGAAATAGAGAAATGTCAATTATTTCTTTTCATTAGCCTCAGCAAGTACCATTGCTTCGTACTCGGCACGGTCAACAACACCTTCGTTTAAAAGACGTTCGCGGTTTTTCATATGTGCCGCTTGAACTTCCTCTTTTGAACCACCAAAGTAAGGAACACAATGTCCTTCTTCAATCATAATCTCTGTAACCAAACGACCATCTGCCGCGCGGAAATCGCCAAGAATACGACCAAACTTACCTTTCATATCTTCACCGTCTTTGTCTTCGGTTGTGATAAGTTTAGCGTCTTTTTCTAATAGAGAATAAAGTCTATTCTTGGCTGCAATGCCGAATAATTTTTCCACCCGATCAGATGTTCTTGACTCAGGTGTATCAATCCCCATGATACGAACCCTTTCGTCTTTTAATTGAATTTTAAATCCTAGATCAATGTCTACGTCAACAGTGTCACCGTCAACTACTTTAACTACGTGTACATCGTACTCGTTTTGATTTGAGTTTGCCAATTTTTTAATTCCTTATAACTGTGTTATTTTTAAATCCCTAAATATAAAATTCACAGTTGCTTGAGGATACACAACATCCGTTTGTGTAGTATCAAGCTGAACATCGGACAAATTCGAGGGGAAACAATCAACAAAATCCATTTGAATATTAGGATTTTTATGGCTGTTCATAATTATTATAGATATGTCTGTTAGTAATCCATCATTACTATCTTTTAAAGTGTCGTATTGTGTAAAGTTTTCTGGGAAACCTAAAGCTTTTATCCAGTTAAAAACTTCAATATAATTGTTCATTGATTCGTCAATAATAAATGATAGAGGTAAATCACCATATGATACTCTATCTCCTGGAACAGGAATTAACTTAAATGGAGTGGGTTGGTCGACCAACTGCAAGTTAAGAGACGGTATGACAACGTTTTGTGTAAAAAATTGTACATTTGGCAATCTGCTAACTGTAACTACAAACTCCAATGGTGACATAAAATTTGTTATCATAACATTTTTCCTATTGACATTGCTTTCTAAATATGATATTTATATATTTATAAGGAATGAAAAAAGGAATCAGTCATGACTCAGTTCGATAAATCAAAATTCACATATCACGGTGGATATCTTGAGTACACAGGTACTTACGAAGGCCAACCTACATGGGATCAAGTTGCACCTAATTGCCACCCATCTCGAGTAGGTATGCCAAAAGAACTGTTTATCGCTCGATTTAAATATAAAGGACCAATTACAAAAGCAAAATTTGTAAAAGAGCTTTGCAAATCATTTACTGTTGAAGAATATGTTGAAGCACGCCAACAAGACGGTATCAATGGTTCTCCTCTTATGATTTTAAAAAATAAAAATCCTAATTGGTATGATAATATCATGTCAAAACAAGGATAATTTAATTGACATTTTTTTCCTCGTGGTATAGAATAAATATACGATGAGGAGAAAAAACAAGAAACCACCGCAACTCATTAATCCATGTATAAACATTTGTAAAATTGATCCTTTTACAAATGTTTGTATAGGTTGTAAAAGAACTCAGAAGGAGATTTCTGAATGGTTTTGGATGGACGAAAATCAAAAGAAAATAATAATGAAGAAACTCAAAAACCGATAATTGATGACCCTTGTGATGACGTAACTCCTTGGTTAGGGAACTTGTTGAATAAAGAGAAAAAATAATATGATAAAATATATTTTTGATATTGATGGTACTCTTACCCCGTCAAGACAACCAATGTCACAGGATTTTAAAACTTGGTTTGAGCATTTTGCAACACGCAATGCAGTTTACTTTGTAACTGGTTCAGATCGAGATAAAACAATTGAGCAAATTGGTTTACCTCTTTACAGTCTTGCCATGTGTGTGTATAATTGTTCTGGAAATGATATATGGCAACAAAGCAAAAATATTTATAGAAACGAATGGAAACCGTCTAAAGAATTATTAGAATTTTTTGACGGATGGTTACAATCAAGTAAATTTGAACTACGTACAGGAAATCATATTGAAGAACGCCCTGGTTGTGTAAACTTTAGTATAGTAGGACGTAATGCAAGTTACGAAGATCGTAAATTATATATAAAATATGATACTAATAATCGTGAGCGTGAAACAATAGCACATATAATTAATAGTGAATTTGATAATATAACAGCAACTATAGGTGGTGAAACTGGAATAGACATTGCACCAACAGGGTGTGATAAATCTCAAATTCTTAATTACTTTTCAGACAGTGATATTATTTATTTTTTTGGTGATAAAACTGAACAAGGTGGTAATGACTATCCTTTAGCAAGAAAATTAAAATTTCCAAACCAAGTTTATCAAGTTAAAGATTGGAAAGATACGCGGGAAAAATTAAAAAGGATTTCTAGTGAATGATTGTAGGATTTACTGCGTCCGCGTTTGATTTGCTTCATGCAGGACACGTACAAATGTTAAGAGAAGCAAAAGAACAATGCGACTATTTGATATGTGGGCTTCAGATGGATCCTAGTATTGAAAGAAAAGAAAAAAATGCTCCAATTCAAACTATTGTTGAAAGATATACTCAACTTAAAGCAATAGGATATGTTGACGAAATCATTCCATATTGTTCTGAAGAAGATTTAAAAGATATATTAACGCTATATAATATTGACATTAGAATATTAGGAGATGAATATAAAACAGAAGATTTCACAGGTAAAGATATTTGTAGATCAAGAGGAATAGAATTATATTTTAATAAAAGAGACCATAGATTTAGTACAAGCGATCTTAGAAAGAGAGTATGCAATGAATGAAGGATATACACAAAAACAATGGGACTATGTAGTTGGATATGGTAAGGTGCCGCCTGAATACCAAAGATATGATATTAATGTTACCGCAAACAAAACAACGGAAGGGCCATTTAAGAGTGCATTTGAATCTGACACTGAAGGAGTTATTAGGCGTGAAATAATTACTTATCGTATGCGAAACGGAATGATGATTAAAGAAGAAGCAAGTCGTGATTATTACAAGGACGGTGATTATCATGATACACAAAATACAAAACCACTACCAGCGCCATGAGTGATAAAAAGTGGACAGAAGATTCTGATATGTTAATAAAATTGCATAATTATGCAAGTTCTTTACAACAACATGACCCAGAATCTGGACAAGAATTAAGACGTATTGCTGATAGATTTAGCGAACTTATAAAAAACGCATATACCAGGAGACATTGGTGTAATGGAAATGAAAAATAAAGACAATGATCTAAACAATGATCCAACGATTAATGAACTTAAAAAAATATTTAACGATCATGGATTAAGTTTTTATATAAAAAAAAGAAAAGGTTCAATTGCAAAAGTACATATTGCTATAAAGGAAGAAGAATAACTTTTCATATAAATAAAAGGTGATTTGATTTTCCTGTATTATGAATATAGTATGCCATTTATAATATAGGAGAAAATAACATGGCATCTAAAAGTTTGACACCAGATTCAATCTATGCTCATTTAGATACTGATGGCGATGGTGTTATTACAGACGAAGAAATGGCCCGTGCAAAAGAAATTGCTGAATGGGAACATAAAAAGAAAATGCAAGAGAATGAAGATGCAAAAGAAGATCAAATTCGCCAGATGGCATGGTTTGCTCTTTGGGGAATGCTTTTATATCCAGTCCTCATTCTTGTCACAAGCATCTTTGGTGTTGATGATGCTGCAGGTTTAATTGGTGATATTGCTCCAACTTATTTTGTTGCAATTGCCGGCTTGGTCGCAGCATTCTTTGGTGCAAATGCCTACTCAAAAGGCAAAAATGGTTCATCAAAAGAAGGCTAATTATATAAAATATATAAATTTATTAAAGAAGGGTTTTTAGCCCTTCTTTATTTTTTAGTTGACATTTACTTAAGAATCAGATAGATTAGTAATTGAGAACACTTTGAGGAATATTATATGTCAGTAGAACAATTCAAAATCTTAACTGCACGCCAACACGTTCGAGAACGAATTGGTATGTATATGGGATCAAGTGCTAAAGAAGACATTGAACGTTTCATTCTAGGAGAATGGAAAACAGCCAAGTATGTTCCTGCTCTGTCAAAAATGATTGACGAAATACTTGACAATTCAATTGATGAAGCAATTCGTACAAACTTTATGTATGCAAATCGTATAAACGTATCCGTTGATAATAATAAAGTAACCGTTACTGATAACGGTCGTGGTATACCACAAGAAAAAGTATTTGATGAAACAACTCAAACAAACATCAACCGTGCGACGGCTGCTTGGACAAGAGTTAATGCAGGTACAAGCTTTGATGATGAACGTGTTACGATTGGTACTAACGGCGTAGGTTCAGCCGCAACTAACTTTTTATCTTCAAAATTTACAGGACGTTCGTGGAGCAACGGCGATCAAATTACTGTCACTTGTAAAAACGGCGCAGAAGAAATTAAAGAAGCTTATAGTAAAAAAGAAGGTAACGGTACAGAGGTTTGGTTTATTCCTGACTTTAGTTTATTTGAAGTTGACAGTCTTGATGATCTTGACACTGTTGCTTTACTTGAAGATCGTCTTATTAGTTTACAAATGGCATTTCCTGAAATTGCGTTTTCATTTAATAAGCGTCGTATCAAAGTAAACAATCTGAAAAAATATTCAGAATTATTTGGTGAAGAAGCAATCATTGAAAAAACACATAATCTTTCTTTTTTGATTACATCTTCTGAAGACGGTTTCCGTACGAATTCGTTTATAAATGGTGTAAATACACGTCAAGGCGGATCGTATGTTGATTTTATTATAAATGGTATTGTTGACGAACTTACGGTTATGATTAAGCGTAAATACAAAATTGAAGTGGTTCGTTCAACGATTAAGAATGGTCTTACTTTTGTGATGTTTGCACGTAATTTTACAAATCCTAAATTTGATTCACAAACAAAAGAACGTTTAACAAATCCTATGAGTAATGTTAAAGAACACGTAATTGCATCTGAAATTCGTGAAGTAGACTATTTTGCTCGTAAAATTCTTAATACTCCATCTATCATTGATCCTATAATTGAAGCTCAACTTGCAAAGAAAATTGCTGCGGATAAACGTGCCGCTACACTTGCACAGAAAAAACTTCGTAAAGTAAAAGTAGCAAAACATATTGCAGCTAATACACAAGATGCAACATTAAAGATTGTTGAGGGCGACTCGGCAATGGGCTTCCTTCTCAAAGTACGTGATCCAAATAAGGTAGGCGCTTATCCTCTTCGTGGTGTGATTATGAATACTTGGGATATGAAACCTGCTGATGTTCTTAAAAACAAAGAACTATCAGAACTAATTTCAGTTCTTGGTCTTGATATTACAAATCCAAATTCAGTTGACGATATGACATATGAAAACATTGCTACTTTAACTGATGCTGACCATGATGGTATTGGACATATTAGTCCATTGTTAATTGCTTTCTTTTATAAGTTTTGGCCTCGACTTTTAAATGAAAAACGAGTTAAGATTACTCGTACTCCAATTATGATTTCAACTAAAGGTAAAGATGTTAAATGGTTCTATACATATAAGGAAGCATCTGAATTTAAATCAGCTCAAGATGGTTGGAAACATCGTTATATTAAAGGTCTTGGTTCTTTACAAGAAGACGAATATCATACTATTATTAATCAACCTCAATATGATGTTGTAACTGTTGACGATGCAGGTATTTTCCAAATGATGTTTGGGCGTGATAGTCAACTTCGTAAAGAGTATATGTTTGGATGATTACTTGGTATGACATATTTGCTTCAATCATATTTGCTTATTTTATTTTAAATTTATTTTTTATTCCATATATTGGACTAATCCTATCGTATTTTATTTATGAAATGTGGCTTGTATATTGTAAGTTAAGATTGACAATGCAAGAGTAATGTGATAGTATATATAGAATAACGAAAAGGAATCACTATGAACGTACTTGATTTTACTCAAGAAAAAAATGAATATCCAATTTCAAAGGTTGCAGCAAATGAATGGTTATCGTTTGCTATGTATACTGTTGAGAGTCGTGCTATTCCAAATATGATTGATGGATTAAAACCAGTACAAAGATTTTATCTATATTCTTCATTATTAAATTCAAAGAAAGATTTTAAAAAGGTATCAGCAGTCGCCGGTATTATTTCCGATTATGGATATAATCATGGTGAGGCTAGCGCTGCAGGCGCAGGTCAGCTGATGGCGGCCTCCTGGAATAACAACATTTGTTTGGTCGAAGGTCGAGGTTCTTTTGGAACTCGATTGGTCCAGGAGGCCGGCGCTCCGCGTTATGTCTATACTCGAGTTCATGAAAATTTTAATAAATACATCAAAGATCTTGATTTGTCACCAGCACATGAAGATCCTGAACATGAGCCACCTGCATTCTATCTTCCTGTAATTCCTTTAGTACTCGCAAATGGAACTAAAGGAATTGCTACTGGTTTTGCCACAAACATCCTTCCACGATCGCCTGCCGCACTTTCTAGTGCCTGTCGTGAATACATATTGAGTGGTAATATAGCTAACAGGCTTCCAGTGACGTTTCCGGATTTTAAAGGTACAGTAAACTATAACGCTGAAGAAGATAAATTTACAGTTCTTGGTTGTTTTGAAAAGAAGAGTAAAACAGTTCTTGAGATTACTGAGGTACCATATGGGTATGATCGTGAGTCATACGTTAAAGTCCTTGATGATCTTGAAGATAAAGGTGATATTGTATCTTATGAGGATATGTGTGATAAAACAGGTTTTAGATTTGAGATCAAACTCAAACAACAAACAAGTTCAGCATGGCCTGACGAACGCATTATTCGTAAGTTTAAGTTATCAAAACCTTTAACTGAAAATTTAACAGTTATTAATCATGAAGGCAAACTGCGTGATTATAAAGACGAGCGTTTATTAATCAAAGACTTTTGTGATTATCGAATTGGTATTTTATCTAAGCGTATTGAAAAACGTAAAGCCGAGATTGAATCTGAAATTGGTTGGTTACAAGTTAAAATGGAATTTATTCAAGCAGTACTTGATGATAAGATTATATTTAAGAATCGTAAAAAAGCAGATGTTGGAAAGCAAATTCTTGAACACACGAATGCGCTTAAAGATGACGTAGACCGTTTGTTGCGTATTAATATCATAAGCTTAACAGACGAAATGGTAAAAGAGCTTGATAAAGAAATTAAAGCTGCTATTAAAGATTTTAAATATTGGGAAAAAACAACCGCAAACGAACAATTTATTCTTGATCTTGATGCGGTATGTGAATAATGTTTTACGTTACATATGATAAACCAAAAAAGATTTCTAATTCTTTAATGGATAAAATGATTATATTTGCGTCGGACTTTCTTCAAATTGATGGCGAATTAGAAATATATTTTGATGGTGAGTTTAATAATGATTGCTGTGGTTATGTTGAATATGAACCAAATGATAATGAAATACTTATGTATATCAATCCGTCATTAAATAAGAAAGATATAATCACAACGTTTTTTCATGAAATGGTTCATGTGAAACAATACTTACACAATGAATTAAAAAGCGGTATTGGTAAATTACCATCAAGATGGAAAGGAAAAAAATATAACGTATCATATTACGAATCTCCTTGGGAGGTTGAAGCATATGAATACGAAAAAATTATGTCTGATATTTTTAAACAAGAAGGATTTATGTAAATGCCAAATTGGTGTATGAACGACGTTCTTATTAAAGGACCTACATCTAAAATTGAAGAATTATATAATAAAATAGAAAAGTCTGATGGTTTATTTGAAGTGATGGTTCCTATTGGTGATTGGGATTATAATACAGCAGTTGATAAATGGGGTGTAAAATGGGATGCAAGCCCAGAAAATTTAGTATTAGAAGAAGATGGAGATGAAGCATATATTTCTGGCACCATAGATACTGCTTGGGGTCCACCTATTCAAGTTTTTGAAACTTTTAGTATTGAAAATCCCGACTTAATTGTAGAACTAAGATATTTTGAACCAGGAATGTGTTTTATCGGATGGTATATTGATAATGAAGATGCATACTATGAATATGATCCAAACGATATTAAAACGTTAGATAGTATACCTGAAGACTTAAAAGATCACTTTAATTTATATGAAGAAATTTCTTTTTATGATAATGATGA
>Ga0181591_10001456_pt1 | contig 20266 bp, 30 predicted proteins | sample 071ome_33_FD_133757 | JGI IMG/M metagenome (GOLD analysis project Ga0181591, IMG submission 133757) | Coastal salt marsh microbial communities from the Groves Creek Marsh, Skidaway Island, Georgia - 071412AT metaG (megahit assembly) | ecosystem: Environmental > Aquatic > Marine > Intertidal...
CAATCACAAAGTACTGATTGGGTTTACCGTTGATAGTGATGTTACGATCCTGCACCAGACCCCAAGGACTGAGGCGGCTGGACATCTTGGTATCACCAGTGATCTTGTACATACGGTTGATCAGATATGGAATATCGAAGAACCGTGTGTTCCACCCAGTAATAATATCAGGAGTATGCATCTCCCAGAACCGGACGAACTTCTGCAACAGATCGAACTCGTTGTCGCACTCAATGAAGAGTACGTCATCACGAGTCGGTGTGTAAGAGTCCAGACCCCAGACCCAGTACTGACCCTCCATAAGAAGGGCGATAGAGATGACCGGATGGTCTGCGGTTGCAGGTTCGGGAAAACCTTCAGAAGACTCGACCTCAATATCAATGTTCAGTACTTTAACCAGTGACCGATCAAACTCAATCTGATTTGGGAATCGGTCAGTAATAAATTGTGCAACGTAGTTGGTGTTGCCGTAGATCTGTACGTTCGAGACGTGTTCGTATCTCTTGGTGAAGTCCCGTGCTTCGGACATAGAGTCGAACTCCATCTCCGTGACGGGTAGTCCATCAAGAGTAGTCCACCCCATACCCTTACCACCTACGTAGAGTTTGGGACGAAATGGAATACGTTCCTTGACCGCTTCACCATTCCGGTATCCACGGTAGAGGATGTTGTTGCCGTAACGCACGGCACTCGTATAGAATTCTTTAATCATAGATGTATCATATCATACACTCAGTGTATTGTCAACCGAAAAAATCTTCAAGGGTACTTGCACCTTGACTCTCATAGTTCCTTAGTAGTAACTCCTTTCTATTGTGTTCGTCCTCACGATACTTCTGTCCGGAGTGCATCGTGTATGTAAGATCCCACTCTAACTGATCCCACCCAGTGTATGCATCCCTCAGTGTCTCGTTAGAGTTGTAGGTAACCATCACCATAGAATCTGTTGAGTCAATTTGATCATGGAATCTTTTGTGACAGAACGAGTCGTGCATGTCACCGTGATTACCATAGATGAAAGAGTTGATGTCATATGGTGGATCTGCAAAGATGAAAGTATTCTCATCTGCACCGTCACCTAGAAGATGTGAGTAGTCCTCGTTTGTGATTCTCCAGTTCCTCATGATGTGAGAGAACTTAGGTAGTTTGTCAATTAGTCTGTGATTGAACAAGTCCTTTACTGCGTCCTTACTAAAGGATCCGGTAGACTCACCTAGACCAGAGAAACTGCATCTGTTCATGACGTAGAACATCCATGCAATCTCGAAAGGATCTTCTGCAGTGTTGAGACCCTCACGCATCACATGGTAGTAGTCCAAGTGTGCCTGCAGAGAATCCTCCGCTTCAGATAGTTCTGTCTTTACACCGTGCAGTTTGTCTGCAAGTTTCTTACCGTCCTTCTGCAACTGCTTCCAGAAACAATACAGGTTGTAGTACTTGTCGTTTACCCACACCGGAATGTGTGGTCTCATCATAGAGAAATACAATGCACAACTACCACCGCCGAGAAACATCTCACGGTACTCTTTTATTTCACGAGTCGGCATATTCTCTGCAGAAAACAAAAACTGTACTGCACGGGATTTACCGCCCGGATAACGTAATGGGGTTTTTAGATCTTTATACATGTGACCATTATACCAAATGGAAATGGATTTGTCAATCCACGATATGAAACATTTTATGTCGAGTCCAAGGTTGATTGATCCACTGATCAGGATACCCATGGTGGTCTTGCGTGACGTTCAGTGACTTGGATATCACCTGAGTCGTAGGAACACGGACTGAACTCTGTGGATCCGGATCCGTATCGTTGAAAGGTATTTCAACCTGCTTACCAAAGTAGAGTGTGTTACACTCGTGCCATGGATGTACTACGGTATTCTTGAGGCCAAAAAAATTGTAGTCCACAAGATATGAACTAGTATAGGTTCTGAACAAACGTTGCAGTGTGCAGTATGGGCCGCAGTTGATCGGAAACTTACCCTTATTACGAACACCAAAAACCAGTAACTCCCACATCCACTTAGCACATGATTGTTCTAAGGAATACATCCCCATGAACAAACCTATGTTCACATAGAAAGGATTCTTTTCTTTGGTGTATTTAACTAGATCTCTTAGTGTCTCAACTTGGTCTGGTAATAGGTAAGTGTCATGCTCCATGACAAAGAATCTTTCTTCACCCGACTCGTTGTTACCTGCAAATTTCATGAGATCCCAGTGAGAACACATACCCGCCTTTTCTGTTGGTGAGTGATCATCTGGATTACTACCATGTTGATCTGCCAACATCAAAGAGGTTTCCCAGTTGTACAGATCTCTGTGTGCTTCGTAAACCTCAGACTCAGGAGTTATTGCGTTATAGGTAGCAATCTCAGATATGATACCTTCTTCTATTGCGGGTTTGAATGACGCTCTGGATATCTCTGCATATTCTTCTGATATCTCGTTACCCTTGATTACTATTTGAAATGCCTTCAAACGTTTATTCCCCATTGATCCCGTGGTAGATTTACAATTTTCCAGTGTGTCTTTTCATCCAGATTATCTGCACCGGCGAATTGGACATGAACGAACTTAGTGTTCTCATCACGCCAATCACATAAGTATCTATCCTCATGATAGATGTCCTTCGTGTAATGGATATAAGAATTCCAACCATTGTCCATTTCCTGCACGTCGAAGTTACATGAATACATCATTGCGTGTAGGTAGGGTTGATCGCATCTATAGAATGCAACCAAAGGATATCTGTTGATCATGTCAACATACACAGAAAAGTCACACCATTCAGAACGTGCCTTCAGTCTCGCTTCTTTTGAATACAAGACCATACCCGTATTGAAAATCCTAACAAGACCTTCTTTGGTTCTAGGTACTTCACCACCAAACTGTTCTTTGACTATTTGTGCCCAGAGATCGTCTTGTGCAGAAGTGATCTGACCCTTGGTGATCGTGCGTTGTTTAGGTTGAAAGGGTTCGTCACAGATACCAATTTCACCTGTAAACGAATCAAAGATATTTTCTGTCAGTCCATCTACAGGAAATACGTCTGTGTCTGCAAACAAGATCTTATCGTACTTGTCGAAGTCCGTATCGTAGATAGGTTTGAACGCACCATAGTGTGGTGTGTAGTTTCCAAAGTTGTATTTGAAATGAGTTCTGAGAAATTGGGGATTGTCTTCGAAGATGTACTCAGCGCCAATGCGTTCTGCGTACTCACGCATTGCATTAACACCTGCAAGACATGACTCCTTTACTTCACCATCCCAGTATTGATATATCAAGTTCATAATCTATTCCTATGTGGGGGGACTTCCACCCCCCTGTTTTTTATACTAAGGGCAAGAGACTCCATAACATAATACCGATAAACGATAATGATAGGAAGGCTTCGCCCAATCTTTCGATTGAGTCATTTTGCATTATTTTCTCCTCAAAAAATGATCGGCTAACTAATATCGATTTTTCGAGGTCTCTTCTCTTCAGGTAGTTCAAACTTCAACGTAATCGCAAGTATACCACCTTCTAACGAAGCACCGTCTACATAGACATACTCTGAGAGTCGAAACACCCTCTTGAAGTTTTTCTGCGATATACCTTTGTGGATGTATTCAAGTTCACTATCTAGTTCACCTTTCTTGGTGCCCGAAACAGTCAACGTGCGTTCATCCTGTTCTATATCCAGATCTTCAAAAGTAAATCCCGCCACTGCGATTTCGATTCGATAATCGTTCTCACTCACCCTCACAATGTTATGTGGGGGATATGTATCCGTTGCATGTCGTGCCACCCAATCAAGGTCTTGAAACAGGTGGTCGAAACCAACAAACGAAGAGCGTGGGAAAAGTGTATTTGCTTTAAGATTAGTCATTGTATTCTCCTTTTTAAAAGCAAGATTAAATGAGTACCGGCCTATCCGCATACTCGTTACTATATATACAAGTTATACCTTTCAGAAGAAAGATATTTTAGAAATATATCGATGGATCAGGATCACCCTCTACACCGAAAGAAAACGTAGCACGTGTTACCTTCGGAAAGACTTGGTGGTAGTTACCACGAGGGATCCAATAATAATCGCCTGGCATAAAGTCCACGGGTTCATCATGTAATCCATCCACACATATCTGTATCTTCCCCAACACTTGTACTAGAAAGACATCCATGGTATCTTTGTGCCGTGGATAACTATCACTATTGGGGCCAAATCCAGTGAAAGCAATGTTGGTAATTTTATTACCATGAAGTGCGAACACTTCTTGCATTGCAGACTCAATGTCTTTTGCAAACTGAGGAGCAGAAGGTCTCGTGTGGAATGAGTTGAGACCTATACGCATTTTACTGGTATTAGTGTCAAGCAGTTCTTCGGGATGAGTATCCAACATATCCATGTGAATGTCCCAGTTATATCCGTCTAACAATTCTTGAGGAATTTTTCCGTGATAAGGAATTTTCTCTGCAATGTTTTCTACATTGTCCTCAAAGATGTCAACCATATTCATTTACTTGTTCCCGATATTATACTTGGGACATAGATCCCAGTTCTGCTTATCCTTATATCCAATGATTTTAATCTGTCTCATAGGTGCACAATCTAGTGACACTTCGGTATTCTGGATCTCAACGAGACCCCAGTCCTGTAGTAGAGTTGCGATTGTATTCCTACGTTGCACATCACCTTCTTCTAGGTTAGATTTCTTGCCGTCTAACATGAACAGTTCTTTAAAATGTACGATGAAGTACCGTCCCTGTTTGTGTAAGATGTGACACGATTGATACAATTTATTGTCACGCTTTGACGCAATACCAATTCGAGTTAGAGTTTCTTTGACCTTTAGGAAATCATCCGGTTCGGACAAAGTTACCTCCAACATCAACCCAGAGTTCCATTCAACTAATTTATTTTCTTCCACCTTTCTGCACCTTATTCTTTATCTTGTTTAGAGAATCGGGTGAGAGTAGTGGTAAAACTTGACGTGCTTTGTCATTGCTATATCCATAATACTCTTTCACCGCCTCAATATCATTTAACGTTTCGGGTTTAACCCACTTAGGGAAACGCTTCCGTTTCCTTACTATATTTAGTAAAAAATGATATTGTAACTTACTGTCTACATCCCAGTAGCGGTTCATTTCATTAGCTAGCAATACAGTATCATGTGAATAGGACAATCCACGATTCACCATATAAGAGTTATAGTGAGTCTCGTTCTCCACATCCATGATGTCTCGTTTACTATAGTTAATACTGTTTAGGAATTCAAAAGGCCCTAGTTTTGTTCCGTTCGACCCATCCATAATCATAGTCCTGTTCATAAATTTTCATTATACGCTTTCTTTGTACGGTTGTCAAATTACTAACACCACCGTAGTATAAACCAGACGTACTGTTAGTATGTATTTGATGAAGTTTTTTACTCGTGCGAGTTGCCTTTTCCAACCATTTCAACATCGCATCAAAGTCTGACATCGCCCAGATATCTGTGTATTGACTTCGGTTTCCAAGAAAATGTGATTGCGGAAAGAAGTGAGCATTGATTAAACCACCTGATCTAACCTCTGTTATCAAGTCATCCATCTTGTCAGGTATCTCATCTAGTTCTGACAAACTCATGTAGAGTTTTCCTTTCTGATCTAGATCTAGATGGGTATTTGACTCCAGAAATGAAGACTCTTTTACCCATTGCAGTTTTAGATACTCTGCAGCAGACAAAAATCGTTCAATCGGATCACGTACAACAGTAACACGACTCGTGTTAACTCTCCACGGCAATAGCGTGGACTCTCCCTTTTCTTTAATCTCTTTCAGTCTATGTCCTTTGGTTCCACAGTTTGCAGCAAACTCAGGATCATCTTCCACACTGATTTTGTAGACATGCCACAGTGCCCATTTCAGTGTCGTGATTCCATTCTTGGGACACAGACGAATGTCTATGTTCTGTGGGAAATACAATACGTTGTCTTGGGGTGTCATAGTTCCACGCAATTTGTTGTGGATGATGTGACGCATCATATTTTCTGTTTCACGTAATTCTTTCAAAGGCGGTCAACCTGTATTTTGCATTTATTTAAAAACTCTAATCCGCCATTGTCTTTGGGGTAATCGTCCTTATATACCACTCGACTAATACCGGATTGGTAAATTAATTTGGCACAATCCATACAGGGTGCCATAGTAGTATATAGTGTAGATCCTTCGCAAGATTCTGTACTACGTGCAACTTTTGCGATAGCATTGGTTTCTGCATGAAGAACCTCTTTCTTGGTCACCAATTCTGTAAGACCAAGTTCGTGTGCCCTTACTTGAAACTCGCACTCATTGTCCCAACCCGTTGGCATACCGTTGTAACCAATCGACTGAATGCGATTGTCTTTAACGATAACACAACCTACGTGTGCACGTCTTGCGGAAGACAAATTGGCATATACTTCTGCCGCTTCCATATGTGCGGTATCCCATTTATTCATCACGCATCCTCATTTTCTCTAAACTCAACTTATCCTTCAGAGACATCAAGTATGCAGATCCCGACAAGATAGCGATTGCACCAGCTTCTGCGAGTAACTGCATCATCTCCATCTCTTTACTATGTAAGATGATAAGTCTGCACAGTGCCGTCACCGCAATGATGATCGGAAGTGTTACCGGAATACGTGTGGTACTGTAGAACGCACCGACCATACCCAATACTTCTGCGTAGATAAACAACATGAATAGATCCGACAGTTCTACAGTCAGGTCAACGTACATATCATATATGTACTGTCCTGCGGCAATTATCGTCAGTGATCCAATGATACCCAGTAAAATTTTCTCACTCAGTTCGGTTGTCCAGTGTAACTTTCTATCAATGGTCATCGTCATTACCCTTAATGAGAATCCAAATCGTACCTACGACTAGTGCCGTTAAGATAAAAATAAATTCCATTTGCATATCCACACCTGTCTCCATTATTTAACCTCCACGTTTGCCATGATCTCAGTCATACACGCAACTAAATTTACTTCATGATCTGCAACAAACGCATTCTTGTATTGATAATCAGCGAGGATCAATACGAGTTGGGGTATAGACTGAGGTTGAACATACTCGTACATCATATCGTATATCCCACGGAAGATCGATGCAGGTTCAACGTCCATATTGTTGACAACCCAACTACGCATCTTCTTGAAATCTTTGCTCTTTAGTGATATGAAAAGTGCATTATAGTTATCATTTATATCACTAATGATAGCAGTAGTTTCCAATTGACCAGAGATAGAATGACGTTGTAACTCATTGAGTACACGTCTCCAGTCTGGTGCGTGACGGATGATAACCTGTGCTAGTGTGTCCTTGTTGTAATTCACCCCCTCGTCAACAAGGATACTACTTGCACGTTCCATAAACTGACCACACAGTTGTGCCTGAATTTTCTTGTTGAAGTTAAACTCGTAGTTAGAACAACGAGAGTGTAGGGGTTCAATGATGCGGTTCTTGAAGTTGCACGTCAGAATGAATCGACAGTTCTTACTGAACTCTTCGATAAACCCACGGAGTGCGGGTTGTGTTGACGTAGGATTAAGGTAGTCTGCCTCATCAAGGATGACTACTTTGTAACCACCAGTGAGAGAGATTGATGAGGCAAACTGTTTGATCTTACCACGTAGGGTTTCGATGTTACGTTCATCTGAACCATTGATGACAATATAGTCAAGTCCTAGTTCATTACAGATGGCACGTGCGATTGTAGTTTTTCCAGTACCGGCAGTACCAGAGAATAACATGTTGGGGATCTCACCCCCATCCACGATTTTCTGAAAGGTCTCCTTCAGTTCTTTGGTAAGTATGGTCTCCGATACTGTACGAGGACGATACTTCTCGACCCACAAAAATTCATCTTGCATAATAACTCCATAATTAAGTTGTCCCGTATAGTATATCAAACGAGACAGTACATGTCAAATTGGTGCCCCCGCATGGAATCGAACCACGAGTTTGGCGTTCGTAGCGCCATGTTTTATCCGTTAAACTACGGAGGCAGGTATTGGTGTCCCCGACAGGAGTTGAACCTGTAACCTACGGTTTAGAAGACCGTTGCTCTATCCTATTGAGCTACGAGGACGAATCCGCCTCGATACGGACTACGGTTTCTTTTATGATATCCTCATAAGTTCCGTCCGTAGTCTTCACGACAAAGCGGTCACTGATGTCATTGTTATATTGTTGAGGCATCTCTCCGACAACCTCCAACAATTTACCAGACTTCCAGTGTTTGTAGACAACACGAATCACGTGTTGTTATTCGCCCTGCTGTAGTTGTTCGACTAGTTGGATCGCCTCAATCGCTTGATCACGAAGTTGTCCAATGGTCGAGAGTTCTTCACCCTTGAACCCACCACGTTGTACCACAGTATCGATTACTGCGACAGTAGAACGGGATACACGGTTAGCAAGATCTTGCAAGACTGCGTAACGCTCGTCTACGACAGGTTCAGTTTTTTCAGTTTTGTTACTCATCGTTATACTCCAAATGTTGATGATTTTTCGAGTGCAATAAAGTACTCAATTTCAGATTGTTTTGATTTGAAGTTGGAGATCAACTTAGACGAAATGCCTACTTCGAAATCCTCGTTCACCACTTTCAAGTTATTCACGTTCAAGACAAAGTTAAAATCAACCCCTTCTTGGAACTCACCCTCTACCAGAGAGAAGAAACTATTCGATGTTGCATCTTCTGGATCAATGACTGTCAACTTCACACTACCACCGTCAGGTGAAATGCTAATGGAGTCGTGTCCAAGTACAGATGCCGCACGTTTGATTCTGCTCAAGGTGTCAGTATCTAGTGTAAACTTAACTTCCGGTTCTGGCATCACCACGTCCTTGCTAGGTGCAGACAACATGTCAATGTCAGAGAAGAAGTATCGATTACCCCTCAACCCAGTGGAGTCAGAGACCACCACACAATTATCCTCAAAGCGAAGATTCGGTTGTTCAACCAAACTCAACACATTCAAGAATTCGTTCAAGTCGTAAATACCAAACTCCCTTGGGACAAACTCAGTCAGAGTTGCCTTCGCAAGAATGTTCTTTGCGACTGAAATAGTCTTCAACTCATTACCTTCACGGAAAACAATGTTCGAGTTGATGTTGGCGAAGTTTTTAAGTACTGCCAGAGTACGATCAGATAGTTCCATAATTTATACCTTCATTAAAATTAAACATTACACACATAATAACACTATGACTTTCACTTGTCAAGCTTTTTCAACCAAACTTGCAAAGATTTTCTCAGGTGGTGTCCGATCACTGGTGTGGTTCTATGATCCACCTCTCCCCTGATAAACATTGCGGTATTGAATGATGGACACAATCTTTGCATCTGGTCAGTACCAGTCTTGTAAATAAAGTCACCACCACGGTCAATATCCCATTCGGTGTTTAGATATACAGTAATCGCACCTTCACGATCTTCTCCAAGATCTCTGTGCCAATTGATCCAAGATCCATTGGTCATTAAATGGAATATCATATTGTCTACTTGTAGATCATCGATACCCATTTCAATTAGTTTCAAGTTTATCTCATGAGTCAGTTCTTGTCGAACACTATCTGGTACAAGATGTATCAGTATAGGGTTCGGAACAGAGACTCCCTCTTCATGTAGGGCTTTATCCCAGAACAAATTCAGTGCGAAGTTGTTCTCCGGTTGCGTCAACAGTCCACTGATATAGTTATTCCACTTATCAGGATCATCCAAGAAGTTTTTTATAACTAGATGCGATGTCAAGATTTTTTCCAGATTTCGTCATAATTACAATGTCGCAGGTGACCCTCTTCAGTCTCATATACAAATTGATTACCAAGTAGTTGCACTACCTTACCAGTGTTCTCTCGTAGGAACGAGGGTTCCTTATGAGTTATAACGTCTCCGATCTTAGGTTTTTTCTTCATGCCGCCTTCAGTTTTGAGAAGTTCTTTTCCTTGACGAATTCCAGTTTGCGTTGGAACTGTGCGTCCTCTAGTTCTGATTTGTGAGAGATTACAAATACGTTAGTCTCTTCACCCAGACTATACAGGATCTTCATCAAGTTGTCAACCCCATCATCGTCCAGAGATGAATCGAATGTCTCATCAAGGATCAGTAGGTTGGTTGCAACACTGTTCTTCATCTTTGCAATCTGTCTCCACGTAAACAGTAGGGACAAATCGATACGTTGCTTCTCACCCTCAGAGAATGAGTCATACGAGAAGTTGTCACGGAATCGTGAACGGATGGTCTCGTTGAAACTTTCGTCTAAGTCGAAGTGGACAAAGAAGTCTAGAATCTGTAGATACTGATTGGTCAGTTGATTGATAACAGGGATGTACTGTTTGATGATCTTGGTCTTGATACCAGAATCTTTCAGTAACTCACTGCTGATTTGATTGTAGGAGTACTGCTCGTGTAGAGTGTACTTCTCATCTTGTTTTGATTCTAAGTCTTTACTTAGTTGTTCTAACTCAGCGTTTGCTTCTGCGAACTGGGATTTAGTGTCGGACATTTCATCGATTTCGTTTCGGATTCGGTCAATGTCTCGTTGGAGTCTGGTGATAGTGGATTGGTTTGATTGGACTGCATTCTGTAGATCTCTCGCTGTCTCGTAAGACGCTGTAAGTTCGCCCTGTGTCTGTTCATACTTGTCCATTTCCTCCTTCGATTTCGTGATGGCATCGTTTAGTTCTTTCGCACGTGTTTGTGCGTCAGACTTTTTAGTCTCCCGAAGTGTATCGTCAATAGATTGATCACAAGTGGGGCAAATTTCGTTTTCGTCAAAGAACTTAGCTTCCTTGACCACAGTCTTTATCTGAGACTTGAAGGTGGATTGGAACTCAATCAACTTCTGTTTCTTAGTATTTAGACTTTCTAATTTTTTCGACACGTCATCAAGTTGTGTCGATGCGTTCGACATGTTCTTGTCGTTAAAGTCATTGAGTTCTTTAATCTCCGCATACAGTGCGGTGATTGCATCCTCTTTCTCCGCACGGTGTGCAGTGTTCAGTGCAGTAAGTTCACGCAGAGATTTTTTCTGTGCGTTGATCTTAGTCTTGATTAACTCAATACCATGTCCGTTGTCAGTGATCTCTCCCTTGAGTATAGACATCTTCTCTTTGAGTAGACCGTTCATCTTAGAGAAGATATTGATGTCGAGTAGATCCTCAATCACTTCTCTACGTGCACCACCAGACAACTGCATGAATGGTACGAACGAACTTGATCCCAGAACAACAATCTGGTGAAACGACTTATGCGTCAACTTTAGAATGTTCTTCTCAAGCATCTGTTGATATTCTTTGGCATGGGAACTCTGGTTCAACATGTTACCACCTACCCAGATCTCAAACTTATTAGGTTTGATACCACGCACTACCTTGTACTTCTGAGAACCAATAGAGAACTCCACCTCAACCAGTGTACCCTTGTTGTTAATCGTATTGACCAACTGTGCCTTAGAGATCTTACGGTGTGGTTTACCAAACAAACCAAACGACAGGGCATCCAACATAGTGGACTTACCTGCACCGTTGTGACCGACTACAAGAGTAGTGGATGAAGTTGTAAAATCTATATCAGTGAAGTTGTTACCGGATGACAAGAAATTCTTGTACCGGAGTTTTTCAAACTTAATCAAACGTACCGTCCTCTTTCATTCCACACCAGTTGCAAGATGCACCTTTCTCAATAGTAAGATGGCCATCATGTTTGCAATGGTGTTCCCAACCTTCCATGTTTTTCTTACGGAAGATTTTATCATAATTATCACGATACTTATCCGACATTTTAGTCATGATAGTATCGCCAGTAATGTCATTTTTTGTTGCCATATTTCACCTATAATATCACAGTTCACGCCAATTGTCAAGCAGTTCTTTATCGTAGACTTTACCAAACACATGATAAGTCACAGAGTAATCATCCGGCACTAGGTTATTTTCTTTACCGTAGTAGTCAAAGTTAGTTGCATGATAGATCGTTCCATCATGGTATCGGTCATCTGCAAGTGTTAAAAGAAACCTAACGTCAAACTCTTGACGCAGTAACTTTATCGCACGTGACAAAAACCAAGAGGTTAAATTGTGCTCATCATGTGGTGCAACAGCTAATCTAACTATGTCCCAAAACCCTCTACCCTCTTCATAGAATCCAAAATAATCACGAATATCTTTTGCAGAGACCCGAGGGTCTGCCTCACAAAACTGGACTACACCAATCAACTCATCTTCTTTAAATAACCCATAGAAGATGTATTCACTATAGTACCAGTAACGTAAAAATGCACCACGTAAGTAGTGGTGTTGTTGAAAGAATTTGTGTCCGAGATTACCACCACACTTTTTTACGGTGTACTGATCTTTCACTATATGACTTCCATAGATTGGGCTTCTGTCATCAAAACAGAAATCTCTCTCTTTATCCTATCCTTATCTAAGTCTGTGCTAACGTTGTCAATATAATCGTATACCAGTGTTTCGGTATCGTCAACAGATATGTTGTCATCCCCTACGTTCTCACCAAGGAAATCTTTGAAGTCTTCTGCGATCTTCAGTTCATGAATCTTCTGTTGCTGTACACGATCCACAAACCGTTCGAACTGATATGCATCACCCTTGTTAACCACAATGATCTTAACAAACTTGTTATCAAGGTATCGCATGTCCTTGAACTTGAAGTTCTCTACCTTCTCATGATCGTAGTAGATCTTCTCGTAGATAGTGATGGGGTTATGTACCGCAGTAATCTCTCTTGTTTCAGTATCAAGAATGTGGAAGTACTTCTTGTCATCACAGTCGTTCCAGAAGAACTCCATCTGTGATCCCAGATAGTGAATGTTTCCCTGCGACGATTTGGTGTGGAAGTGACCGGACAGAACCATCTCAAACTTATCGAAATGTTGTGCAGACATACCGTCCTTACATACTTGACCACGTGCCATCTCGAACCCAGATAATTCTAGGTGTGCACCCACAACAGATGCCTTACAGTTCTCCAAGAATTTTAATGTCGCATTTTCGTTCTCTTGGTTGATCCACGGGATTAATGCGACATTTAAAGTGTCGTATTTCATCACCGTAGGTTCCATGATCAGGTTCACTTCGTTCATGTAGTGACCCTGCAGTTCCTTCAGTGCGTTCAACTCATTAGTGTTCTTGTAGTACACGTCATGGTTGCCGGGAATGATATCCATAGTGATACCATACTCACGCAGCTTCTGCAGGAAAATTTTCCGGTTATGACTCAGTGCCTTGAAGTTGACCGTCTTACGATTATCGTAGTAGTCTCCAAGGTGTATAATCTGAGTAATGTTGTTTTCTAACAGATACGGAAAGAACACCTCACTATAGAAGCGTTCTTGGTAATCCATAAAAATGTCAGACGAGTTTCGACACCCTGCATGGGTATCGTTCAAAATTGCTATTTTCATTTAATCATATGCCTCAATACAAAGGGATTCTTTATCACTAAACCTATATCCCGTTGCTTTCATAAAATCCTCCAATACTTGCAACATATCATCACGTGACAGATCCTTCTGCATAACGTCAATAGTAACACGTGTGTTCACGGATGTTTCATGCTCGTAGGGATGACAGATCAGTTGTATATACGGTTTATCCAGTGGTGGATTATTATATCCCATCAATCTGCATACCTCCCATGATTTATCAGGTGATGCATTCTGTGACTGTGAATAGCCCACAATAATTTAATCAAAGAGGTTTCAGTATAGACCCCCGATTCACATATATATTTCCACATAATAAATTACCTATTTTCATTTGGTGCACCCAGTATACCACACTGAGATTTATTTGTCAAATCAAGAAGTCAGATAGGTCAGAGTCAACGTTTACTGCACGTCTTTTCCTCTGTTTAATTTCCTTCTTGTATGAATTGAATTGGTTATCTGCTTCCTTTACAGAGTCAATACGTATACGTAGTTGGTCAACAAAAGGTTGCGTATTGCTATAGTCAGAGTAACCACCCTCCGTGTTCTCTTCAATGAACATAGAAAGATCTGCCTCAGAGATATACTTCATCTTGATATCCTGTTGCTTCTTCTCTTTCTGGATCCTACGAAGAAATGCATACCACGAGATTTGAGTAAAGTATGCGAATGCATTAGGGTTACCTGAACGAGTCGCTGCTTCGATGTCATAATTCTCAATCGCTTTCAGACAGTTCTCCACTGCGTCCATCACCATCTCTTCACGATAGGTATACCGGACGAAGTTTGCCTTGTGCGACAATCCTTCTGCGATCTTCAGAAAACAAGTAGCAATGTAATCGGTAACGACAGGTCTAGGGTTTCCTTTACCTACCTCTTCCTTTACTTTAGTACAGTACTCAACCACTGCGAGAGAGAACTCCCGATTGTTAACGTAGTGCGGTTTTTCTTTTGGTTTTGTTGCCATTACAAATCTCCTAGTATTTCAAACATTATATGACATTCAGTGACCTTTGTCAACTATTTTCTGCCTCAATTTAGAGGTAGAGAATCCATGATCCCTTTTATTATAGTAGATCTCAATTCCTTTTAACTGACACTGATTTTTTCCTGTAAACTCTAGTGCACGATACTCCTCACCAATGATCCTCATGTCGATAGGATAGGTATCGAGAATATCTAACAGTTCGTGTTCGTACTCATACGGTACGATTTCGTCTACATACTTTACTGCACTTAGTTGGATGTATCTTTCGGTTAGACCCTGCACAGGTTTGTTCTTCTCTAGTCGGTCTAGAGAGGGATCTACCTGTAGACCACAGATCAAATAGTCGCAGACAGTCTTTGCCTCACGCAACATAGAGATGTGTCCTGCATGTAGTAAATCAAATGCAGATGCAGTAAATCCAACTTTTTTTCTTTTTTCGCTTGACATAATTAAAAATCCGTGATATAATAAGCTTGCCGTCTGGGGAAAAGAATATATACCTAGTGAAGTTTGGGGAAATCGATGACATTATTACTCGCACTGTCCTGATCCCCCATCTTCTTCATTAACTCTTCGTAGGGATCTACGATATCACCGTGACCCTCATATCCGTAATCACCACCACCCTCGTAAAAAATGTTGTGACAGGCAGCTTCGTATTGCTCTAACATTTCTGGTACAGGGTTCGCTACCGCAACTATCTTATCCATCTTACACATAATCATTCGTTCCGGATCTGCTTGGTAGCACATAAACAATTTAAAGGTGTACATGCGACCACCATCTTCTAAATGTTGAAACTGGATAGCAAGAGCGTTGCGAAGGAAAACATCGTAATCATCCTCTTCTACAATTCTTGCAATGACTTCATCACCTGTTGAAAGTAGTATCTGTTTTATAGATTCACGCATCATCGTTTCCCTTTAGGTTTATCGGATATACTGTGTATTTAAATCCTTCTCTTGTATATATCCGAATCCTTTCTCCCGAATGTTTCAAGGTGAAATTCTGGTGTCCCTTCACATGCATGTCATCTGCTATATCGAATAACTTGGTAATCGTGCCATCATCTGACACTCGTAAACCTCTGCCAATGGACTGCAAGACTTTGACTTGTGATTTGGATGGTGTGGCAAAAATGATGTTGTGGAGGTTCTTGATATTAATACCAGTACTGAAAGTACCAAGACTAGCAACGATAATTGCATTTTTCTGTTTCTCAACAATTCCACGTATCTGTTCCCTATCTGTGGTGTCCGTTTCACCAGACACATAAAATACCTTTCGACCCTCTTCTGACTGATCTCGAATCATCTCAAACAAAACTTTGCCGTGTTTCTCCACGAACTGAAACATCACCAGTGTATTACCCTTCTGATCAAGGGCGAGTTTGGTGATAAACTTATTCCTTCGTTCGTTGGTAACTATGTAGTCAACTTCTTCTTGATAAGTCTTGTCCTTCATTCTGTGACAGATATCATTGTGGTATCTTAGTAACAGTACAGAGATATCCAAATCAGATAGTTGTTTATCTTCCTGCAGTTTCACGGTGGTAGTCACCGTAAATACGGGCCCGAATAAACCTTCGAGCACGAGTTTGTTTGTCTCAGTTCCGTCGAGTGTACCTGTAGTACCTATTCTATACTTAGCGTTGATACACTTGTCCATCATAGTGGACAGAGACTTTGCCTTGAATAAATGGACTTCATCTCCGAAAATACTATCAAACTGTTCGAACCATTCAGAACCAAATTTGTAGATGGACTGCCACGTAGAGATAATAACAGGTTTGTCGGTGACCTTCTCCTTACCACTATAAATTCTGTGACAAGTATTTTCTACGTCATATCCGTAGTCCTCGAAGTCCTTGTACATCTGTTCTACCAGACTTGTTGTGGGAACAACAATGAGAGTCTTCTTAGATTTTTTCTTGTCGATCAAGTATCGTATCAGATTGTAGATAATGAATGACTTACCACTACCTGTCGGTGACAGTAACAGTGCACGTCTATTTTCTATACCGTGTGCAATCGCATCATACTGATAGTCTCTAGGTTCGAATGGTGCACCCAGAGTCGCAAGGTACTTAACTAGATCTTGGTGTTTAACTTTATCCTTTGCGTTCGGGATACCATATTTTTTACTTTCGATGATCTGTAGACCATAGAACCTTTCTGCACAGAACTGTCGTAGGTGATGATACAGACCAACGTTCATCTGTTTGGTGACCATGTTGTACAACTTGATCTTACCGTCCCAGACCTTTCTTTTATAGGCAGGCATGAACTTATAGCCCGGCACATAGAAAGAGAAGAAGTCTCGCAACTCCTGCTCCTGTGCGGGATTAGATTCTATTGCCATATACGAATGACTCAACATCCGTACTCGTATCGTATTATCCACCAGCCTGCAATCGTCTCCAATCAATGATATTCTTAATGGTTTGATGTCTCCATTTAAGATTATCTAGTATTTCTTTAAGTGTGTCGATCAACGTTTTTAAATATGCAATCTTCTCTTCGGACTTTTGGATCTCTGGATCTGCGTCATAGTATCGATCCATGTCACCTTTTAGTACACGTAACCCTTCAAGAGGATCAGGATTCCAACCCCTATCTTTGATAGACATCTCATCCATTGACCCATTGTAGTAGTGCCACTTCTCTTTGAGTAAGACTAGTTGGGAGTTCTCTGCACGTTTGAGATTTAACTTGGTGATAGACAAGTACTGCAAATACTTTGCATGTAATTTAGGTGTCTCACGTGAGTTCTTGTCTAACTCAGCATCACTAATTTCACAGTCTACTTCCCATTCTTTCAAAATCGAATCAAGGTCTAACATCATTTATCTCCAATCATTTCAATACAATCTTTCCAATAATCTATATCCTGCGACACAACGAACGACTGAGTAAGTCGCCAACACTTTGTGTATGCGGCATGATAACAAAGTTGTCCATCATCATAGTTACCGAAGTAACCTGCCTTGAGACTCCATCCTTTCTTGTCAGTGATCAGAATCTCATTACCATATTTATCCAGATACTTAAACCATCCTTCTCCAGTCTCAGACCAAGTAAAGATGAGATTGTACCCTACGGCATTTGCATTATTGTGCCACGCTATAAATCCGTCTGGTGGGTAGAGTTGCGAGAGTGCGTTTGAATTAATACCCAATTCAGTCTGCAGTGCAATATCGATACGTTCAAAATCCTTTCTATACTCAGGATCATCACCATTGTAATGATTTGGTTTTAGAGGATAAGAACGGGCAGTCTCAGGATCGCCTCGAAAATCGCTACCCATTTCTACTATTATATCACGATACTTACAAGAAGTAAAGTACCTAGAGTCACTTTCTAGTGATCCTATCATGTTATTTGTTTGGGTTACGTCATACTTATCACGATACAAATAACGAAAATGTTCTAATAGTTCAAGAACTCTTGGGTTCTTGATTTCACATACTTGCATATTAAGTTATCACAAATTGACTGAACCTGAATGATACGTTGAAGGTAGTATAGGCAACATCCTGCACGTTCGATGCAAGAGTTAACTGTCCGATAGATGTAGGAACACAATCTTGGTATTTGATTGTGACCGCATTATTGTTGTGGGAGTTAAGGATTATAACTGTGATGTCCGAAGCGGTTGCTATTTTACCATTACGGTCTTCTGTGATATGACCATCATTTACGATACGTTCCAACCAGTTCTGCATCTCCTTATATGAAGTCATGTCTTCGTCAAGGATAATGTCAACCGACATCTCACCATAGTTGATCTTGTCACCTGCTAGAGGTACACGTGTAACTCGACTAGTAGGTAATTCTACAGGCGAAACACTTGCGCCCGGATGCACTAGTGACTGTGCGAAGTACTCTAGGTTTGAATAGTTCTGTCTGTTGACTATAAACTTAAACCCTGTAGGTTGTAAGTAGTTTCTATTTGTTGTTAGTGCCATTACTCGAACCTTGCCTGTTGTGCTCTCTTTGCGTTCTGTTCTTGGTGCCACCTTCCATAAACGCAGTGTGCAAGTTCATGACCCCAATAGTGTGGTTGATACTTCACGGTAGCATCATATGTGTATATGGTGCAAGAGTTACCGTCTGGATTGATAGTCCCAAACGCTTGTACAGTACCGTCATTCCATGCTCCTTTTTCCATCGCAACTTTGCGAAACTCTGACTTCTCTTTAAACAAGACCATTTTTACTTCCAGTTCTGTCTTGACGTATTCTGGTTGTTCGAAGTAATAACCATCGGGTGACTTATTACTGCTATCAGAACACCCCACAATTATAGAGGATCCGATAAGAAACAGTGCAATGTAGGTGTGTAGTTTGTTCATCTTCATACCTCTATTTATACAAAAAGAAAAGGGGGATTTCTCCCCCTGTTATTGTCAGGGTGACTTTAACCGGAAGTACAGACCCCTGCGTCTTCTGAAGCGTCGAACCCAACATCACCGCAACCATATTTACCATCTCTGTTGGTATCACATGCACGTTGCCATGATATCATATCGAACGTCAGACCCTCATGCCACGGTACATAAGCTTTGCACCATTCATGAGAACCGACAACCATATCATCGGTTCCATCTGGGTCGGGAACATAGTCCCTTTTGGAGTGCTCTTTCTGGAGAGTAAAATGAACATTTCCATTGGAGTAGTTTTTCTGTGTAAACAACTTGCCTTTGGTAATGTAGATCTTCTCTTTCTCAGCTAGAGTATAGGTCGATCCATCGTCGTAGTTGATTACCGTCTCAGAATGAGCAGACAACGGTAAGAGCAACAGTAAGAACAGCGCTGTTCTCATATCACAATCCCTCTGTGAGTTTGTGCTTCCATTCTTTTAGTGACTACCTTGTCTCTTTTATATAGGCAAAAAAAGGGGGACTGCAGCGTCCCCCCAAAAATGATCCCTAATGAGATTCTTTTTATTACAGTACTTACGTAAGGATGTTGTCCACACGGAAGATTCTGTAGTACTGGTTAGACTTAGCAGCAGCAAGTCCGTCAGCAGGAGTAGCGCCCACGAATGGGTTACTTGCCATACCGTAACGAGTCTTGAACCCGATTTTTGGTTGGAAAGTATCTTCGCCAACTGCTTTAACCATTTGCAGAGGTACGTATGGGCAGTAGAAAACACCTGCGTCATATGCGTTAGTACCTTTGTAACCTACAGTGATGTAGTCAGTAGATGCATACGGATCAATGTATACACGTACACGACCATTCAAAGTACCTGCAAAAGTGTTACCAGTGTCATCAACCTGAAGGTTGGTAGACATTGCAGGAGTGTAGTCCAACATACCAGAGGCAGCAAGAGCAGTAGCAACGTCAGAAGAACAGATAACTACGTTACCCTTTCCACGACGAGTTTCTTTTGCAATTACGTTGCACTCACGGTCAATTTGTACTACAAGACCTTTGAATTTCTCTGCAGACCAACGTCCGTCAGCGTCAGAAGACAAGTCAAAGATACCTTTAGTGGTAACGTTGGCTTGAAGACAACCAGTCTTCGCTTGAGAGTTGATAGTACGGATAACCTCACGGTTAATCTCCGCAAGAATCTCTGTAGAGAGAATGTTTGCAAGTTCTGTCTCAGCGTCAAGACCGTGGATTGCTTTCAGGTCTTGTGCAAGTTCGAGACTGTACTCAGCTTTCAGCGCACGAGACTTCGCAGTCACGGTTGCTTTTTCGATGGTGAAACCCATTTCTGCGAAAGGAGCACCAACACCGTCACCCAAAGCTTCTGCAGCAGCAGTAGTCATTGGAGATCCAGTCAATG
>Ga0181591_10001457_pt1 | contig 20265 bp, 19 predicted proteins | sample 071ome_33_FD_133757 | JGI IMG/M metagenome (GOLD analysis project Ga0181591, IMG submission 133757) | Coastal salt marsh microbial communities from the Groves Creek Marsh, Skidaway Island, Georgia - 071412AT metaG (megahit assembly) | ecosystem: Environmental > Aquatic > Marine > Intertidal...
GCTCAGCACCTAAAAGTAAAAAGAAAGCGAGATAGATCATAGGGTAGGCTCTCAGTAAACGACGCTTAATACGGCTTGGGTATCAGGGTCTAAGATGAGGGTCGGGTATTTCTCGCGCCAGTAATCCGTTAAGAACGCCTTAAACGGATATGCTTTGCCCTGCTTGTGAATACGAGGAGGGATACTGAAAGAGTAGCGGCTTGATGAGCACTGTGGACAACCATATACATAGATGATGCCGCGGTTGGTGCTTTCGATGTATTCCACTCGAATGCTGGTGGGCTCAACCGCTAGGGATAGTGCTTTGACCGCTCCCTGAGAGTGGGCTGAAAACAGCAGAATGAATAGGAATAATAGTTTCATGACGCATGCTCTACACGATATGGAGCAAGCTTAGCGCCGGTAAGAAAATAGCCTATCTGTCTTAAGTTAGATCTCTCTAAACCCTAGGCATAAAAAAGGGGCTTTCAAGCCCCTTGTATTACTTCAGCCAGCCGTTCTGGCCTCGATGTGTCTTGTTGCCACGGCTATCTAAGGTGAGGTCGCCATCATCCTCTTGTCCGTTCTGAGCTGAAGCGACCAGCTTGACGCACTCCGTAATGTCCGAGCCATCGTCGCACAGTTCCGCAACAATCGAATAGCGATCAGTTGAGGTATTGTGGGCCGCGTTGTAATTCAACTTTGTGAGGTCCGTCGTGTAGGTAAATCGGTTTGCAAAGTAATTTTCTTGCGCTCGCATCATGTCGAGTAATTCAGTCATACCATCACTTCGAGCCCCTTTACGAACATTTGCCTGGTAGGACGGTAGAGCGATGCTGGCAATAATGCCAGCGATCGCAACAGCTACTAAGAGTTCGGTTAATGTGAAGCCTTTATTTTTCATGATTTACTCGTTCTTGTGATTTTGACGCCAGTATGTGGGCACGACATAGCAGTTGTTCGATTCACATTTTTTAATCTCATCGTCACAGGTGCCTTTCTGTTCACAGTCTGGGTCTTGGTTTTCTTCAAAGCGGTCATCATCAATGGTTTCTGTACCGATTGCAATGGATTTGCCGCCACCTTTACGATAGATCACAACAGGACGCGGTGCGATACCTGAGTGTGATAACACTTTGCTAGCATCGTCGTCGTCCGTCTTACCATCGTTGTCTAAATCAATGGCTGCATTAGCAAACCTTTGATCCAGTGCATAGATCCGAGAAGACCCAGTGTCAGGACCACAAGCGGAAGAGGTGCTTCCCGTGGGCGAGAACGTGGTGAAGATGACAACGCCTGCAAACGTGGTCGCTTCTGCCAATACTTTTTCACCCTCTGTATCAAAGGTGACGTACCAGCCACCACCGTTGTCCATAATCGCTCTATAGTCGGTTTCGGAGGCCGTTCCTTTCATGAGTGGCGTCGCATTGTAGACAAGGCCACGGTCTGCTTTTTCGCCAGCAGAAAGGGATGTCTTGCCTTCCGGTGCTTCAGTCAATAGACGATAGGTTGTCGGCTTACCATAAGGGCTCTGATCTTTGAGCACATACATTCTGTTTTCCACTTCGGTTGTGAAAATAGGGTGTGCACGATGACCTGAGCCGATGGCGATGGTTAGGAAGTCGCCATATTGTTTGTCTTTAACCAAAGACACATTGGGTTTGTTGTAAAAGCGACGGTTACCGTTTTTATTTGCGGTCGATAGGTCTGCGATCATAGCCCCTTCTGCAAAGTTGTTGGCGCCACTATTCTCAGGGTTAATGTCTAGGCGGAATACGCGACCACCCGTATCTGCCGCAAAGAAATAGTCCACTAGGCCGTCGCCATCGATATCCACCGCTGAAATGCTAGCAGGCATACTGTTTTTCATATCGGAAATATTTGTGTTAGCGCCTGAATTACTGGCCCACCATAGGCGTCTTCCTGTTTCCGCATCCACCATGTAAATGGCGTTGCCCATGGTGTCGTCTTCGCGAACGTCGTTACCGTCTTGGTTGGTGTCGTAACCGCCCGTGAAGAAGGCTACAAATCTTGCTTGGCCATTGTATTTTACTTTGGCAACCGTCATACGGGACCAAGTCTGACCCAGTTTGGCAAAATCACCGGTGCCGCCTTCGATCTTAAAGAGCATACGAGGGCTGTTGCGGTTGGTGACGTCTAATGCATAGTAGTTACGACCACCGCGGCGCATACCTGCGTAGAGGTACACATGCTCGCCGGCTTCAACGCTGCCACCACTCAACACCAAGTTGTTCTTATTAACATCCTTCATCCAGGTTGTGATCGGGCCATCCATACCGTATGGACGATCACCGGCTGACCCGGTGTTTTCGTAGAAAATACGCTGTGTTGAGTGCAGTTCTTTTGGAATGAACGCAAACTGCTCTCGGCCAGTTTCGGTACTGATTGCGTGAATAAAGCCTTCATTGGTACCAAAGTAGATCGTACTGTCTGGATTTTCATCGGTACCACCGTAGGTCACTACGACGGGCTCACTGTGAAGAGGGTCACCGACGGAAACACGGCTGTCGGTTACCGAGCGGTCGCCGTCGGTATCATCCACGTCGTACCCGCGAATCCAGTTTTTCAATTTTGTTACGTTATCGGCCGTCTCACCTGTCATGTCTAAGGTTTCAGCCGTCGCGCCATTTTCAAAGGTCAGCAAAAAGTTAGCGGAGTCTTCTGTGTACAATTTTCTCGACGCAGGGTCTATTAGGTTCGCCATGCCGCCCATGGTGACGTTCTTACCGTCGCTTAGGTTGGTTTCGTTCCAATAATCTTTTGCCGAGTCGTTAAAGAAACCGGTGGCCTCGCTGATGGCGGGCGTATTGTTTTTGTCATACACGAACCCATCTTGTGTCAGGCGGTATTTCTTAAGGTTGCCTGCCCATTTACTGTTGTCGTCTGGACGGAAGAGTGCGTAGAACAACTCGTCTCTATGCTCGGACGCATTAAAGGCATTTACCGAAACAGCTGGTGCGGTAAAGGTAGAGTCGGTCGCTAAAATGTCTAGGAATATCGATTCAAGTGCATTGGTTAACCCCGTGGTGTCGTTGGCCTCATAATACTGACCGCCACCCCAATTGGCCGTGCGTTTCAAAAGCTCCACACCGTTAGCCAGATCAAAACCACCGATGGTATAGGTCGTAATCGCTTGGTCGCCAACCAGTGAGGTACTGTGATCGGTGTTTCTTAACCAATATGCGAGTTCATCAAGACACTCACCGTTACCGGAACAGCCACTATTAAGGCCTTGAGGCAAGGTCATACCGCTGACAGCACTGCGAATGTCATCGTTGGCTGACGTGTCGTTGGTTGGCTCACCGTCGGTCAACAGGATGATGTGATTCTTTTGACAGGTGGCGGTGATCGGCGTCTCATATTGAGCAGAAGAACTGTCCGTTCTCGAGCTCGCAATACTGGAGTTCGGTTTCGAGTCATTACCAAACATCCAGTTTTGTCCACGGTAATAGCGCGCCGCTTCATACATGGTCTCTTCTAGCGGTGTACCACCCTGAGCGTAATAGTCATCCAACTTATCACGGATTGCGGCACCGGATGTGCTGATATCGGAAACCGGCACATCGATCATACCGCCGTCACTGTTTTGGTCGAATCGCATCAAACCTAGATTGATATTGCTTAACGAGCGAGTAAGCTTTTTCACCACATCCACAGTGACTTCCATTCGGGTGCTATTGGTCACGTTGGTCGGATCGCTATACCAATTCATATAGTTACCGGAATACAACCAATACGAGTTACCACGGTCACAGCGCACATAGCTATTTAGACCCGCTTGTAGGTTTTGCCACTTACCTCGACGCCATTGTCGAAAGTTACCTAACACCTTACCCTCGTCTCTTAAGGTTTCTGCCTCGTCACTACAGCCAGAACTATAGGCCGATTCAAGCTGGCTTTTAGGGATGCCATCGTTGGGTGAGTGGTAGGTCTTATAGTAAAAATCATTGGGGTCGTAAGAACCGGGATAGGTCACATCATTATCGTAGGGTACATTGGTGATGAGAACCTGGCCTCCCATGGAGCCCGAAGTATCCATGATAAACAGCACGTTTGAATTAACGCGGCTATCTAAATCAATTTCAGATGCGCCATAGATTTCGGTGTCGTCGGCTAAGGCGCTATGACCAATTAGTATGGCGGTGGTCGCGGCTAATATTTTTTTCATGTTGACCTCCCTTAGTACGACACGCGAATGACGTTTTCAGTGGCTTTATCAAGAAAGATGGTGGGAGACTTAATGTTCCAGTACTCGCCTAAAAACTCATCAAACTCAATTTCTTTTCCCTTCTTAAGTACGGTGATCTCTCCTTGATACTCGTATTGACCTTTTTCACAAAGAGAGCAACCGATCAAGGTGATGATGCCTCGATCTGTTTGCTCAATGTGTTCTACTTTGAGTGATTGTGCTTCTAGGGCAATGTCCAGTGTTGTGACTGAAAATGCCTCTAATGAAAATGCAATGCTGAGTAACAATAGTAAATGTTTCATAGCCACCTCTAATTAATATTTCCCGCTTGCTCTAAACCTTCCACCACGGCACCGAGGGTCTGGCTGTTTTTTGCAAAGCGAAATTCAGATTCACAATTGTTTTCGTAAAGATACGCGCGGCTTTGGCTTTCAATATCAATGTTGTAGCCAGCACGCGATGCAGGTGCTTCCTGTATGTAGCTCCAAGAAACGGTGATTGAGTCAGATTTTGGTGTATAAGCGCCTCGCCCCATGGTGATTGAATCGACCTTTTTGGTTGGAGGCAAGGTTACATTCGTTATTGGATCTACCGTTTCTGGTAGCTGGCGAATATCAATCAACTCATTGCGATTGGCGCCACCATCGACGTTATAAAATCGAATGTTCGCTTCCTGTTCATTTCGGCACTCCTGATAGGTCAACGTGCTAAATAAACTGTTCGCCACCATTTTCGACTGAATATTGCTGCCTTCTAGGGAATAGACAGCCACCAAGGTAATAATGGTAAGTAATACCAAGGATACAACGAGAGTTGAGCCGTTTTGATGCTTCATATCGTTCTCCTAGTTTGACTGTGCTGTTTCAATGGCGTTAGGCAGTTCGATGGTGTTGGTAAAAATGTTGCGAATGCTGCCATCTTCCAACTCCAAAAGTGGGCCATCGAGGACCGCATAACGTCTCATTTCTTTATTAGATTGTAATTTTTGATCATTCGAATCATCAGAGCTTGTGGTGAGAATTGAGATTCGAATGCTTCGCACTAACGCCTGAGTAATGGTATTGCCTTGATCTGCTAATTGATCCACGCTCACATAAGCAGAGGAGCGCTTATCAGTAGGATCGGCAGGATCTGCAATGCCGATTTGAAATTGCATGTTTTCCACGTGGTCGACGATGGACACAGGTGCATCCAGCCAATCACCGTTGTCTCGACTATAGGTTCGACAACGCAGCTCTTTATCGGTATCTGGCTCAGCGCTTACCCAAAATACATTCACGAGACTTTGTTGTCCGTTGAGGGGGCCGCCGACCAATGTGCCTGTGCAGGTTCTGATTTCAGAGCCGGCATCGGCACTGGCTACGAATGCGATGGCTAAGCGATCACCGCGGATGTCCACTAGATCATTTTGCGCGCAGGCTTCCGCTTCTGTTCCCGCGCAGGTCACCACGCCACTGGTGGTAAAGATGGGAGGTACGTAAACGGTAAAATCTTCCGAATAACCTGCTAAGCGAATGAATTTCGTCATGTAATCCATCGCAAAGCGACCCGTTTCTTGGTTCTGCGAAATACCATCCGACAGAGTAATACTCTTGTTGGTGGTGATAAAAAGATTCATTAATCCCAGCATAAGGAAGGTACCGATCAAACCGGCCACCATGAGTTCAATGAGTGAGAAGCCTTTGTTGTATTTCATTAGTTCAGCTCCACCACCATGCTGTAGGTATTCACGTAGTCGCGCTCTTCATCCAAGTCGCCACCCTGTTGGATCTTGGTTGTCCACTCCAGTTCAAGGTTGTATTGAACGCAGTCTTGAAGACCCGAACTGGTACTAACGCGATTTTCAGTCAAGGTGCAGGTAGACGTTAAGATGGGTTTAATGATGAAATCTGCTGGGCTGTCGTAAACGTCAGGGCTCACACCGCAAACGGTGACCCAACGATCGAACACGGCCATTTCGTCGGCGGAGCAATACGCTGCTGCCATTTCAGCTCCATTGTCGGTGTACTCTGCGCACATGGCTGGGAGTTGGCCTGCGCAGTCGATCTCTCCCGCAAGTTCATAGGCGTGAGCACGAGCACCGTCGGGGTTAGCCCGAATTCTGCCTGCATAGTCTTGCACCATCCACATGGCTTGAGATTGTTGTGAGCTGTCTTGCGTACCTTTAATAGCCTTTAGTAAAAGTACGCCCATACCTGAAACACCGATGGCAATGATGACGGCGGTCACCAGCACCTCCATCATGGCAAAGCCTCTTTGATTTTGAAAACTCATCGCGCTCAGACCTCTATGGTTGGCAAGGGTTAACTGTTTTCTTTAATAGACCAGACAACAAAATCTGGTAGTCCAGACGGTCAGGGCTATTGGCACAGTCGTTATAAAAAAGTTCGAATGTCCCCAGTAGCGTCACTTGGCCATTGGGCAGAATGGTCAACGGGGCGTCGGTGGTGAAATCATCGCCTCTAAATGTGGCATTGCCTGAGACCGCCGAAAAGTTGCGAATGGTTTGAATGCTGCCGTCAACTGGGTCGGTGTACTCGATTTCCCATCCTTCAGACCAGTTGTCACCGTCGATCGCAGGAAGCACTCTAACGGTCGTTGATCGTTGAATCGCTTCAGCCCGGGCTAACTGAATGCTTTGTTCAAAAATTTTACCCACAGCATGCACGTTCTTCCGGCCAAAAAGGCTTTGCATGGCGGGTATGGCAGCAGAAGCGACGATGGCCAACAGCATGATGGTTATCATCAGTTCTACTAGGGTTAAACCTTTTTGTGAACGGTATCTCATAACAGGCTCGGTCTTACACATTTTCATGAGTGTATTAAAAACCAGATAAGGCAAAAGACCTAGCCCGTGCTGATTAACGGTCAATATACGGGTGTTAAGCGCTGGATCCCGCTAGAAATGTGATGTGGCTCACTTTGGACACAGCATATTACCCAGGTCTGAGTACGGGGTTCCGTTCCTAGATAGGTAGTTCGCAACTCGGATTCTTCCCTGTAGATTGATGATAATACGACGTGCGTACTGTTCAATTTTGGACTCAGGGCAGTACAGAAGGGTGGAAGCTTGGCCATACGCATGGCCAAAGGGGGAAAATGTGAGGCCAGTTTCCACATTCTTGCGCGTAAACCACTTGCCTCGATTGGATAGGGGGTCGCTAACCTGATGCAGTGATTCGCCATCATCTAGGGCTTGGTTCTGGTTGAGGTCGGAAAATATGGCTAATAAGCCATTCCAATCATCAGAGCATTGTCCATCGACGAGTGGGCACAGCGTGACAGGTTCATGGGTATTTAATGCGAGTAGTCGCGCGTTATTGAGCATCTTGGTGGTTCGGTTGACTGCGGTCTGGCTTTGGTATTTGTCTTTCAGCTCATAAAACGACGGCAGAGCCATGTTTACGATAATCAGGAATAACGACAGTGTGATGAGAAGCTCAATCAAGGTGAGCCCGGATTGCCGCGTTGAACGGGTTGGGTTTGGGGTCGTCATCGTTAGCACTTTTCCACCTCCTTGTAGAAAAGCACATTATTGTCTGTGATCAGATGGTCTTGTCCATCAGCTAATAGCGTGATGAAGCGGGTTTTATTCTATGCCTAATTTCTTAAGTCGATAGCGAATGGAGCGAAAGCTCATGCCCAATTTTTCGGCTGCGGCGGTTTTATTCCAACGGCATTCTTCTAGGGTCTTTTGCAAAATGTCCTTTTCAACTTCTTCTAGAAAGGTCTCTAGGGCCTGGCCCGGTTGTAGGCTGTAGGAGCCAGAGGGTGGGGCACTGGTCGTCGTGGCAGTCGATGCAGGTGACGATAGCTCGTTAGTGGGAATCTCACTACCTAAGGGTAATGATTTCAAATTGAGATCGAGACATTCAATCGCTTCACCTTCTGCTAGTGTCACGGCACGCTGCAAAATGTTTTCTAGCTCGCGGACGTTGCCAGGGAAGGCATAGCCAGAGAGGGCTTCTTTCGCTGCTTCAGAAAGGCTTTTCGGGCCAGATTGAAATGTTTCCCCCAGTTTCGAGAGTATGTGATCAGCGAGCAACAAAATATCGTCTTGACGCTCCCTAAGTGCTGGCACGGCGAGATTGATGACATCCAGTCGGTAAAACAAGTCTTCGCGAAAATTCTTTTTCTGCACCTCATTTTGTAGGTTTTTGTGGCTCGCCGAGAGAATCCGCACATCTACCGATATTTCGTTTTCGCTGCCCACCGGTCGAATGCTGTTTTCTTGAATGGCTCTTAGTAGCTTCACCTGCATGACAAGGGGAAGGTCTGCCACTTCATCTAGGAATAAGGTGCCGCCATGGGCCGCTTGGAAGAAACCTTCCTTTTGGCTATGAGCACCGGTAAAGGCACCTTTCTTGTGACCAAAGAATTCGCTTTCCATGAGTTCAGAGGGGATCGCTCCGCAGTTTACAGCGATAAATGGTCCATCTCGCCTAGGGCTCAATTGATGAATGGCTCGAGCCACTAATTCTTTACCTGAGCCCGATTCACCATTAATAAACACGGGCGCATGACTTCTGGCCACTTTATCGATCTGTGATTTTAAGCGTCGAATGGCTTTAGATTGCCCTAAAATATTCGGGGCTGGATCTGAGTCGACTAGCTGATTCGTTCCGTGTTCCAACTTAGTAGCGCTTTGGATAATCGCTCTAAGCTTCTCCAGATCGACAGGTTTGGATAAAAAGTCGAAAGCGCCGTGCTTCATGGCTTCAATGGCCACGTCAATGCTGCCATAGGCCGTGATCATAACGGTCGGCACGTCTGCGTGATGCTCTTGGACGTATTGAATCAGTTCCATCCCCGTGCCATCTGGTAGGCGCATATCGGTGAGGCAAAGCTGGCAAGGGTGTTCTGCAAGCATTGCTTTTGCTTCGGCAACACTGCCCGCCGTGATTGGGCTGAGTTTTAATCGCCTTACCGTTATGGACAATAGATCCAAGATATCGGGTTCATCATCGACGATGAGAATATGACTCATTGGGAAACCTTATTATTTTGAAAATCTGGAGCGAACACGATTTCGAAGCAGGCCCCATATTGCAGGGTATTATGATAGCGAATCTCAGCGTTGTTTGCTTCACATAGCTCTTTAATCAAATACAGTCCCAGCCCTGTACCCTTGGGTGAGGTGGTATGAAAGGGCTCGAAAAGGAAAGGAAGTTCGGCTTCCGGTACCCCATCGCCGTGGTCTATGACTTTCAGGCTGATACGCTGGCCTAAGGATTGGACTTGAAACAAGATAGGGTGCTCCTCGTCCACCCGCCCATATTGCATGGCGTTAGAACACAGGTTCCATAGCACTTGTTGGAACTGTGATGGGTCAAATCGAATGAAGTGTGACTCCCCCTCGATCTGAATGGGAAGTTTATGGCGCTGCTCAAATTCCTCTTTAAATTGGTTTAACCATGGAGATAGGTCCAATCTTTGCGGGTCAGAGGAATTTCGGCGACTGATTTGCAAAACGTTTTGGATGATGGTGTCCATGCGCTTACAGTGTTCCACAATAATGTGGCATAGATGTTCGTCGTCAGCGTCTAGGTTTGGACTTTCCACTAAGAGCTGCGATGCGTGGCTGATTGCGCTTAGTGGGTTGCGGATTTCATGGGCGATGCTGGCGGCCATGCGAGCCAGTGAGGCCATCTTAAATTGGTTTGCTCTGCGCGCAACAGTGTCTTTGTCTTCAACGAAAATGAGCGTAGTACGCTCATCGATTTGAGCAAAGGACACCAGTATATTCACTCGGCCCCCATCAAGAAACGCCATTTGCAGCGTGTTGTCGTTCTGTACCCCGAACTCATGCCATTCCTGTAAGCGTTCGAACACTTCCGGGGGCAGATGACTCACCGATCCCAATCGCTCTTTTGCTGCGCGGTTTATGCTGATAATCACGCCAGAATTACTGGCTACGCAAACACCCGTTTGCATACGTTCAATAATCAGGTCGTTTATTTTAGAGGCACTGGTCAGCAGGCTTTGAGTGGTTTCCACATGGGTTTTTGCTTCTGATAGACGGTCACGAATGGTTTGAACAATGAAGGCCTCACCAAAATAAAGAACACTTAGAAACGTGCCAGAAAATATGGCGTCGGTGGAATAGTGGGGAAACAAAAACCAATTGCTAAGTACCATGATCGTAGCCATGGCAGCCAAGAGATAACCGTAGCGTTTGGTCACCAAAAAATTACCCAGCCCGACCGTGATCAGTAATAGGATACTCAGGTCATCTTGAAACGGAGCGAGGTAGAGCAGCAGGTATCCAAAGAACAGAATATCCGCCATGACGCTGGGAAGAAACTGATCCAGCATCACCTGATAATGGCGATACAGGTTGTAAATATTGCGTAGAGCTAGAGCAAAATACCCGCTGAGCGCTAATGGCAGAATCTTGGGCGACGTGGGGCTCCACCAGTGAATTTGGTCCTCAAACAGGTAAAAACCTAAGAATAGGGCCGCAATCGCAAGGGTGAAGTAGGCGTAAAACTTTGCGACCGGTTGATATTCAACAGCAGAATACATGGATTAACATTGCTCAAATTCAGGAATTTAAGGAGAATACGGGCCTTTCTAGGTAATAATCAAGGTTGGGGTCGTGTCAGAGCAGTATCTTTCCCTATGTATGGCGCAAGTGAATCTCTTAGTGGGAGACATTGAGGGCAACACACACCGCGTGCTGAAGGAAGCCGAAGCAGCACTTGAACAAGGTCATGATGTTATCGTTTTTCCTGAGTTGACCCTGACGGGCTACCCACCAGAAGATCTATTGTTACGCCCTAGTCTCGATGTTCGCATTCAAGATGCCCTGAGCCAAATTCAACAAAAGTCATTGCCGATTTTTATTGTTTTAGGTTTGCCACTTCGAGAGGCGGGGCAATTATTCAACAGCGTGGTTGTAATCCATAAAGGCGAGCGAGTCGCGACCTATCACAAACAGCAACTACCCAACTTCCAAGTATTTGACGAAAAACGCTACTTTAGCCCTGGTTCCGACATGGTGACCTTTGATTTAAACGGGGTTAAAACCGCGCTAAGTGTGTGCGAAGACATATGGCACCCAGGTGTGATGACCCAAGCCAAGGGGCAGGGTGCCCAACTCATGTTGAACCTGAACGCGTCTCCATTCCATATTGATAAACCGCTTCATCGTGAAGATGTCTTAAAAGATCGCGCGCTCGAAGGCGGCATGCCCATCGTGTATGTCAATTTAGTGGGTGGTCAGGATGAGCTGGTGTTTGATGGGGGCTCCATGGTTGTGGATCAAACGGGTTCGCTGGTAGCAAGAAGTCAAACCTATATGGAGTGTGCGGATGGCGTGTCATTGGCATTTGATCGCAATGGGGTGGTGACTTGTAAGGGGAATGTGACAGCAGAACGAACTCGCCTCGATAGTATCTATCAAGCACTCGTCCTCGGAGTGAGAGATTATGTCAACAAGAACGGCTTCAAAGGTGTCTTGCTTGGTTTGTCCGGTGGGATCGATTCCGGCTTAACCTTACCCATCGCGGTAGATGCATTGGGCAAGGAGCGAGTCGAAGCCGTGATGATGCCGTTTAAATACACCTCGCAAATGAGTCTCAATGATGCAGAGGATGAGGCCAATCGTCTGGGTGTACGCTACAGTGTGCTGCCGATCGAACCCATGTACGATGCGTTCATGACCACGTTACAGGATGAATTTGAAGGCACCAAAGTCGATACCACCGAAGAAAATCTGCAGAGCCGCTGTCGTGGTGTGATGTTGATGGCCCTATCGAACAAAAAAGGGTATCTCGTATTAACGACTGGGAATAAGAGTGAAATGGCGGTCGGCTATGCCACGCTGTATGGTGACATGGCGGGTGGCTATGGTGTTCTAAAAGACGTCTTTAAGACATTGGTGTTTGAGCTGTCTAAGTACCGTAACACCATTGAAGAAGTGATCCCACCTCGTGTGATTACACGCCCCCCTTCTGCCGAGTTAGCGCCCGACCAAGTGGATGAAGACTCATTACCGCCTTATGACGTGTTGGATGAAATTTTGCGTCTCTACATTGAAGAGGACGCCAGTGCCGACGCCATAATCGCGAAAGGGTTTGCTGAGGAAGATGTACGTCGAGTGATTCGCCTAGTGGACATCAATGAATACAAGCGACGTCAAGCGCCAGTGGGTGTTCGACTCACCCAGCGTGGTTTTGGTCGAGATCGACGCTACCCAATCACCAATGGTTGGAAAGCGGGAAAATAATCTCGTTCTGCATAAAAAAAGCCCCTTCGAGGGGCTTTTTTTTGGTCATTAATGCAGCTTTAAGCGGGGGCGAATGATCTTATTGATTCGGCCCGACAAGCTCATAAGGATGGTTTTGAAATAACCATGTAAGGCCACCTGGTGTAGACGGTATAAACTGATATACACGATACGTGCAATGCGACCCTCTACCATCATACTGCCGCCACTGAGATTCCCCATCAGACTGCCAACGGTACTGTATCGACTTAAATTAACGAGCGAACCTTTATCTTTGTAGATATATTCTTTCGGCTCGCGGGCTTCGCTAATGCGAACAATGTTTTTGTAGACGTGGAATGCCTGTTGGTGTGCCGCTTGTGCTCGAGGCGGAACCGGTGTGCCGTCAGCCTGCAACATGAATGAGCAATCGCCAATGGCAAAAATGTTGTCATCGACCGTGGTTTGTAAGGACGGTTTGACACAGATTTGATTTACTCTGTTGGTTTCAAGGCCCCCAAGGTCTTTCATCCATTCGGGAGCTTTCACGCCTGCGGCCCATACTTTGAGCTGCGCGGGCAGTAGTTCGCCGTCTTTGGTCACAAAGCCTTCCTTTGTCACTTCTTGGATAAACGTTTGGGTTTTAACGTCGACGCCTAACTTGGAAAGTTCGCGATGAGCGGCCCCTGAAATGCGTGGTGGTAGCGCGGGTAAAATGCGTTCACCGGCTTCGATAATGGTAACCTTGAGTTGGTCTTTTTTAAGTTGATCTAGTCCGTAGGCGGCTAGCTGAGATGCGGTATTGTGCAGTTCCGCTGCTAACTCGACACCGGTGGCACCCGCACCGACGATGCCAATGTTCAAAACGAAATTACCTTGCGTGCTGGCTGCGTTGTTGGCTTTAAGGTACGTGTTCAATAACTTCTGGTGAAATTTATCTGCCTGATAGCGGCTGTCTAGAAACGAACAAAAGTCTTTGGCCCCTTTGGTTCCAAAGTCATTGGTTTGGCTGCCAACGGCCAGTACAAGTGTGTCGTAAGAGATACGGCGTTCAGGCAGTACTTCGCCGTCTTGTTCATCTTCGATAGGAGAAAGAACAATTTCTTTCGAGTCTCTGTCTAGGTTGCACATGCGACCTAAATGAAAGGTGAAATGATGGTTATAGGCTTGCGCGCGATAACTCAACTCGTCAATGCCGCTGTCGAGAGATCCCGTGGCCACTTCATGAAGTAAAGGCTTCCATAAATGCGTATTGTTCGCATCTACAAGGTGGACTTGAGCTTGCTTCCTTTTGCCGAATGTATCGCCCAGTTTTGTCGCTAGTTCTAATCCTCCGGCGCCACCGCCGACTATGACAATTTTTTTCATGATTTGGAGTCCTAAAAAATATTTCTAGAATTAACCGTCTAGTCAGTTAAACGATGCATTCTAGAAGTATCTTCCACGCCCGGACTTCGATGGCGGCGCATTATAGCGAACTGGATTGATTACACAATTGTTACATAGTGGCAAAGCAATCCCCAGAAGAGTATGTCTTACCTTAGCAGCTCATACATCAGGCACGCCACTACGAATATGACAAAACCCTTAACCCATGCGCTTTGGTTGGATTGAATTGGCGGGGCGCCTGTTTTAAGAGAGACAAGTGACAGCAGAGCGTCAAGATCTGAAGGTTGCACACGCGCTTTCGCCCATCGATCTTCGGTTAGGGTGATCGTGACGAAGTGGTCTTTTTTTTCAATCTTTTCCACTTGAACATCGAGTATCTCGTTTGCCCCCACTCGAAACTCACTGTGAGGGTTGAAGGGAAGTCGATGCTTTAAAAAAAGTACGCCTTGCTGCTCAATAATTTTCCAGTCGCCGCTGCCTAAGTGGCCAGTGAGCATCTCGATCATGAGAACACTCCAATTAAATAAAGGGTGCAGCCAGCGGCCGTCACTGAGGCTGTGAAGGTAAGACTATATCGAAGCCAGGTGGGCAGTTTTCTGAAGCGAAAATACTGGGCTTCCCAGGGATCCCTTGAAAAAGGGCCGACCCCCGTTGCTAACATCAATATCACGCCAGATAGCGCGAGAATTATACAGGCAAGAGCGGAATACGGGGCCACGGGATTACCTTTTATTTAGTTGGTGGGTATGGCTACCTGAACTTCAGCACCGATGATTTTGTCATTTTCATCCATATGAACCTGGCCCTTAAATTGGGTTTTAGGTTCATCTTTTTTCACGAATAAGTTCGGTAGTAGCGCCTGCTCGGGGTCGCGACTTTGGCTTTCAGTGAGAGCATTCTCTTCGCGAGGAAGACTTAAATCAATGACCTGGCTGGGTAACAGGGATTCAATGCGCTCATCTAATGGGTCTGAAGTTTGCGGTGTCTCGTTAGGTTCACCCGAAAAGACCGATAGGGCACTTTCAAACAGGGTACCAGTGTGGCTCATCCAATCTTCAATACAGGGCTTTTTACTTGCCGGGTAGGCGTACCACACCGTGGCACCTGCCAATAAGGTGGTGGCTAAGACAAGTTTTATGGGGTGTTTCACCAGCATCTTTTCACACAATACATCTTAAAACGGTGTGAATTATGAGTTCTGAAGACGCAAGGTTCAATATAGAAAAAGTTATAAACGGCCAAACCAGATGGTTTGGCCGCTAAAAAAGCCTTAACTGAAGGCTTGGCCAGGTTTAACGCCGACCGCTTTTAGGATTTTGGCGAGGGGGCAAAAGCCAGTAAAGGCCGCTTGAAACATGTTGATGCCCACAAATGCGGTGAAGCCAAGCCAGTAAACATGATGCACTTGGCTCAACGCGACACTGATAAGAATAAATGCGCCTGCGATGGCAAAGACGATTCGATCGATAGACATGATGGTCTCTCCTATATTTATTGGTGCTAAATTAGCATTTGCTAAAGTTAAATGCTAGCGAATCCCTCTCATATAGCCAAACTGTCTGCTTAGACCGGTTGTTAGTCGTTATCTTGGGTGATAGTTGATCAATTTTAGCGATTGAAACCCTATCACTGACATGCATTGCCCTCTCGTACTCATGGGCCTAAGCCGTTATACTAGCGGGCTTTGTGATCACCCATGCCCCCAATAAACCCAATATAAAAAGGGAGTGGGCAATTTTCTGAGACAGTGTATGAAGACCGCAGAAATCAGACAGGCCTTTCTAGATTATTTTGCTTCAAAGCAGCACCAAGTCGTGGAGAGCAGTTCGCTTATTCCTGCCAACGACCCTACTTTGATGTTTACCAATGCTGGCATGAACCAGTTTAAAGACGTGTTCTTAGGTCAAGATCAACGTTCATATACCCGTGCGACCAGCTCTCAGCGTTGTGTTCGAGCTGGTGGTAAGCACAATGACCTAGAAAACGTCGGTTATACCGCCCGTCACCATACGTTTTTTGAAATGCTGGGTAACTTCAGCTTTGGTGACTACTTCAAAGAAGACGCCATCAAATACGCGTGGGAATTCTTAACCAGTAAAGAATGGCTGGGCCTTCCGGAAGAAAAACTACTGGTAACAGTCTACGCAGACGATGACGAAGCCTACGACATCTGGAACAAAGAAATGGGCTTGCCAGCCGACAAGATCATCCGTATTGGTGATAACAAAGGCGAAAAGTACGCTTCGGATAACTTTTGGCAAATGGGTGATACCGGTCCATGTGGTCCGTGTACTGAAATCTTCTATGACCACGGTGAGCACATCTGGGGTGGTAAGCCTGGCACACCAGAGGAAGATGGCGATCGTTTCATCGAGATCTGGAACAACGTATTCATGCAATACAACCGTCATGCCGACGGCACCATGGAACCGCTACCTAAGCCATCTGTAGATACGGGTATGGGCCTAGAGCGTATCTCTGCCATCATGCAGGGTGTACATGCCAACTACGAAATCGATTTGTTTCAAGGCTTGATTAAAGCCGCTGCCGATGTAACCGGTACCAAAGATTTAGACAGTAAATCGTTATTGGTTATTGCTGACCACATTCGCTCTTGTTCTTTCTTGATTAGTGACGGTGTTATGCCATCTAACGAAGGTCGTGGTTATGTATTACGTCGTATCATCCGTCGTGCGCTGCGTCATGGTCACATCTTGGGTGCACAGGATCTATTCTTCCACAAGCTAGTGAGCGCACTGGTAAAAGAAATGGGTGAGGCCTATCCAGATCTTGCGAAAAACCAGGCGCAGGTGGAAAAAATTCTTAAGTTAGAAGAAGAGCAGTTTGCTAAAACCTTGGATAACGGCATGAAGCTGCTTGAAGAAGCGATTGCCGGCCTTAAAGGCGATACCATTCCTGGTGAAACGGTTTTCAAACTCTACGATACCTATGGCTTCCCTGTGGATCTAACCGCGGACATTGCCCGTGAAAAAGACTTGAAAGTGGACGAAGCTGGATTCGAGGCGTGCATGGCAGAGCAAAAAAGCAAAGCTCGAGCAGCCTCTAACTTCAAAGTGGATTACACCGATACTCTAAACCTAGAGGGTGAAACCAACTTTACCGGTTACACCAACCTAAAAGACAGCGGCAAGGTTATCGCACTGTTTAAAGATGGTGCTGAAGTAGAAAGCTTAAACGCTGGCGAAGAAGGCATGATCGTTATGGATGCCACGCCATTCTACGGTGAGTCGGGCGGCCAGGTGGGTGATAAGGGTCTGCTTGAAGGCAATGGTGCTGAGTTTATTGTAACCGATACCACTAAAGAACAGAAAAACCACCTACACCATGGTGAGGTGAAGTCTGGCACGATTAAAGTGGGTGATTCTTTAAATGCCTCTGTTGACGAGCACAAGCGTGCACAAACGGCATTGCACCACTCCGCGACTCACTTATTGCATGCGGCTCTTCGCGAAAAACTAGGTGAGCACGTTCAGCAAAAAGGCTCGTTGTGCACCTATGATCGCTTACGCTTTGACTTCGCACACTTTGAAGCTATGACAGCAGAAGAGCTAACGGCAGTTGAAAAAAAGGTGAACGAACAAATTCGTGTGAACACTGAAGTAAGCACGAAGCTAATGGACATTGAATCTGCCAAGGCAGAAGGGGCCATGGCTCTGTTCGGTGAAAAATACGATGCCGAAGTACGTGTGCTTTCAATGGGCAGCGATAACTTCTCTGTTGAATTATGTGGTGGTACTCACGCCAAACGCACGGGTGATATTGGATTCTTAAAAATTGTGTCCGAATCTGGCATCGCTGCAGGTGTGCGTCGTGTTGAAGCGGTTGTGGGTGAAGCGGCTTACGATTATATCGCCAACATGGAAACGACGATTAATACGATCGCAGCCAAAGTAAAAGGTAACCGTGACACGGTTCTAGATAAAGTAGAAGCGGCGGTTAGCAAAACTAAGCAGCTAGAAAAAGATGTTGAACAGCTGAAAACCAAGCTGGCTTCCGGCGCCGGTACCGACCTTGCCGCGGGCGCGAAAGAGGTGAACGGCGTGAAAGTGCTGGCGGCTGAACTGGATGTTGCGGACCCTAAAGCCATGAAGGCGGCAGTGGATCAGCTAAAAGACAAGTTAGGCAGTGCGGTCATTTGCGTCGCGAGTGCCGATGCTGGAAAGGTCACCTTGGTGGTGGGCGTTACCAAAGATCTTATGGGCAAGGTAAAGGCGGGCGATATCGTGAAAGAAATTGCGCCGTATGTGGATGGTCGTGGTGGCGGCAAGCCCGATATGGCGCAGGCCGGTGGCCAAAAGCCAGAAGGCATCAAGGATGCGTTGGCGGCTTTTGAAGCGCTGGCTCAATCCAAGCTATAACCCGATTCTCGGCTTCTGATGTGTGGGGGCCGAGTCAATTTGGATCAAAAAGCGGCTTAATGGCCGTTTTTTGTTTTCTAATCAGTCAATATCATGACTTGTAGCCATGTTTTCAGTTCCATATTGATGGGTTTTGGTGTCTAATTAGCGCCCAATTTTATACCTAAATCAGACAGTAAGAGCCTGCATCCATGGCATTGTACGTACACAAGTATGGCGGCACATCGGTGGGAACCATCGAGAAAATTGAAGGTGTTGCCGACAAGCTCAAGAAATTTAAAGACGAAGGCCATGATTTGGTTGTCGCCGTCAGCGCTATGAGCGGTGAAACAAACCGTTTGATTGGCCTAGCGAAAGATATCTGCGAACATCCCTCTCCTCGCGAAATGGATGTATTGGTATCAACAGGTGAACAGGTCACCATCGCCTTGTTGGCCATGGCTCTGGAAAAGCGCGGCATTCCTGCTCGCTCTTATACCGGCAGTCAGGTAAAGATTCTGACTGATAGCGCATTCATGAAAGCGCGCATTCAAGATATCGATACCGATAATATGCGTAAAGATCTAGATGAAGGCCGTATCGTGATTGTAGCGGGCTTCCAAGGGGCTGATGCCGATGGGAATATCACGACGTTAGGTCGAGGCGGCTCGGACACAACCGGTGTTGCACTCGCAGCAGCATTGAAGGCAGACGAATGCCATATATATACCGATGTGGACGGTGTTTATACCACTGACCCTCGTGTAGTGGAAAAAGCTCGTCGAATGGATAAGATCACTTTTGAAGAAATGCTTGAAATGGCAAGTCTTGGGTCGAAAGTGTTGCAAATTCGTTCTGTGGAATTTGCTGGTAAGTATAATGTGCCCTTGCGTGTGCTTCACAGCAGCAAAGAAGGCAATGGTACGCTCATTACAACAGAGGAAGATAGTTCAATGGAACAACCTGTTATTTCTGGTATTGCATTTAACCGCGATGAAGCAAAGTTAACCGTAGTGGGTGTACCAGATATTCCTGGTGTGGCTTCCAAGATCTTAGGCCCTGTTGGTGCGGCAAATATTGAAGTAGACATGATTGTTCAAAACGTATCTGCGGATCAAACCACCGATTTTACGTTCACCGTTCATCGTAACGACTTTGCGAAAACTCAAGAAATTCTAGAGGCTATTGCCAAAGAATTAGGTGCTCGTGAAGTGGCGGGTACTCGAGATATTACGAAAGTATCACTGGTTGGTGTGGGTATGCGTTCGCACGCGGGCGTGGCGAGCAAGATGTTCGACGTGCTGGCAAAAGAGAATATCAACATCCAGATTATCTCGACCTCTGAAATTAAGATCTCTGTTGTCATTGAAGAAAAGTATCTAGAACTGGCTGTTCGTGCCCTGCACACAGCATTTGATCTAGATGCGGAGCCAACAGAAGACTAATCCTTTTGCATGAAGCAGAAGCGACCAAAGAGACCTAGATGGGTCTCTTTCTTTTGTTCCTAAAGCACTGCACCCGCTGAAGGAGCTTGGTAGATCGTCAAGGAATAGGCGAATTTCTACTCTAATATGCGTTGGGTTTCCATCGCACCCTAGGTAACCGGCCAGATGCGAGCGACTTTGGGCCTTTCCATAACAAAAAATTATGGAAAGGTGCGGGGTTGTACTTTTAATTTTGCAATACTGGTCAATAATAAATTGAAAGGATGCCTACATTTTAACCATGTAGGGATTTAAGTAATCCGCTTCAACTAAGTAGATTACCGTGTTCAGGAGACTAGAATGCTCATTTTGACCCGTCGTGTTGGTGAAACATTAATGGTAGGTGACGAAGTTACTGTAACTGTGCTTGGCGTAAAAGGTAACCAAGTACGTATCGGTGTAAACGCACCAAAAGAAGTTGCGGTTCACCGTGAAGAAATCTATCAACGAATTCAAAAAGAAAAAGAACACCCTTCAGAAGAGTAAAAATGCACAAAATACGCTAATGCGTTAATTTTATTGAAATTTTTACTTTAAATTTCTCCGCAAGGTGGTATTATGCGCCCCGTTGCGGAGAGATGGCCGAGAGGCTGAAGGCGCACCCCTGCTAAGGGTGTATAGGAGAAATCTTATCGA
>Ga0181591_10001459_pt1 | contig 20251 bp, 14 predicted proteins | sample 071ome_33_FD_133757 | JGI IMG/M metagenome (GOLD analysis project Ga0181591, IMG submission 133757) | Coastal salt marsh microbial communities from the Groves Creek Marsh, Skidaway Island, Georgia - 071412AT metaG (megahit assembly) | ecosystem: Environmental > Aquatic > Marine > Intertidal...
GTCGAGTTTTTAACACCGAAGCAGAGTACAAAGAGGCACTCGCTGACTTCATCAACGGACTGTGATCACTCTCTGATTCCTTACACTCAACTGATGAAAAACCTCACTGACAACTATTTCACCACTGTGAATAACGCCCTCTTTCACATTGCCACCATCCTCGCATTCTGGGTTGGTGTTGTTACTTTCGCTGCCAAAGGTGTGCGTGAGTGGTATAACAATGGTGGGCAAGAAAGCATCGCATTGTTTGTAATGCGTGTGCTGCATTACCTGAACTCGTTGACTGAATCCCTCTACTATTCTGTGGAGGAAACTGTTGATCTTCCCCGCGAGGTTTGAATCATGAGATTTGCACTTCTCGGTTTCGTTCTAGTCATCGGTGGCATGATTGGTGTCTCCGCTATTGATTCAGTCTCCAAAATGCAGGACGCTAAGTTACAACGATTCTGCAAACAAATCCCTGCAGGCGCATCCTACGATGACATCTGCGCGGACTATCGTTAATCACGCGCAACACTAACTAACAACAATCACTCTCACAATCATGGATCGCAACGAACTCCAACGCGAATATGTTGATGCCATTGTTGGTGGCATGGACCTGGATGATTGCCTGGCACTGTTAAAAGACTGCCTCAATGCTGACCTGCAAGTGTATAGTGACAAAGAACTGATTGAAGAGGTTGAACAATACTATCCTCACCTGATTGAAGAGGAAGGTGAAGAGAATAGCGACGAACCCAGCGAAGCGACGGGATGGCAGTGACAGTCGGCAAGGTGTCCACTATTCTGGCACTGACCCCCGTTTTCGTGTATCTTAGAGGAGTGGAGGGGATTTCACTTCACAAACGTCCTAAACTTTCTGATCATGCGTAAAATCGAGCAGGCAATGAACACCGCCATCGCTAACAACGCCAACTGGCAATCTGGCAACACTTCTGTTCACTTTAACGAGGAAGAGAATGTGTCTGTTGTTCGTCTTCACGGCAACAAGATTGCCGAGGTTGGTGATAACTTCATCCGCCTTTTTGATGGTGATCATCAGACTGCAACCACCAAATCTCGCCTGAATGCTATTCTTCAAGAGCATGGCGAAGTGGGTGACAAAGTGTTTGCTAAGAACTTCGATTGGTTCGTTCAGATGAACACTGTGCAAGGTCTTTCTGTGGTTCCGTTCTTCTCTTCCATGCGCCTCGGTTGATATGATCAAAGCACTGACAAAACGACGTTCCGCTAACTATTTCGCAAACCAAGTGAAGTTCTTGCTTTTGATCCTAATCGGCGTCCTTATCTATAACTCAGAGGACGCTCGATTCTTTATCTCTGACCGCCTCAATGATGCATCGGAGTTTGTACGTCCCGACCCCAAGATTGAGTTGCGCTGGTGAACACTGTAACGCACATCATTCCTCCCATTTACGAAACACTGATTCTCGGAACTATGCCCACTGTTGTTAAGTCTGATCTGAATGTCTACATCGCTTCGTTATGTGAAGCACTGGAGCAAGATTATCGTCTTTACACTGTAAAATCATTCCGTCGTTATATTCATCTCGGTGATGAGACGGGTCATTTTCAACGTCAACTTGATGCAATCCGCGAGGATCAATATGATTGGCAAATCTCTTACGATGTAGACTATGGTCGTAAGTATGCTAAGATTATGATGACACAAGGCGGATCTCGTTCTGTTCATTGTTTCATAGATATGAAGACGGGTGATGTATATAAACCCGCCTCTATTTCTAAACCTGCCAAAGGCATTCGGTATAACTTGCTCGATTCATCTTCGCGTGAAGAGTGTTACCGTCGTGCTGATTGGTCTGGTGGTTATCTCTACTCTCGCTGATTCATGACTAATCAACTCTCCGACAATCTCACTGAAGAGGTATTACATAAGAACCAAACATTCGCCTGTTTTCCACAAGCAATCTCCGCATTTGATGTTCCTAATCATAACGAGATTAAACAACAAATCCTCACCTGGATGAGATCCAAAGATCTTAATCCTGATCACCAAAGGAGAATGATCTCACACAATGTTGTCACTGTAGGTAATGACAACGAACTCCTAAATGATCTTCCTGATGTTAAAACTCTCCTGCTTGATCTTGTCAACAAACACAATGAAAATGCATGGTCTTACACATCAAGATTTGACATACAAGAATCCTATCTAGAGGTAGCATCCCAAGGTGCAATCTATGCTCCACATGAACATTCTAACTCCCTCTATTCAGGAACGTATTTTCTCAATCTAGACAAAAAGACTCACTCTCCACTTAAGTTTAGACGACACATTGTTTCTACTCATTTCCCTGCATTGCAGATCGAATGTAATAAAGAAACAGCATTCAATCAACCCGAGTGTTATGTACCTCACTCCGAGGGAACAGTGTTACTCTATCCCCCTAATCTGACTCATGGGTATGAATCAAACCAAGCAGACAATCGTATCACTTTGTCCTTCAATGTTGTACCGATTGGAGTATAGTTAAGGGACGCGCAGTTTTCCACAACTTTTTCCACAATGTCTGTGGAAAACTGTGTATTTAAGAAATGGTCTAAAAAACATACATTAGTGTGATATAGTTCGTGTTAATGTGTGTGGTTATTGTTACCTCGGACTGTAACACATCGACAGCGAGTTAGCAACACCCCCAGACCACTTCAGAAACCCTCACAAACCCCTTGACAATACTCACAAAATCATACATAATAACAGAGTCCTTCACTAACACTTTCATTCAACAATCTCATGGGTCGTACATACAAGAAGAACGACATTCACAACTCACGTCGTCCCAAATCTATTCGAGAGAAGCGTAACTGGGGCAACAAAGATAGGCGAGAGTTTTCCACAGATTCCTCCGATACATATTCGGATAAGTATCGCAAACCCTTCACCACTTCTGATGACTTTTATGAGGCAGAATGATGGACGATTTCAATGCACAAGACTGGATTGATTACATGCTCTCCGATGATGATGAGATCAACGAAGATCTCGATCTAGATGATGCTATGATGCCTGAGTTTGCTCATGATTGCCGAGGAGATTGGAGTTGAAAACTATCACCCTCTCCACGAATCCTCCAGTGGATATAAAGATCTGGGAAAAGCATCGTAAACACTTCTGGCGATATGATTACGATGGTTGTCCTAAGTATGGACCATTCAGTTCGTATGACTTAGCATTGCAAGATGCATCCACTCACAGTAAACAATCCAATGCCTGAAAAGTATCAACTTCTACTCGATTTGTACGATGCTGGGTCACTCCCACCTGATGAACAGATAGAGTTAGCACAGTTCCTGATTGATACTGGTTTGAGTGAAGAACTCACACAGTATCAGAGATTCACAGACTACATGATTGCAGAGGGTTTCTGTTACGATGTAGTGTGCTAGTTAGTATAAACAATGGGGGTGCAATCGTGCCCCCTATTTGCTATATTAAAACGCCCCACTTCCCTAACCTACAAAAGTATAGGATCGCCCTAGTGTTATCTCTCTCTAAAAATATTTCCAGGGGTTCTGAGACCCCCCAGACCCTCGCTACGACCCCCCGCGAGGAATGGTCGTATATCTTCCTCACCCTAAAAGAGATTGCGAATATCTCTCTACAAAATATTTTTCTCAGGGGTAAAAATCTTCTCAGACCTGTGAGGGCAAACGTATACGTATGGTTGTATCACAAACACTGAGAAATCTATATACTGTTATACAGACAGGAGTATCAAATGAGTAAGAGATATGTCTTAGAGGTCCAGGAAGGGGACGATGGTGAAGTATTTGTACAGTTCCCTGATGAACTCCTAGAAGAGGCAGGGTGGCGTGAGGGAGACTACTTAGAATACTCCGAAGACATTGATGGTACAATAATGCTGAAGAAGGTTGATGAGGAATAACTCTCAAAAACCGCGAAAGCAAAAACCGCGTTTAACCCAACATTATGGATAACCTGAACGAGAACTTTAAGAACATTGCGGAAGCATTTAATCACACAAATGCCCGTCTACAGTTACTAGAGGAGGCGGTCTCTAAAATGCCGCCCCCTGGTCCAGCAATGATTCAATACAAACCTCCTGGTGAAGATGAGTACAAAAACCTAAAGCAGGTGTTTGATGATCTCTATGAGCGGATAAATACAATCGAGACAGTTCTTGGTATTTAATGCCTGCCTATATTATTGAGACGGGAAGATCTTATCGTAATCCAATCGAGTCCAAGGACTTTGAGAAGCGTTGGAATAGCGATGAGTATGAAGGCGTGCCTGATGGGTATCAGATTCGGTTCCTGGGTGCAGGTCCTGGGTCGTTACCCTTAGGCAAAGATAACGTACATTATATTGGTGACGAAGAAGAAGTTTGCACCAACTGCGATAGTGATAGAAGAGAAGTATACAGACACTATCGTGGTACGGGTGGCAATGGATTTGATCATACCTATACCACAGAGAATCGCATCCGCAAAGAAGATATGGCGGGTGAACGTGGTAAAGGTAAGGTAGCAAAGAAATATAACGCAGAACCTCGTTCTAACAGACCTGTGTTCTTTGTATTGGAGTCTGCCTCTTCAGGTGGTACTCAGTTTTATCGTCATTACAACAACGATATCAACAATACAAAAATCTCGTCCAACACTTCAGAGGGTAGTGGGTGGGAGAATACGGGCACATTGGGGTATATACACACCACAGAGTCGGGTGCTGCTACTCATGGGGCAGACTATACTCCTCTGTATCATTATTATGCAGGTGCACCGAAGTATGATGACTTCTATACTACCAACCCTGCGGGTGAAGTAAACCTCTCAGGTGGTCCTATACCCCCCAAGGATCCTCAGAAGGGGGAGTATGTATACCAAGGCATCATCGGTTATGTATATACTGGTGGTTTTGGGTCACAGAAAGCAAAGCAAGTTGTTGATATTGGTCTGATTGGACCTACTGGACAGTGTGTAGACAAGTCTGGTTGGTATCAGTGGGCAGAGCCATGGTCATATTTCAAGTATAGATGGGGTAGACGCGGCGATACTGACTCCAGATTTGAGGGACCGCCCAATATGAACGGGTGGGGAGACGCAGATTATGTCGAAGTTGCCTCTACAGACGCAAACTTTGAGTGGGCATACGGTCTAAATGGCGCAATCAAGGGTGCCGTTCCCAGATATCTGGGATTTGAGGACATGTACGACTCCCAGTTTGTCTATTATTTGTACGATACGTCGTATCCATGGAACGGTCCTATCTTCGGAATCCAGTATACACTGTCTGATGCGGGTTGTTGTCCCAATACAACGTGCACGGATGAGCAAGAGAGACCATATCCTTGCTGCATTCGCACGTATTCTTACCATTCTCACTTCTATCAGATCCGTCAGGACTCCTGGGAGACGACAAAATCGACTCTGAAGCTCTCGGACATGTCCACACAGGGCGTAAATGAGTCGTTCTGGACAGTTGGCACGGATTCTAGACGCATTTTCTTCCGCTATACTAGCACAACTGGCGCATTTAGGCGTGGTGAAGAGGTAAATGGATGGACAATCACGTCTGTTCGTTACTTTGGTGACGAAAATAAGGCGGGTTTCATAGATTTGGGTGAGACAGATGCGGAATCTGGCAACGGAAATACCTTTACATACAACCAACAGATCACTTCTGCCGATGGTGGCACCGCAGTTGTGCTTGCTGGATACGGTATTGGCGACAAATGTGCGTTTTTTGGAGTATATGAGTTCCCCAAAAAGGTCACTTACTTCCAAGTTGAGATCGATCCTAACGCATTAGTCGCATCTAGGACACTTGATGAGGCAAAACTGGAAGCAGTGATCAATGAAGCGGGGGAACTTGCGGAAGTTAAGATCACAAATGGTGGTTATGGGTATCGTTTTGATCAAACAACCATCTCCGTTTCGTCTCCTGGCATCATGGAGGACTTCTCTCCTGGCGATTATGCGTCAGAAATGATGAATCAGACGCCTCTGAATAACAATCTGAGCAATGCACGGACTCCTGGATACAAACAGGAGACAAATCAGGACTACGATATGCAAATGCATAACGCAATCCAGAAGACTTCTAATACTTTAGCGCAGTCTGACGAGAAAACTGCAGGTAAAACTGTCTATAATCGCGGCAAAACGATCCTTCAGAAGCAAGCAAAGGTCATTGTGGAAGAGATTGACGCAAATGGAAGCATTCTCCGCGTTGCAATCACCGATCCTGGGTCAGGATACTCCCCAGATTTCCCACCTTTGGTCGCAGTTGTGATTCCAGAGACGGTTACACGCGGATTTGAAGGTCAGGATACTGCTGGATTTAACCCTGTGTCGCAAGGTGCACTCAAAAATGTCAAGGATAAGTTCGCAACTGACGGCGGATTCGATCTAGAGAGCGTATTGCAGGAAGGTTTCGGCAAAATCGAAGAGGGATTGAGCGTAGAACTGCCTCAAGGTTACATGAAAGTGACCGATGTGAGCAAAACGGACAAGACTGTCCTTTGTCAAGACCTTCCTGCAACGTGTTTGGACCTCACTTTGCCTGGTATTGTGTCTGATGCACTGCCAACAGACGAATCTTTCAAGGAAGTACGCAAAGTTTCCGATGGAATCAACGATTATTTGAATGGTCCCTTCTCACAAGTACGACAAGCGGCGCAAGAATCGGATCAAAGGTCCGCTGCACTGTCAGGTGTGTACGGTTGGAATGGTGGAAAGGCGTGTATTGAGATTCCTCAACCCAAAACATACGCAGTAAGTCGTTTTTTCGACATGCCGTGCTCTTATAGAGGCACATCTAACCCCCTGAGTCCTTTAGAAGACCCCAAACCAGTGGCATTTGGGTGGGTCGTACACAAATATTGTGCTTCAGAGGCAGAGGAAGCCACATTTAAGGTTTCAATGCGGTTAGAGGGGCGTACAGTGGGGTCTCAGGGGCAAGATTTCATGGACTTCTTGAAGGATAAAATGCCTGCGGCGAAACTAACGCCTACCAGAAAGGTTTCTGGACTCGCAAAGACCCATCCTTGCTTCCGTGGAGGTATTCAAGGACGTTGTTACCGCGATCCTAACGGTCCTGGTTATGTCTTTGTGCCCATTGGACTAGATGAGAACACATTTGACTACAACAGGTCAAGTTTTTCGGAGTTTGAACAGTTCCAACTCTGGTTGCACGACAATATTGCAACTTATACCCCCAACTTCTTAGTTGGTCCTTGGACTTGGAGTTTTACGACTCCAAATACGGATCCTCAAACTGGAGAACCAGATGGGACATCGACAACTGAGAACTTTAGCGACTCTACCAACATTACTGCGATTGAAGCAGAACCTTGGGTGAACGGTGCGCCACCAAATGAATGTTGGGATACCTATGTGCGTGGTGTTACTGCCTCAGATGGTCCTTTGGACGTTTTCTGCGGATGGGATGCTAACGGACAACCTATTGCGGGTACTACATATGATCAAGTACCCGAACTCATGAGTATCTGTGCGGCTCTTGAGAATGTCAACGACGTTTCTATTGCAGTACAACCAGGCAGAATGCAGGGTGGTAATCCAAGTTTTGTTTTAGGACCATATGTCGGTCAGATGAAAGTGCGGAACTACCTAACAGGTGCGACCATTGTTTATTCCAAGGCAGTTCAGTATTTGAGCAACCCATACTTCAGTGAATGCGACGTTGGCATCCAAAGCGTTATTGGAGATGGATTCTAATGGCATATGGATTTCTAAAACCTGTTGCGGCACACAATGCCTTGACCTGTAGTGGTCATGGATTGTGCTTGCCCCCCACTATTCACTCGACTCAGGCGTGTGGCAGTCCACCAATCCCATATACAATCAAAGTCAAAGATTTTACATGTTGGTGGCCACCATATCCATTGGTGCCACTATCTGCCCTCAATCCTCTGAGAGCAATGGTGCTTGTACACTTCCTTCCGATTTATTTGTTGGGAGATACATTCACCCCCCATTTCAGCACATGTACAAACATTATTATATACATGTGTCCATGCGGACCCAATGTCTGTCCTATTCCCACACCAATCCCATGTTCAGTCTTAACGATTGAGGATGCGGGTGGTGTAGGTCACCCCAGGGTTCTATTCACAACTACACTCACGGTCTTTGCATTAAAACTGCCTGTTGGCAGAATGCTCGATCCCCTTGGAATCGGATTTCCTGGATGGTCATATCCGTGTAGTTCGGTTGTGGGATGGGGATCTGCTACGGTCTGGTCGTCCTGATCGGATCGTGCTATAATATTCAAGTCCACCACACGACACATACTATGCCTGCTAAAGCTAAAGTTGGTTCTTCTCGGGTTATCTTCCAGTCGGGTCCTCCGAAGCGGACTCGTCAAGGTCGCAGTGCAAACACAAAACTGTCTGCCACCTCTCGTAATGGTCGGAAGAAGCGTTATCGGGGTCAAGGTAAGGGATGAGCAAAGTTAAAACTACACCCCAGTTAGTTGATGAGGCTAACTGGGGTCTTTTTCGGGCAACCATGAATCTGCCCGCTGCTGCCGACCATTGTGGAATGTCCCAAAGAGAAATGAAAATGACTTTCCGCGAGTTTCTTAAATATCATCATGAAGATTATAAACACATAACCCAACTGTTTCTGAATATCTAACCATGTATAGCGCACTCCATAAAAGTCTGTATTACATCTCTCAAGATAAAGAGATGGCACTGATCCAAACGGTCGTTCATCAGATCATGGTTCAGAAACCAGACTGGCATCCGAGTGATACGCTATTCCTTTGTGTCTCCCCAGACTATTCGAGTATCATTACTCAACACATGGCACACTCGTTGACGATTGATGGTGAGATCTATCACATCGAATCCGTCAACGTGCCATTTCCAGACGAATCGAAGGTTGAATATGAACTTGACTTTCTGGAGAACTTCCACCGTTGGAAAGATCGGTTCAAAAAGTTTGTTTTGATTGAGGCAGGTGTTATCCGAGGTGGCAACTATACTTGGATCACAAAATCAATCCGTAGACTGAGTACGAAAGAGATATACACTGTGGCAATGTGCGAAAACGTTCATAGTAAGTTCAAGAGCGATTTCGTTGGTGAATATTACGACGATGATGAGCAAGATCTGCACTTCTGGTGGGAGAGACCAAATAACCACTGGGATTGGCGTGATAAATAACTTTGAGCGATAGCAACCGCTTAAAAAGTTCTGTTGATCCTTAAGCAAGAGAAACAGATGGCTAACAACCCGATACCTGACCATGTGCCTAGCATCATGGAGCAACAGTTCGGCACAAGGGTACTAATCACTGACCCGAAAGCTGATAAATATCTGAGGTTAGCACACAAGAACGATCCACCCAACGATCGTCTTTCAAAATGGTGTGGTGGTAAAAATGGGTTCGATGATTACGTTGAACGTCTCTAATGCCCGCTTATAGATTTAGATCTGAAAAGTTCCTTAGTAGAGGGTACAAAGACCTTGCAGTTTCGTTCAAGGCAAATCCCAATACTAAGGATTTTAGTGTGGTTAAAAATGAGAACGCAATCAAACAGTCCATCAGAAACCTGATGCTCACTACGTTTGGTGAACGTCCTTTCCAACCTGGGATTGGTTCCAGAATCAAAAGTCTTCTCTTTGAACCCTTTGATGTGTTCTTGGCGGAAGAAATGAAGACAGAGATCAGAAACACTGTTGAAAGACTAGAACCAAGGGTTGAACTTCAAAATGTATTCATCCGCGAAAACCCTGATAGTTACGAACTTAACGTAACTATTGAATATATCATTATCGGTCAAACTATAACTCAAACTGTAGATTTCCTCTTAGAGGTCGCATAACATGCCAGCCGTACCCTCTCAACTTACATCCCTTGATTTCTTTGAGATCAAGGAATCAATCAAGTCATATCTACGAACTCGTGATGAGTTCAGTGATTATGATTTTGAGGGATCGTCTGCCTCTTATCTGATTGATATTTTAGCATACAACACGTACTACTCTGCATTCAATGCCAATATGGCATTGAACGAGACTTTCCTTGAGTCGGCAACTGTTAGAGATAACATTGTCCGTGTTGCTAAGCAACTCAACTATACTCCAAGATCCATCAAAGCAGCACGAGCTTGCGTTCGTATCAGCGTTCAAACCTCTGCTGTTGGTTCTTCTGCAAACTTCCCCGAAACCGTCACTCTCAGAAAGGGAGATGTGTTTGTTTCTAGGAACCTGACTGATACTTTTATCTTTGCGGTTAGAAGCGATATTCAAGTTTCTGTAAATCCCCAAACAGGACTTGCTGAGTTTAGTAAAGTCATCTTCTACCAAGGAAACCTACTCAACTTTGAGTATACAGTTGATGACACCAAGGATCAGGACTTTATCGTTCCTTCGGAGAACGTCGATACCGAACTCATGAGAATATTTGTACGTCCTAACGTACAGTCTCAAGAAACTGACGAGTATTCTCCCGTTGGAAACGCTGTCAACCTCGACCAAGGAAGTCGCGTATACTTCCTTGAGGAAGCAGATGACCTCAGATATAAGATTATCTTCGGAGATGGCGTCCTGGGGCGTAAACTGCTCAATGGTGAGGTTATTAACATTGAGTATATTCGCACTGCAGGTCCAGAAGCAAACGGTTGTACCGATTTTGCATTTACTGGTCTGATTGTTGACTCCGAGGGTCGTCCTATTCCCCCTCAGAACATTATTATCACAACTGTTGATGCTGCAACTGATGCTGAGGTCCGTGAATCTCCTCTGAGCATCAAGTTTAATGCTCCCAGATCATTTGCAACACAAAACCGTGCTGTAACTGAGTCTGATTATGAGTTCATCACTAAAAAGATCTATCCCCAAGCAGCATCAGTTACTGCATATGGTGGTGAGAAGTTGAACCCGCCGATTTACGGAAAAGTGTACATCGCTATCCGTTCTAAGTCGGGCACAAAACTGAATGCAACGACGAAGACGCAGATTAAGAACAATCTTCTGCCATATGCAATGGCATCGATCGAGCCTGTCATCACAGACCCAACTTCGTTCTTTGTTGTTCCAAAATCTTGGGTTTACTATGATGGAAACTGCACCGTGAAGAGTTCGGCAGAGATTCAGACCGATCTTCTCCGCAGTATTGACAAATATAACTCTGCTGGACAATCAAATCGCTTTGGTGGTCGTATTGAAGGTTCAAAATACAGCTCTATGCTGGATGCGACCAATCCCTGCATCTCTGGTAGCGTTACTCAACTCTCTTTGGGTCAAAATCTGGAAAACTTCGCTTTCGGTACCGTATTTACCGAGTGTCTGGATTTTGGTAACCCCATTCATAACCCCAATGACCTGACAGGCAATGATGGTGATGGTAATCAGTGTGCACCTGTCTTCTCGTCCGTAAAATCGGGCGTATTCTACGCTACGGGATATACAGCAGATCTTGTAGACCTGATTGCTGGTGGAATCAGCACCACTCAGGTTGCGAATACGATCGTTAGTGTGGATCAAGAAACTCTCGTTCCTGTAAACATCAGAGACGATGGTAGAGGGTCATTGATGCTCGTTACAACAAGAAACGAGAAAGAACTCATTTTGAATAATAACGTCGGTACTGTGGACTATTCCTCAGGTATTGTCTGTGTTGGACCCATTGCTATTGCAGGTACACCAGACGGTACAGAACGCCTTCCTGTGTCGGTCAACCCCTATTCGTCTTCTATCGTCATTCCCCCTGGCGTGGATCCTGCGATCTTTAATCCTGGTGTTTTCCCCATTGATTACAACACCAATAATAACGTGACATCGCCCTTCGATCCTAACAACTTCGACTCCTGGAACTATGGAGCGACCGACATAAATATCATTGATTATCCCACGGATACGTTCGTGTATCCCGAGTTCGAGTCTTGTTTCTAAGATAAATGCAAAAGAACATCAACGTATCTGACAGAGTTGCTTATCAGGTACCTGATTTTATCAGGGAAGAGGATCAGCAGTTCGTAAACTTCCTGTTTGAATATTACAAGTCACAGGAAAAGACAGGCAGGCCCTTTGACATCCTCAATAACGTCAATCTCTACCTGGACGTTGACTCTTATTCGCAGAGAACACTCTCTGCAGGCACCACACTGCTCAAGGACATCGGTTTCGACGAAGACCTCATTGAGGTTGAGTCGATTGATGGATTTATCGAGAAAGATGGCAGCATCCTGATCGATAATGAAGTCATCTACTACGAATCGCTGACTAGAGGTCCCGATGCGATTCTAACCCCTGGTATTTCGACCGAAGAGTTCAAGAAGAAAGAACAACTTCTGGAATCACCGTTCCAATACTTCGATGGCGTCCAAAACACCTTTGATCTGCGATTCCTTGGTGAACCGATTCAACCTGTCTCGGCAGATCACCTTGTTGTGCGTGTTTATGGCGTAGCACAGATTCCTGGTGAGGATTATTACGTTGAAGGCGATACAATCCGTTTTTCAACACCTCCTAGAGAAAGACTTGGTACAGATGACCCCAATACAACCTCAATCATCTACATGGTTGGTTTTGCGGACATCAATATTGACACTTTGGATGAAAATCCGATTCAAGATGGTTCTAAAACCCATCCTCTTCGCTTTGGCACTCAGTTCTACACTCCTGTATCGGAAGTTGGTCTGATCGTCAATAGAAATGGCGTCTTCCAGAAACCATTTATTGATTATGTGATTTATCAGACTATCGATGATGGCACATACATCGAGTTCCGTGGTCTGCAACTGTCTGCCAGTGAAAGACTGACGATTCGTTCTATCGAGTACATTTCTCCTGCTATTGGATCGGGCGCTGAGATCGTTTCTTCGGTTAATGAAGAAGGAAATCTGATCGACCTCATCGTCAATAATGGCGGTAGTGGTTATCGTCTGGAGTTTGCACCTAAAGTAACCATTACCCCGTCTGACCTCGGTGGTGTTGGGGCAACTGCACGTAGTTTGATTGGTGGTGCTAAAAATATCAACTTGATTGGTGGTGGTCAAGGTTATACCTCCTACAATCCACCACTGATTGAGATTGCTCCCCCTACAGACCCATATGGCACTCAGGCAACAGCAGAGTTGGTTGTTGATGATGAGACTGGTCAGGTAAGTTCTCTCAAAATCACCAACTCTGGTTCTGGTTACGACTTCATCCCTGCAGTTAGTTTCAATAATCCCTCTGGTGCTGATATTACCGATCCTGAGATTGATAGTGAGGGTCGTCTTGTAACTGATAGTATCAGTGTGACTGCTGGTGGTCGTGGTTACTCCAATCCCCCTTTAGTTTACATTGATCCTGCTCCTGTAGACGGCATCGATGCCCAAGCAGTCGCTGTTCTGAACCCCGAGGGCGTTCTGGTCCAAGTTGTGATCACGAACCGTGGTAGAGGGTATACCAGCACACCTAGAGCACGTATTATTCAACCTGTTGGTGCACAAGTCCTTGGCGTGACTGTTGCATCTGGTTCAGTCACTGACATTGAACTGCTGACTGGTGGTAGAGGTTATGTTGACCCACCATCTGTCTATATCGTCGATGATCGTAAGGATGCTGCTGGTCTTTCCATTGGCGGTAAGGGTGCAACTGCGGTTGCAACCATCTTTAACGGTGAAATCACCGACATCAGTATTACCAACTTTGGTGAGGGGTATGATCCAGCATTCCCACCAAAAATCTACATTGCAGAACCCCAAGCAGCTAGAGCATCTGTAGATATTGGTTTTGATGAGGTTACTGGATTTGAAATCAACACATCTGGCTCTGGGTACAAACCCTCTGCTCTGGTGGGCTGTGTGCGTGGCACCAGCGGAACTATCTCCTACGATAATGTAGGAAACCAAATCTTTGCAACCGAATCTCAACTCAGACTCAGCAATCACGTTGCTGGTGCTGAAGTTGTCTCTCTGGACACACTTTTCTTACGTCAGATTTTTGATAAGATCCGCCGTCAGTATCTGCCGACCATTCAACTGGATTATACTAAGGTAAATCCTGTTCAGGTCATCAAACGAATCCGTGACTTCTATTCATCTAAGGGTACCAAAACTGCAACTCAGTTCTTGTTCAAAGTTCTGTTTGGTGAAGAGGTAGATGTCTACTATCCCCGTGATGAGGTCATTTCACCTTCTGCAGCAAGTTGGGTTGTTGATACGATTCTTCGTGCAACTCTTATTGAAGGTAATCCCGACGATTTGATCAATGGAGAGCTCGTTCAACTCGTAGATGAAGTTGATACTAACGTCACGGCTGCTTCTGCACTGATCGAGAACGTTATTTCGATCATTAAAGGCACCGACACCATTTATGAACTGGCAATCTCTGAAGAAACACTTCAGGGTAAGTTTATCATTCCGTATAAGACAAAACTGGTCGAGTTTCTGAGTGAGACAGATCAAATCATCACTGTGGACTCCACAATCGGATGGCCCGCAAGAAACGGGACAATCCGCATCAATGATGAGGAAGTTGTTCAGTATAAAGAGCGTTCACTGAACCAGTTCATCGAATGTACTCGTTCTAAGAACGGTGTGGTCGAAGACTGGGATCCTGGCACTATTGTCTATTCTGATATCTACGTTTACGTCAACTATGGCACTGAACAGCAGTGCAAACTGCGTATTCTGGGTATTGCTGAAGCAGGAAGTACAACTCTCGACGATACTGGTTCCTACTACCTCGAAGGCGATAAACTGACCGTTGCATCTCTTGGTGCTACCGATCAGGACGAAAAACTGTCTTCTTGGTTGTATAACGTTAAAAAACTGATTGCTGTCGAATCTGCAACTCCTGGAGGTCAGAATAACCAGACTGCAACTATCGTAACAAGCAATCCTCATGGTTTGTTGGTGGAAGATAACGTGACAGTCTATGGTGCAAACCCAACTGTCTATAACGGCACATTCCAAGTTACAGCACGTCTTGATGAGTATACCTTCTCTTATCAGATGCTTGCTCCTACGGATATTGTTCCTCAGGGCAATATTCTTCTATCAGTTGACCTGAACCGTGGTAAGTCTGACGTTAGCGCGATCAATACTGCGATTCAACCGTTTACTAGCAATATCCAAAACTCATTCTTCAATGCACAGTATGTTTATGCTGCTGCAACAGGTCTCCCCAACTATAAAGTTGGTCCCTTTATTGGTACTGCACTGATTCCTGGTAACCAACGCAAACTTCTGCGTTTCCCCAGAACGGTAACAACTGTCTCCAAGCGTGAAACCGTAAAACCCAATACTGCAGTTGGTGCATGGGTTAATGGTGTTTCGGTATGGTCCTATAAGTCCTCTGAGTTCCTGCGCTATGGTCCTCTAACAAGCATTACCATCACCAATGGTGGTAAGGGATATGACGCTGGCAATAAACCACAACTTGAGATAACTGGTGGTGGTGGATCTGGTGCTGCTGCGGAAGTTACCGTTAATGGTTCGCTTTTCTCTATTGAAGTAACCAATGGTGGTTCTGGATATACGTCACAACCTCTGGTATCGGTTGTTGGTGGGGGTGGCATCGGTGCTACCGCACAGGCAGTCATTACTGGTGGTCGTGTAAGTCGTGTACTGGTTGAACAACCTGGCAGTGGATATACTTCCCAACCTCTGATCTCCATCACTGGTGGTGGTGGAACTGGTGCCACAGCAACTGCAAGTGTTCGCGGTCCTATCTCCGCAGTAACTCTGACTAACGCTGGTTCTGGTTATACCGATCTTCCTACCATTAACCTAAACTCTGGTTCTGGTGCTCTTGCACAACCGATCGTAATCAACGGTCGTATTGTGTCTATTGCTATCATTAACTCTGGTAGTGGTTATACAACTGCACCCAACGTTGTGATTAACGGCGATGGTTTTGGTGCCATCGCAAAAGCAGTTATTGGTACCATCGGCGAAGATAAGGGTAAGGTCATTAGTGTCCAGATCCTGAACAAGGGTATTAACTATACACAAGGCAACACAACAATCCGCCTTGAAGCAGTTGGTGAGTTTGCAACGTTCACTCCCAACGTTTTCCAGTGGACAAAGAACCTGCATTACGATCTTGCGGACAAGTATGACTTTGCAAGAGGTTATGTTTTCACAGGTTACAATAACCAGTTCGGTGGCGAATATGCTCACCTTGTTGACCCGAAAGAACTGCGTTATGTGGTTGGTGACAACGTATTCCTGGATCCTGCAACAAATACTTTCCAAGAACAGACTGCTAATAATGAGCACTCCCCGATTCTTGGTTGGGCATACGATGGCAACCCCATCTATGGACCATATGGTTATATCGATCCTACAGATCAAAATAGTGGTCTGAGAAGACTCCGTTCCTCGTATCAACTTAAGGAATCTTTGGTTTATGAGGTAGATTCCAATCCTAACCCCAGTCGTGGTGATGGACCTCCGTTGAGTGAGTATCCTGCTGGCACATTCGTTGATGACTATGAATATGCCTTCCAGCTAGGAGATCTGGACCCCTACAATGGTCGTTTCTGTAAGACTCCTGAGTATCCTGACGGCACTTATGCATATTTCGTTACTATCGACGAATCTGATGCAGGTCAGGCAGTATTCCCGTATATTCTTGGTCCCGAGTTCTATTCTCAACCAGATACCTGGAATATGAACCAGGATGCGACTCAGGATAACATTCCTGCTGATGTTGTCCGTTTCCGCGATCCGTTTACTGAAGTTGACATCGATGTTGACCGTCAACCCAACAGAGAACCCGATATTCTGACTACAGAACTTGAGGCATACCCTCTGGTCCTGGAAATCCAAGATACCAATGGTGATGGCATCATTGACTCCAATGAACAGTTGGAAGTCATTGAACTGTCCGAAGAATCGACTCTGCAAATCTACGATTACTTCCCGACCGTTTCTGACGAGTCTAGAGTTGACATTGAAGTCGAAACTATCACTAAGTTTGAGTCTGCACAGATCGACGGATTTGTTATCGAGAATCCTGGTGTTTCTTATCAGGTAGATGACGTTATCTTCTTCGATAACGAGGGTTCTGGTGGTTTTGGTGCTTCTGCAGCAGTTTCTGCTGTTGAAGGTCTCACAATCCTTGGTTATCAGAAGATTATCGAAAATGACATTGTATACGGTAAGATTACTACCGATGGCAATCATGAACTGTATGTTGGTGATGAAGTAATCGTCACGTCTACAGTTATCCCCGATAATACCAACAAGACCTACTATACAAAGGTTGTTTCTGGTATTGAGGATATTGTCATTGACCAAGAGGGTGTTGGTTACAACGAGTCTATTCCCCCGACATATGAACTGATCACGACCTCTGGTCAGGATGCAGTATTGGATCTGAACGTTACTCAGACTGGTCAGATTACGGATGCTCAGATCAATATCATCAACTCTGGTAATCAGTATGATCCTGAGAATCCCCCACAAATCCGTGTCTCACACCCACAGATTTTCAAGAAGACTCGTTACTATGCTGGCGAATACAGAGAAACCACCCAAAGTGAGGAAACTCTGGGTGTGTTCAATGTCAATCACTCTCTGACAAGTAGTCTTCGTTATACCTATGTTTGTGGTTCTATCACTAAGCCAGATGGTACAACTGCTGCTTGGATTGCTAAGTTTAACGATGTAGGCGATCTGATTTGGGATCGTACACTCGAAACTATTGATGGTATTACCAAAACTGCTAGATTCAAGCAGATGTACCTCGATGAGCGTTCAGAGAACGACATCATCTATGTTGTTGGTGAGACTGAGTACGATGTTGCAAATAATCGTCCCGATATCCTTCTCGTTAAGTATGAGTCGGCATTTGACAATGCAAACCAACCCGAGGGTCAAGTAAGATACCAAAAGGAGATTGCAGGTGTCTCTGGTACCACTCGCCGTGACTATGCGATGGGTATCACTCTTGGCGAAGAAGAAAGAGTATACATTTGCGGTTATACCGACACTAACTCACCCGACCCCGACGATATGTGGGTCATTCAGATGAATGAAGAAGGTGAGATGAGAGAGAAGCGTAAGATCTCCTCGGAAGGTGATGATGAGCGTATGCACCAGATTAAATATCTGGGAGATGCAAGATATCTGTTTGTCGGCATGAATATGTCCGACTACTACATGATTATTGGTGAGTTCTTCTTCGATGGTAATAACATCGAACTTTCTTACGCCAAGAACATCAATATCTCTGGTGGTAGACCCCAGAATCCCCGTTTCACGATTGACAACTATAATGATGTATATCTGACATTTGATATCTTTAACAATGCCATTCAGAAGAACTCCGCTGTTGGTATTGCCAAGTTTGCTTATGATCAGATCAATGCCAATGAACCCACTTGGGATTGGTATAAAACTCTTGCACCTAGCACAGAGTTTGTCTCTATTACCAATGCAGACATCAATATTGATATTTTCGGCAATGTGACCCTGGTCACCGACACCAAACTTACCGAAAACACCAGAAAAGTTGCTGCTCACTACATCAAGTTTAATGGTGAGATTCTTAAGCAATCTACTATCGAAGATGTCGATACAGTTGGTGTTCAGGCTAAAACCCACAGTGTTGATGATTCTGGAGACCTGATCATCTTTGGTCAGAAGCAAAAGTCCGATCAAGCGGCATCTTACCGTTTTGATGGTTCTGAGGGTACTGGTGGATTTATTTCTGCTATTACTAACATTACTGGCACTTCTGCAACTCGTGGTGCTGGTGTTGGTACTCTTGGGTCTATTTCTGCAGCAGATCAAATCAGAGCAACCAATATTGGTACTCTGACCACTGCAACTGCTGTCAACGTTCTCCGTGCTGGTAAAATCTCGACAGTTGGTGGATTTAGTGCTGCCGATGTTCAACGTGCAGGTACTGTCCTCGATCTGGAGAACTTTAGTGGTGCCGAAGCCCGTCGCGGTGGTGCAGTTAATGCTGTAACCAACATCTCTGCTGCAGATCCGAAGCGTGGTGGTGTTATTGCATCCGTAAACAATATTGGTGCTGCAGACCAAGCAAGAGGTGGTCGAATCACCTTGATGGCAAATATTTCTGCTGCGGACCCTCTCCGTGGTGGTAATATCCTTGGCGTTGGTAATGTTAGTGCTGCTGATCCTTCTAGATCTGCTGGAACATATCAGGGCGTTGTCTATACAACATCTGGTAGTGGTGTTAATGCAGTCTTTGATATTACTGTCAATGCTTCTGGTGCAGCAATCATTACCGTTGTAAATGGTGGTATTTCGTTTGCAATCAACGAAACAATCACTGTTGCTGATGCTCAGTTGGGTGGCGGTGGTGCTCCCGACGTAACATTCCAAGTCAATGCTATTGGCGGTTTCAACTATACAAATGTTCCCGTAACCAGTACAGATGTAAACAGCACTGGTTCTGGTGCCACTGTGGACGTTGGTGTTTCTTCCACTGGTGATGTTTCCTTGACAGTCAACCAAGGTGGTATTGGATACTACAACGGCGAAACCCTGACCATTTCCGATTCGGATATCGGTGCTTCTGGTGCTGCTAATCCAACATTTGATGTATCTGGTCTTGGCGGATTCTCTTATACCAACGTTGCTAGCACAAACAATGGTGTTGGTGTTAATGCAACCTTCAACGTAACTATTGATGGAACAGGTGCAGCAACTGTTGTACAGGTTAACCAAGGCGGTCTTGCATATGCAGCTGGCAACACAGTTACTATTTCGGATACCTTGCTTGGCAATAATGGTGCAGCAGATCTGACATTCGATGTTGCAACGATTACCGCTCCTGCAACATACACAAACGTTGCTGCTACTTCAACAAGTGGTATTGGTACAAATGCAACGTTCTCCGTTACTATTGATGCTAGCGGTGCTGCATCTGTTATCACTTGCACTCCTGCTGGTCTGTCTTATGCAGTCGGTGATACCATTACGATTGCCGATACATCTCTCGGTAATAGTGGTGCTGCTGACCTCACATTTGAGGTGGCAACCATCAAGGCACCCCCTCTGTATAGCAACGTTGCTACAACAACCAATGGTGCTGGTTCTGGTCTAACTGTGCAGGTTACCATCGCTGCAGACGGTTCTGTGGCATTCCTGAACGTTACTGATCCTGGTAATGGATATGTGGTTGGTGATACCATCACTATCCAAGATGCAGATGTTGGTGCTACTGGTGCTGCAAATATCACTGCAGATGTTGAATCTGTTGGTGGTGGTGCGATCTATACTGTAAGCAACTTTACGAGCACTGGTTCTGGTACTGGTGCAAAA
>Ga0181591_10001464_pt1 | contig 20232 bp, 29 predicted proteins | sample 071ome_33_FD_133757 | JGI IMG/M metagenome (GOLD analysis project Ga0181591, IMG submission 133757) | Coastal salt marsh microbial communities from the Groves Creek Marsh, Skidaway Island, Georgia - 071412AT metaG (megahit assembly) | ecosystem: Environmental > Aquatic > Marine > Intertidal...
ACAAGAGCAGATCGTTCGTTAGAAGATGGGCTTCTGTTATGATGGCGTGTATGGCGGCAGAATCATTGTACTGTCTTTTGGAACTAGCTGTTATCCCAACTACTTTATTGCCCGTTCTTATGTTGGGCACAACATGAAATACAAGAATCCACGTTCATCAAAGAATGTGGTGTTCAATGATCTATTTACAAACTGGAATGACGACCTTGTGATCGTCGAAGGAGTATTTGATGCAATTAACGCAGGAAACGCTGTGCCTATCTTGGGGTCTACACTACGCACCGACTCCGACCTACTACGAAAGATTGTACGAAATGACACCCCCTGCTACATCGCCCTCGATCCTGACGCGGCTGATAAAGAGCGCCGTATCATTCAAACGCTACTGCGCTACGATGTGGAACTCTATAAAATCGATGTAACCGGGTATGAAGACATCGGCGCCATGCCACGAGAGATCTTTCAAGAACGAAAAGCAAAAGCTACATTTATCGACAGAGATAACTACTTATTGCTAGATTTGCTATCGGCGGTATAAACATGAAACACACTTTTACTAGAGAACAAATAAAAAAAATAATTATTGAAGAACTAGAAAGAAGTGAGAAAGCAGAAGTAGAAGAAGAAGTTGATGATCTTATCGACTCTTATCTTTCTCTCTCTGAACAAAAGAAAGGCGGCTTCTTTACCGATCTCTTAGACATGATCAAAGGGCAGCCAGAAGAAAAGCAAGAAGAAATGGCTGAAATTGCTTTGATGAGAGTTCAGTCAAGAAGAGATGCTTTGAAAAAGATAGGTATTAGTGTAGCTGCCCTTGGTGCCGCCGTCGGTGCGGGTAGTTACATGAAGCATCTTGAAGATTTGGCTTTTGCTGACAAAAGAAAACACAGAGCAGCCGCAGAAAAGTTTCAATCCGATGAAGGATACGAAGGACCAAGTTTCGCGAGTCAAGAGCAATATTATAAAGAAAACTACAACTTTCAAATAAGCGATATTGAATCTATTGATAATTTTTCAAAAGAATCGGATGAAGCTATTATAGCTTCTTTCAGAACTATTCCTACAAAGTATTTTATTTCTTATGAGGCTCTAGCAGATAAGCCTATTCCAAAACTTAAAACCAATAGTGGTGGCAATTATTTAAGACGATTGGCGCAGTTTTTTGATGAAACTCCAAATAAGCCTGAAATGCTATACAACATTTACAACGATTACACTAAAATTGGACAAGTAGGATTTAATCCCGAACAAGCCGCCATTGAAGTGCAAGTAGATCGTCAGCCGTTAGTGGTTCAGCCTCCAGAATGGACAATTCTATTTACCTTTATCACTACAGCAATGGCATCTCTAGATGAGAAAGACAGAGAAAAATTTGAAAACCTTGTTGTATCTTCAGAAGAAAGAAGATATTTCCTAACCCATCGTGGTCAACAAGCTGCTGTTGATTATGGACACGAGACTGGGAAAGCTGGCAAACAGATTGATAAATCAAAATCAGCTTATAAATTTGCACAATCACTTGTTCAGCGTGGCTATAATGCTGGCATCAAAGGCGAGCCCAACCCCGGCTTACCCCGCCGTGGAGACGCAGAAAGCCCTTGACAAATACCCCCAATGTGTTATATTAATGATGGAGGTAATGATGAGCAAGGTATTCAAGGTTTGCTTTGGACTGGCTACGTTCGTGGTGTTTTATTTTTTCGGCTGGACAGCAACTGCCACAATCCACTCACACTTTGCAGCGGCAGATATGCCAGAGCAAACTTTGAGTATTGAAGAGTTGGCTTCTGCATTTGAACAGCAGCATGAAAGCGCCACGCCTTGGGAGACTTGCGAACAGGAGGCACCTTGAAAATCGCACACATTGCTGATACTCACATTAAGAACCTGAAGTATCACGAAGACTATCGCAACTGCTTTGGGCAGATGTACGAAATCCTTCGCCAGCAGGACGTAGATTACATTGTTCACTGCGGCGACATCGCACACACAAAGACCCAGATTTCCCCAGAGTTTGTGGAAATGGCGTCTGACTTTTTCAGTAGTCTTGCCAGCATCGCACCAACATACATCATTCTTGGCAACCATGACGGCAACTTGAAGAACAGTAGCCGACAGGACGCTATCACACCTATTATACAGGCTCTTAACAATTCACAAATTCACCTGTTGAAGAACGCAGGTGAGATTGTTGTGGATGACAATCTAACACTCAATGTCCTATCTGTCTTCGACCGGGATAATTGGGTTGATCCGTCAGACCCAGACAAGATCAATATCGCCCTTTACCATGGTGCTATCTCTAACTGCCAGACAGACGCAGGCTGGACTATGGAGCACGGCGAAGATAACCTCTCAATCTTTGAGGAGTTTGATTTTGCTATGCTTGGCGACATCCATAAGCGTCAGTTCTTGGACAAGGAGCGTCGTGTCTACTACGCAGGTTCCACAATTCAGCAGAACCATGGTGAGGAAGACAACAAGGGATTCTCTGTCTGGACAATCAACTCCAAGAACGATTGGAACATCGAACACTTTACACTGCAGAATCCCCGACCTTTTATTACAGTTGAATTGACGCGCACAGGCAAGATTCCTCGCAAGGCATCTGTACCTACAAATGCACGTCTACGACTTGTAAGCGACAACAACCTGCCCCTTGATGTAATGCGCAAAGCAGTAGATGTTGCAAAGCACAAGTTTGGTCCAGAGTCTATCTCATTTCTTAACCGCGCAGCAGGTAAGCGAGGTGATGTAGAAGAGTTGGCTGACGGTCTTGGTATGCAGAACCTCCGAGACCCAGAGGTCCAGCAGGAATTGATGTCAGAATACCTAAGAGACTATCAGGTAAAGCCAGATACTCTAGCCAAGATCTACGAACTAAACGCAAAGTACAATGTAAAGGTCGAGGCAAAAGAAGACATTTCACGAAACATCAACTGGGCTCTTTGTAAGTTTGAGTGGTCTAATCTATTCAATTATGGAGAGAACAACTCCGTTGACTTTAATAACATCAACGGTATCACTGGTATCTTTGGCAAAAACTTCTCAGGCAAGTCTTCTGTCATCGATGCCATTCTATTCACGATGTTTAACACAACATCAAAGAACGAACGCAAGAATGTCAACGTCGTAAACCAGAATCGTGACTGGGGCGAAGGCAAGCTAACAATTGCCATTGACGACAAGACCTACACAATCCACCGCAAGGTTACAAAGTATGTGAAGAAAGGCAAGGAAGGCGATAGTATCGAGGCAAAGACTGACCTTGACTTCTCGGTCTATGATGCCGTGCTTGATGAAACCACGTCACTTAATGGCACTACTCGTAACCAGACCGATGCAAACATTCGTCGTCAGTTTGGCACTATCGATGATTTTCTTATCTCGTCCATGTCCTCACAGCACGGCGCTCTTGACTTTATTAACGAGGGCTCAACCAAGCGCAAGGAAATCATTGCCAAGTTCTTGGACCTTCAGTTCTTTGACAAGAAGTTCAAGTTTGCAAAAGAGGACTCTATTTCGTCCAAGGCACTCGTAAAAAAGTTACAAGGGCGAGACTATGAAAAAGAAATTTCTGAAGCGCAGGAAGCCTTTGAGGGCTTTAAAACTGCCATTTCTGTGGCAGAGGCAGACGAAAAACTGCTAGAAACAAAGCTGGCAACTCAGCAGGCTCTTCTGCTAGAAGTTTCACGCAAGATTACAGACATTCCAACAGACGCTATTGACATCTTGTCTGTTCAGTCTGAGATCAAAAAAACAAAAAATCAGATCATCTCCTTGTCTGATACTGTCATTGAAGACAGCGAGGCACTACTTAGGGAACGAGAGCGTATTGTAAAGATAGCTGATCTGATGGATCAGTTAGATTATAGCGGTCTTTGCAACTCTCTCACAACCATTGAAGAATCAGAACAAAAGCTGGCAGGCTTTACAAATAGTTTGGAGATTGCGACAGAGAAGAAGAAATTACTTGAAGACATACCGTGTGGCTCCTCCTACCCTGCTTGTAAGTTTATCCGCGATGCTCATGTTGCTTCGGCAACAATTCCAGAAGTGGAATCCAAAGTGGACGAACTTAAAGACCTACTAGATGGTTTCAATCCAGAAATTGTTAGAGATCATCTAGACAAGTATGGCAAGCTTGAAACAAAGCGAGTAAAAACTCAGGGTCTTGTAAAAGATCTTGAGCTTTCGGTAGAGAGAAACAAAAGTGCAATTGAGCGACTTAATAACAAGATGCTCGAACTTAATGCAAAGCAACTCAAGTATAACGAAAACAAAGAAGCAATTGAGAACTTAGAAAAATTATTAAAGGAGAAAGAAGTTTATGCCAAAGAAATCAAATCACTTGAGACAAAAGATAAATCGAATAACCAGAAGAAGATTGATCTTTACAAATCACTTGGCTCAGAAGAGCAACGACTCGAAAACCTCCGAGAAGGACGACTAGAGTTCGAGACAATCCAATCGGAGTATGCAGCGTATGACCTATTCCTGCGCTGTATGCATCCGAACGGGATTGCTTACGACATCATCAAGCAGAAGCTACCAGTAATCAACGAAGAGATTGCAAAGATTCTATCAAACGTCGTAGACTTTGAGATTTTCTTTGAGACATCTGGCAACAAGTTTGACATTTTTATCAAGCACCCCAAGCACGATGCTCGCCCTATTGAGATGGCGTCCGGTGCAGAGAAGTCTATGGCTGCTATGGCTATTCGTCTTGCTCTGCTCTCCGTGTCTTCTCTACCCAAGGGTGACGTGTTTGTGCTTGACGAGCCCGGCACTGCTTTGGACGAAGAGAATATGGCTGGATTTATTCGGATCTTGGAACTAATTAAGGTATATTTCAAGAACGTCTTGCTGATTTCTCACCTTGATTCTCTCAAGGATTGCGTAGACATGCAGATTGTGATTGAAAAAGAAGCAGGTTTTGCAAAGGTAAATCAATAATGAAAATCACAAAGACTAGACTAAAACAAATGATCAAAGAAGAGGTCCGCCGCATCGAAGAAGCCTATCTCTCAGGTGACATAACAAGTGGCGAAGAAGAGCTTGAACGTGCAATGCACGCATGGGTAATGAAAAACAACTTTTTTATGTCCGGCGAACAAATGCAAGAAGTTGTCCTTCGCTTACTCGAAAAAGCTAGTGAAGATCTGAGGAGTCGATAATGAAAATCACAAAAGACAAACTAAAACAGATTATAAAAGAAGAACTTGAGAACGTATTAGAAAAACAACTATCGAGTTCTGAACAGGAAAGACGCAGAGAACTAAAAGCCAGTTTAGCAGGCGACAGAGAGTTAATTAGGCGCGGCGCTAATGGTGAAGAAATACGCGGCATAGAACTTAAGAAATACATGGCCGCCTGTAAAAGACTGAACGATTCTGGGATAACTAAATACAAGAATTATATGAATTGTATGGACGCCATTGATTCTTACAAAAGAGGACTTGAAACTCACGGCTACCCATCTGACTATATAATGCCGTAATAACACAAGGATAATAAATGAGCAACGAGTTTGACTTTCTGCCACCAGCAGAAGCACCCCCATCATTCAACCAAGAAAAGGACCACTTCCACGAAGAAGTAGAAGCGGAAGACTTTGGTATGGTTGAGGACTTCGGATTACAGATGGAATACTCTGACGAAGACCTACTACCCGAGAACACAGCCCCATCATCCCTAAATGTGGGCTTTGTCGGTGTTGGTGGTGGCGGCAACAAGATGGCAAACGCTATGATTGAGTTGGGTTTCAACAAGACCCTGTTGGTCAATAGCACAGGCAAAGACATTCCCAAGAATGTAGAAGAAGAGCACGTCGTTCTTATTCCTGACTCTGACGGCATCGGTAAGAACATCTCCTACGGCAAGGAAGTTCTAACACAGAACGGCGCTGTAGTCGAGGACGCACTTCGCATCAAACTCGGCAAGGTTGATTGGCTGTTCGTTATGGCAGGCGGCGGTGGAGGCACTGGTTCATCCGTAGTTGCCCTACAACCCGTGTTTGAGCGATACCTACAATCTGTTCAGGCAAGCGGCAAGGTTGTCTACATTGTCTCTTGGCCAACAGCACAAGAGAACCTAAACCCAACCATCGCCAAGAACGCCCTGTCGCTACTCAACGATGTAACTCCTTACCCACATATCGTTCTGGATAACGAGCGCTCCACACGCCTCCTACGCGGTCGTATCGGTATGCTTGGTATGTATCCAGTAGCGAATACCCAGTTTTCAAAGATCTTCGCACAGATACTCAAGTTGTCTACCGAAGACTCTCCCATACAATCTTTTGACTCCAAGGACTTGGAGACTTGCTTTGGCAAGGACGGTCGTGCCTTTATTGGCTCTACGATGATCAAAGACCCCAACACCGGCAAGCTCGGCACAACTATTATGCACAACTGCATGAATCGTTCTGCTTGTCCACCACCCAAGGGTAAGGCGGCAGCAGGCTCGCTTATACTCGTAGCAAGCGAAGAAATGGTTGCCGACCCTCGCGTGTCCAAGCACCTTGAGTCTGCGATTGCTTATGTCGGTGGTCGCTGCGAGACACTTTTCTCTGGTGTTTATGTGCGAAAGAATGTCCCCGGACTGATTGCGATACTAAGTATGAATGGTATCGAGAAAGGAAAATAGATTAAATGAAAATCACCAAGTCAAAACTAAAGCAGATTATCTTAGAAGAAGTTCAGTCTGATCCAGAGCTATTAGATGCAATTGGCAAATTGTCAGATTCTATTGACAGTCTTGATGTTAGTATTGACTTTTTATCTGCGGCATTTACGGGCGAGTCTGGTATCTCTATCGGCGCAGCACAAAGACAACTTGGTCGCGCTTATAGACCAAAAGTCCGTCCCACACCTGAACCTGTTAGTGAATCAGAACAGTTCAGAGATCAACAAAAAATGAATGCTGCCCAAGATGTGGCAGGGCAAGAAATGTCATTTGAAAAATGGATCGCAGTTGTTTTTCAGAAAGGTGTCGAAATTGATGACAACTCTCCTAATCCCTATGATGCTTGGATGAGCGGGCAATCACCAGAGCAGTATGCTGGCTCGCTAAACGAAAGAAAATTGTCTAAGGGCGAAAAAAAGGAAAAGGAAAGAGTAGTTAAAGGTATGAAGAAGTCCAAGAAGGATTTCAAGAAACGTTATGGCGATGACGCCGAAAGTGTAATGTATGCAACGGCGACAAAGATCGCAAAGGATAAAAAATGAAAATCAAGAAGTCAGAGCTACTTGCTCTAATCAAAGAAGAGATTATGAAAGAAGCAGAAATGTTTAAGATGTCTGACGAGGACCTTAGAGATTTTAGTGTCCCAGACCCTCAAGAATACCGAGACGCAGACGAGATCTTCAATATGGTTATGACAGATCTCGAAAAGGATATTGAAGAGGATCTGTTAGACATAATCAAAGAAATTATGATGGAACGCCCCGGACAGAAGCCTCAAGATATGGCAAACGAGGCGTATGGTAAATTGATGATTAAAATGAGAGGTGGCGGTCCTCCACACGGTGCAATGCAAGAAGGCATCGAAGGTATCACAGATCCCGGCAATCAAGAATTAATACGTCAGGCGTTGGAGCAAATAGCACCCTTAGTTGGTGTTATGTCTCTACCAGTTCTCATTGGTCTTATCTACGAACAACTAAAGAGTATGGGTGCCAAATGATGAGTAAAGAACAAAAGCAAGCACTACTCGACAGAGGCATACAAAAACTAACTTCCCGCAAACTACTTGTGTGGCTTACTGCTACAGGTCTTATGGCTTGGGGCGGACTAGAATCAGCAGACTGGGTTGTTATCTCAGGTCTTTATCTCGGTGGTCAATCCGTAATTGACGCTATTGTAAAACTCAAGGGACTAGAATAAAATGAAACTGATAATGGAAAACTGGAACAAATTTGTCAACGAAGAAGAACAAGTTGAAGAAGGGATTATGGACACGATTAGACAAACCACACGCGACTTCACAGGTAAACTGAAGAGCGCTAAAGAGATGCGCAATTTAGCAAATCGCCTTGTAAATGTTGATCCTTTCAACGATCCAAGAAGTAATGAATTTTTTCGTGACTCTGAGCAACTTGTAGGATTGATTAAAGCTCACGGTGTCGATTGGATGAGACCTGCTGCTGGTGGTGAGCAGATAGCCGATGCTGGTGAGTTGAGCCGAATTATTGGTGCTTACAAAGAAGATCCAGCCGGACAATCTCAAAACTTTGAATCTGCAATGATGAATCTTAAGAATGCTCTCGATGCTTACATAGAGGGAAAGTAACATTAAACAAAAGATTCTAGCATTCTGCTTAAAACACTGGAAGGAGATTGGACTTGTCCTTCTCCTTCTTGTCGTATTTAGTAAGTCGCAGTATGATGTTCGCAACATTATAAAAGCACACGAGATTGCCGAGCAGTCATTAAAAGACCAGATAAGCACCTTAGAGTCTCTCCACACCGAAGAGTTGCGCTTACGCGATGAAGCCCTTGAGCAATACCGCATTGAAATGGAACAACTAGAATTAGAATACGAGGCGAGACAAGACGAGATAAAGGACTTAACGAGAGCAGAAAAAGAAGTTATAATAAAAGAGTTCAAACAAGACAAGGCTCTGATTATACAACGCCTTGAAGAAACCTATGGATTAAGATATGTTGAATAGCCTAATATTGCTTGCTCTGCTCTCGACCGCAAGCGCTGAAGACTTCACAGTTGTCTCGGAAGATCAACCCGCCCCCTTCGAGGGCGTTTTGCTTAGTGTGCCAGCCGTAGCAGAGGTATTGGCACAGCACGAAGAAATCAAAATGAAATGCGACCTTGAGATAGAATACCAACTTGATAAAGCAAACACACAATGCAAACTTGACAAGAATATACTTGAGGCAAGAATCGTAACACTTGAACAACAATATAAAGAAATCATAGCGCAAAAAGATCTTGTTATCAATAAGCAGCAAGCAATCATCAAGAAGGGCGCACCACATCGTAAGTGGCTATGGTTTGCAGGTGGTATTGTCTTAGGTGGTGCGAGTTACTACGGTATCGAACAGGCGACACAATGAAGCACGCAAACTTACCTTATCACATCTACGTGTGGGTAAACAACAAGTATCTTGGACCCAAGATGCCCGAAGGCTATACTTACGCTCTATGGCACGGCATACACTCTAGAGAGGGACAGATTCCTATGGCACACGTCTTGTTGGAAAGTGGTGCTCACTGGTCTGGACTACCGCTCCATGCGATGTCAAACTTTCACGGACCAAACACTTGGAAAGAAAAACCACACAACGATTTGATTCCTTGGTCTGCTATGGGTCCAAACATAGAGGCGTGGAACGCAAAGTATCTAGAAGGAATTGAGGTTGAGCTATTTCGCTATGGATGGAAAGGGCGACACACGGGGATAATAATTGATTGGACCAATGGCTTCGACCGCTACCCGCAAGAACATAAGCCACTGAACCTTGTTTCGCTTGATGATGGTCAGTTTGCCCTACAGCCAAATAACTATTGTAGGTTTAGAGACGACCACTTCATAGACGAAGCAAAATTTGAACAAACTAAATTCTATCGCAGAGGCGAACAAGTTTGGTGGGGTCAATGAGTAAAGATCCAGATTACATTGTTAGAGTAGAACAAGCCATCGCAGACAAGTATGGCGAAGAAGCAATCCAGAATCCTAAAGCAGAATGGGACGAGAACAAAGAGAAAGTTTATCTAGAACAGATGCGAGATCTCTATAAGAAACAAAAGAAAAACGACGCTGGCAACGATAAAGTAGAAGTAAATGGGATAAAGGTTTCAAGAAAACTACTTAATAGAGAATCCAAGACAGGGTGCCCTGTTTGTGGTGCCTTCTCACATTCTACCCGCGATGATGTATCGTTAGTAAAGTATGACTGCTGTTACAAGTGCTATATCAAGTGGGTTGAGGGAAGAGAAGGTAGATGGAAAGAAGGGTGGAGACCAAATGAAGGCTAATGAATTAAGAGAACTAATCAGAGAAGTTCTCAAAGAAGCAAAAGAAGAGCAAGCTGATATTGGCGATAAAAATGCTACAAAGCTAAAGACAGGCTCTATGTCTTCTTCGCAGAGAATCAAAACCTCAAGAGAAAGAATCAAAGATACAAGTGGCGAGTTCACTCCACAAGAGCAGAAAATTGTAGATCAGTTGGAAAAGTTTATTTCTGACCTCGCTGCAACCGAAGGTATTGATTTGTTACAGCATAGAACTTTTCTTGAAAGAGCTATGAAATTAATTCAACAAAGAATGGTAAAAAAACAATAAACTATTTATTTTAAAGGAACACTATACAATGGCAACAGTTTACGAAATCGTTCAAGGCTTATCACAAGCCGCAGCAAACGCCTACGATGGCGCTATGACCGAAGATGGCGAGCCTGTCAAGGCAGGACTAAAGAGAGAGGAAGGTAATCCTCTTATTGATAAGCGTGTTATGGACGGCTTCAATGTGAAGTTTCACGGTAACATTATGAGACTTTCATATATGTCAGAAGTGCAACTTAAAGAAGTATACGCTAACGGCTTTGAGTCTGATGTCGAATCACAAATGAACGAGATTGTTAAGTTTCTCAAGAAAGAAGCACGCAAGATTACAGGCTCCACTCCCTCGCTAACTAAGCAAGGCGAGATTGACATTCGTGTAGAGAACTCATCCCGCGTCCGATCTTGGGTCACCGCTGTTATGGAATACAAGATTGGTGGCATGGAAGAGGTTGCAGTTGTTGGCGAAGCCACAGAGGATAAACTTGCTGCTGGTTGGGAAGCATTCATGAAGCAGGGCGGTCTTGGCAAGCGTCCCCCAAACGACAAGAGACCCAAAAATTCTGGTAAGAAAGAATAAAGAAAGATGAATGCCAAGATTAACGAAACAACAAATACTCAAAGAAGTTGTTAAGTGCGGTAAAGATCCTTCTTACTTCCTGAAAAACTATGCCCGCATTTCTCACCCGATGCACGGGCTTATGTTGTTTAAGACATATGATTATCAGGATAAGCTGCTAGAAGATTTTAACGACTATCGTTTCAACATCATCAACAAGGGTCGCCAGCTAGGTATCTCAACGATTACCGCTGGCTACATTGTTTGGATGATGCTGTTTCACCGTGACAAGGCTATCCTTGTTATGGCAACCAAGTTTGAGACAGCAGGCAACTTGGTTCGCAAAGTCAAGAACATTATGAAGAACCTTCCTGACTGGATCAGGATTGCGAACATTACAACTGACAACCGCACGTCTTTCGAGTTATCAAACGGTTCTTCTATCAAGGCTGCTTCTACCTCTGGTGATGCTGGTCGTTCTGAAGCACTATCACTTCTTGTTCTTGACGAGGCTGCACACATCGAAGGGTTAGAAGAGTTGTGGACTGGTCTATACCCAACACTATCAACGGGTGGTCGCTGCATTGCGATCTCAACACCAAACGGTGTTGGTAACTGGTTCCACAAAACTTGCACAGGTGCCGAGAGTAGTGAAAATAATTTCCATCTCACAACGCTTATGTGGGACGTTCACCCTGACAGAGATGAAGAATGGTTTAAGAAAGAAACCAAAAACATGTCCAGAAGACAGATTGCGCAGGAGTTGGAGTGTAACTTCAATACTTCTGGCGAAACTGTTATTGATCCAGACAACATGGAATGGATTATGGCTAACATTAGAGAGCCAAAGCACAAAACCGGATTTGACAGAAACTTTTGGATTTGGGAAGAATACGACCCAACTTGCAATTATCTTATGGCTGCAGACGTTGCTAGAGGCGATGGTGCTGACAGTTCTACGTTTCATATTCTAAAGCTTGAAACAATGGAGATCATTGGCGAATACATGGGCAAGCCAACGCCTGACCTTTATGCGAACATGCTTAATCAAGTAGGTAGAGAGTTTGGTAACGCCATGATGGTTGTAGAAAATAATTCTATTGGCTATACAGTTATAGATAAGTTAGTAGAGTATGGCTATCCTAATCTTTATTACTCTATCAAATCTACACACGAATACATTGACCAACACCTTGGCGAGCATAAGTCTGGTGCTATCGCTGGTTTTTCCACTACAAGCAAGACCAGACCCCTCATTGTAGCCAAGTTGGAAGAGTTTGTGAGAAACAAACTAGTTAAGACGTATTCTTCACGTTTAGCAAACGAGTTCCGCACTTTTATTTGGTATAACGGGAAGCCACAAGCCATGAGGGGCTACAACGATGACTTAGTGATGGCTCTTGCGATTTGTTGTTGGGTTAGAGATACTGCCCTCCAGACAAACGCCCGAGACCTAAACTATCAAAAAGCATTCGTAGATTCGATTATGACTTCCAGAACTACCCTAAATACACAGATAAGAGGACAAATTGGCTACACAGGTAATGATACTACTAGTAAAATGAATGAAGCAAAAAATTTATATTCACAATATATGTGGATTATTAAGTGAGAAAATAAATGGCACCACAAAATCCCAAACAAGGTAGTAACCCAGCAAATAGAGATTCACAGCTTTTTAAGTCTTTGACTCGCCTGTTTTCTGGACCTATCATCAATTACCGCTCCGAATCCGGTCGTAAGATTCGTAGACAGCATCTTGATAAGTATTCTACAAGATTTAAATCAGCATCAGGACAGCAGTTCAAGAAGCAATCTTACAACCCGTTAGACACAATTGCTGCAAATGCTATTGCAAACCAGCGCAGGTCAGAGCGTTACATCGACTTTGACCAGATGGAATACATGCCAGAGTTGGCTTCTGCTCTCGACATCTACGCAGACGAGATGACCACATTCTCTGCTCTATCTCCAATGTTAAACATCAAATGTCGTAATGACGAGATTAAAGCTGTTCTAAACATACTTTATCACAACATCATGAACATTGAACACAACTTGTTTGGGTGGTGCCGAACAATGTGTAAGTATGGCGACTTCATTCTTTATCTCGACATTGACGACAATGTTGGAATCAAATCTACAATTGCCTTGCCACTACAAGAAATAGAAAGGCTAGAGGGCATGGATGCAACAAACCCAGATTACATACAATACCAGTGGAACTCTGGTGGTATGACTTTTGAGAACTGGCAGGTCGCACACTTCCGCATTCTTGGGAACGATAAGTATTCACCATACGGAACATCTGTTCTTGAACCTGCCCGCCGCATCTGGCGTCAGCTTACTCTTATGGAAGATGCAATGATGGCTTATCGTATTGTTCGTTCTTCTGAACGTAAGGTTTTCAAGATTGATGTTGGTGCTGTCCCTCCGCAGGAAGTTGAACAATTTATGCAAAAGATTGTGTCACAGCTAAAGCGCCATACAATTGTTGACAAAGATACTGGTCGTATTGATCTTCGATACAACCCACTGTCAATCGAAGAAGACTACTACATTCCTGTCCGCGCTGGTTCTGTTACAGACATTCAGAACCTCGGTGGTGGTCAGAATACGACTGCGATTGATGACGTTAAATATCTTCGCGACAAGCTGTTCTCTGCTATCAAGATTCCACAGGCATATCTCACAATGGGTGAGGGCGCAACAGAAGACAAGACCACTCTTGCAACGAAAGACATTCGCTTTGCTCGTACCATTCAGAGACTCCAGCGCTCTATTCTTCACGAACTAGAGAAGGTTGGAATTATTCACCTTTACACTCTTGGATACAGAGGCGAAGATCTTCTTAACTTCAAGCTATCTCTCAACAATCCAAGTAAGATTGCTGAATTACAAGAACTTGAACACTGGAAGAGCAAGTTTGATATTGCTGCTTCCGCTACCGAAGGTTACTTCTCTCGCCGTTGGGTTGCAGATAACATCTTTGGAATGTCTCACGAAGAATTTCTACGTTGTCAGCGCGAACAATTCTACGACCGCAAGCATGACACAGCCCTTGAGAGTGTTGCTGAAGCTGCCGCAGCAGGCGGTGGAGAAGCCGGTGGTGGAGGTGGGCTTGATCTCGGAGGCGGCGACGAAGGAGGCGGCTTAGACCTCGGTGGTGATGAAGGTGGTGGTGACCTTGACCTTGGGGGCGGCGATGACGCTGGTGGAGATGAGGGCGGCGAAGAGTCAGCCCTACTGGCAGCGCCTCCCGGCTCGCGTGACTCACCTCGACTTGCCAAGTCTCTTGGGAAGCGTGCGAGATCAGGTAAAAAGTATGTCACTAAGGGCTCCAAGGGCAAAGCATACCAAAAGGTAGCCGTAGATAAGCGCCCATCCGGTGCAAGAACACGTAACTACTCAAGCATTCCAACGCCCGAGATGAACACTTACAGAACAAATAATCTTGGTGCCTCAGAGTTAAGAACACTATCAAGAGGCATTTATGAAGAACAAGACCCTATTTATCTAAGAGAACAGGAAGAAGAACAAGCTCTTCTTGAGGTTGATAACTCTGTCAAGTTCTTGCTTGAGTCACTAGATAATAAGGTAACGGAGAAGATTGATGAAGAATAAACACAACAAAAAGAGAAACACTGCTTTTGTTTTTGAAGCACTTGCTCGCGAAGCAACTGTTGCTATTATCAAGGGCGACAACGATCGCAAAGCAAAAGTAGTGTCAATTGTTCGTAAGCACTTTACAGGCGATTCATTACTCAAGAAAGACCTAGAATGCTACCGCTCACTCTACGAAAATCAGAACCTAGATGAAACCACTAGTAAAAAAATTGTAGAGGCTGTGATGGCTGCTAAGCGCCTTATCGACCCCGATGGACTATTCAAGCAGCAAACAGAAATCATCAATGACATCAACAAGGAACTCAGTCCTGCCACATTCAACAACTTTGTGCCAAACTATAAGTCATTGGCTACTATTGCAAAGATGTTTAATACAAGCTCACCCAAGCAGGCTGTAATGTTGGAGTCAAAGATTGTAGAAGGCATGACTGGTATTATTGAAGAGCAGACAATGCAGCCTATTGATGCGATTACATTTACTACATTTACCAAGAAGTTTAACAACAAGTATGGCGACTCTTTACTTCGAGAGCAAAAAGAATTATTAAACCACTACATCTCATCATTCTCTACCGATGATTTGGAAACAAAGATCTACCTCAATCGCGAACTCACAAGATTGAAGGAATCCCTTGAGAAAGCAAAAGAAGTTGAAGAGGTTGCTGCTGATCAAGAAATGATTAGAAAAACAGAGTTAGTCAAGGAGCGCCTTGCAGCTTTATCAAACGAAACTAACTTGACAGAAGCAACTCTCTTCACAATCTTGAAGACTCAAGAACTCGTAAAGGAAATCTACGACGATGGCAGTAACAGTTAGAATTGTCCCAGTACCAGAACCGGTCAAGGTTACAATCAAGCCCAAGACCCCTCCTCCTACCATAACCCTCGAATTAAATATTCGTAAGTCTCTTAGTGGTGATCTTATGATCTTTGACCACGGCGACATCGACATCGTTCTGTCTGGAAAGGACAAGAAAATTACTGCGTTCCCTAAGCAAACAATGACTGACTTTACCTATGGCGCACAAAATCGCCTATTCAATCATCTTGCTAGAAAGGGCATCGTCATTCCTGAGTCTATTCAGGGCGGTTCTTATTATGGCGCAATGGAAGCAAACCTACAAGAATCTGCAGATGGTAAACTAAATGCAGCCAAGTTTGCGCTTGTAAGTATTGAGAAGTTTATTAAAGAAGAGAAGCCTTACTACGAAAATGTTGAAGCAGCAGTTGGCGGATTTGAAGATGAATACACTAATCCCGATAAACAGGATTCAACTGAGCTTGGCGAGGTTCCTCATCGCGATGAACAAGGCTCTATCCGCAAGGGTTACATTCGAGACCCCTACACCTTCTCTTACATGTACACAATCTAGGAGTCCGTTATGGCAGATGAAATGAAAGTTATAATGGAACGTTGGGATAGGTTTGTTGTATCAGAAGAAAAGAAAAAAAATACTTTTGTAACTTGGGCAATCTTAGAAGATGCTCTAAGGATTGCTGTAAAAGCAAAGGAAAACAAAGAATTTGCTGATAAGATAAAAAATGCTTTACTCGATGGAAGTATTGAGGGTGGAAGTGAAATTGCCGAAAATACTATCAAACTTGCTCTAAGTTTTCTTGATATTGGCACATCTTTTGTAAAGCCGGGAATAACAGCCGCAAAATTAATAGGCTCAATGGTGTCGGCTTATGCAAGAGCACCAGATGAAAAAACAAGCGGAAATCCAATCCTTGATTTGTTTAATTTGGATGATGGTTTTCAAGAGCTTATAGATGATAAATTAGAAGATAAGTTTGTTGCCCAAATGATTGCTAGAGTACAGCAAGAGGTTGAGAAAAATCCAGATCAGCTAATCCCTGATTTTGACGAAGTCGTACAAGCTTGGCTGCCAAAACAAAATCTTGCCGGAACAACGGATAACAACGTAATTAAACAAAAAGAGAAAAAGTAAATGGAACTCTTACTATTCATACTTATAGCCTACGGGCTCACGCAGATTTTGGTATACAGCGATATGCCAATCTTAAAAAGACTTAGACCAGACAAAGAATCTTATAGAGGATACGGCAAGGTTTTTCATTGTCCTATGTGCATGGGTTTTCACGTTGGCTGGTTTTTGGTCCTACTTTCTCCTTGGACAGAACTATTTATGTTTGACCCAACTTTGATAAATGCTTTTCTATTTGGCTGCCTCTCGTCTGCAACATCTTATGTTCTCAATATGGTGTTCTCAGATGAAGGAATTATGATAAAGCATAATTACACAAAAGATAACTTTTTTGGAGAAGAATGATGAACAACTTTTTACTATCTAAATGGGGACTACAACCAGTCCGCCGATGCTGTAAAGGTTCTTAACTCACGCGGGTAGCGCCCGCATAAAGGAATACAAATGAAAATTACAAAAACCAGACTAAAACAAATCATTAAAGAAGAAATAGATAGAGCTTCTGAAATCAAAGCAGAAAGAATTGTTAGCTTTATAAAAGATCATGGTGACACCCACGCAGAACTTGTTCATCAAGATGATGGTTCTATGAAAATTAAAGTTGTAACAAAGGTATACGATACTAACACTCGTAAGACGAGTTCAAAAGTAGACTACATTGAGCCCACTATGCAAGCAGCAAGAAGGATACTGGAATACTAAAATGAAACTACTACGAGAATACTACGAACTATGTGAAGGTGGTGTTTGCCAAGACCTTCTTACCGAAGATGAGAAACGTTTTGTTTCTAACGGCGGCATGATGCTTTCTGGTAAACTGCAAGAAGCAGACGTTCAGAATGGCAATGGTCGTATTTATCCATATAAAGTTTTAACCCGAGAGGTCCAGAACTATAAGAAGCTTGTAAAAGAAAACAGAGCGCTCGGAGAGCTAGACCACCCCGATGATTCAGTTATAAACTTGAAGAACGCTTCACATATGGTCACAGACATCTGGATGGAAGATAAAGCTGTCATGGGTAAGGTTAAAGTCCTTAACACACCGTCTGGGCAAGTTCTTAAGTCTCTTGTGGAGTCCGGTGTAAAACTTGGCATCTCATCTCGTGGCATGGGCTCCGTGTCCGAAGCAGCCGGTAATGTTGTTGTCCAAGAAGATTTTCAGCTTATCTGTTTTGACTTTGTGTCAGAGCCGTCTACTCCTAATGCCTTCATGATGAAAGAGGCAAAAGGATACAAAAACACAGTCTTTACAAAAGCTGATCGAATTAACAGATTACTTAACGAGGCTTTAAAAGATGAATGATAAGAAAGAAGAAGAAAAATTAGATGAAGTCGGCGCTCCGGGGCTTTCTGTTGTATTGACAAATTTAGATAATTTGGTAAAAATATTAACAACAGTAAATAAAACTGTTAAATCAAAAAAGTTAGAAAAATCTATTAAAGCGATTAATTTTATATATGATGGTTTTGAAAAAATGAAAAAAAACTATCCCAAAACATATAAAATGGTTCTGGGTGGTGCAGCAGTATTAGATCCTTATGGTGCCATAAAGGCTGGTGCTGCAAGAAAAATAATAACAGCATTTGTTAATTCGTTTGGTCTTAATCCCCCTCCAGAAATGCCACAAATAGATACTACAAAACCTCCACCACCACCAAAAAAACTAGAAGAATCTTTATATAGGATGCAAGTTATTGCAGGAATTAGCAAGAAGGAATCATGAACAAAGCACAATTAAAGAAACTAATCAAGCCAGTCGTAAAAGAGTGCATCCAAGAAGTCCTTATCGAAGAAGGACTTCTCACAGAGGTAGTATCTCAAGTAACTGCTGGCTTATCCAAGCAACCAATTGTCGAGAACACACCAAAGAAAAAGAACGATAAGCTATTTAATGAAGACTTGCAAATGCAACGCAAGTCCCGAGAGGCAAAAAAGAAAATACAAGAGCATCGTAGAAAGTTGCTAGACGCTATTGGTGGAGATGCATACAACGGAGTTGACTTGTTTGAGGGCACAGAGCCTATGAAACAAGCAGGAACACCCGGAGCATCACATAGACCAGACCCTCTTGGCGACGATCCCTCAGATGCAGGAGTAGACATCTCTTCCCTCATGGGACAGGCAAGCAAAGTTTGGCAAGCGATTAAATAGGAATAATAATGGCTATCAAAAAGGGTGCAAATGTTGTTGTAAATGCAAGAGAATGCAGAGGCAACCACGAAAAGATGATCCGCAAGTTCATTAAGAAATGTAAGAAAGAAAAGATCATCGAACAGGTAAGAGAAAGAAGATACTTCAAGAAGCCTTCTGATGTCAAGCGACATGCAAAGCAAGCAGCTATTCGTAGACACAAACGTGATGTTGCCAAACAAAAGGCAAAAGATGCTGCACGCGAAAGAAATAGTTAAGACTATTTATACTGACTATGTAAAAACGGAGGTTTCTTATGTCTAACTTTATCAAGTCCTACCAAGCGAATGTAGGACTTAACCATGTGCCTGCATATCAGGTCTCGGGACAACCATTTGCTAGTGGGTCTATTAGTGCTACAAGTGGAGACGCAGTTGTTGTTCGCTTTCCATATGTAACAAGATGGGTTCATGTAATTAATCACGATACCAACGAACTAACTTGTTCTTTTTCTGAAGCAGGTCTCAGTGGAGATAACCACTTTAAATTACACAGAACTCACGGTACCAATGAAGGCTACTATTCTCCTAGATTAGAATTAAAAGTTTCAGAAATGTGGTTTACTGGCTCTGCCGATTTTGATGTGGTAGCTGGCTTGACCTCCATCCCTACTTCTCGCACCACAACTGCCGATGGCACAAGCTGGTCAGGCTCATCTGGGGTGGGTTGATAGATGGCTCAGTTTGGATGGGCATATGTAGATTGTGCTGATTCCGGTGGTGGTGGCGGACAAGCCGCGGGACCAACCGGATCTATACAATTTTTAACTGGCAGTAACGCAACTAGCGGTTCCGCTAAGTTGGTTTATTACACATCTTCTTTTGGTTCATATTCTCCAAACACACTTCTTGTAAGCGGAACGCTGGTCGTCCAAGGAACAATTACTGCTAGCTCATTCGTTGTAGACCAGACAAACATTATTTCTGGTTCTACAATCTTTGGTAACAGCAACGATGATACTCACCGAATAACTGGTAGTTTATATGTGGGTCAATCTGGTTCTGTTGAAACAACCTTTCAAGTCTTGCCTTCTTTAAGTCAATCCGTTACACTTGGTATGAGGCATAGCTATAGAAGCATAAGCGCTTCTGGACTTACTTCTTCAACTGGAGATTATATTATCGGTATTGGCGGCAGTGGTGATATAGAGTTTAGACTACACTCTGCATCTGTCCATGGCTCAGGAGCCATTCTCGTAATTAAAGATGAGACAACCACAAGAACAGGTGCGATAACATTATCCGCTTCTGCTCCCAATAATATTGATAATAACGGCTTTTATGAGATATCAGGTACGATGCCGGCGATATCTTTATATTCAAACGGTGCTAATTGGTTCGTATTCTAGGAGGTTTAAATGGCATATAACCTCTTATCTGGGACAGTAGTAGCGAACGAAACAGTAATCGTTCAGCCACCCGATTCTGATGGTAAAAACCTTGTTGAAGGTAAATTCTTTGGTGATGGCACAAACATTACCAATGTCACGAGAATTGTAGCAAATGGCACAACAGATTATATGGTTACTGTTGGAGCCAATTCAGATAGCTTGGTAGGCGAACCAAACTTGCAATTTAATGGTTCTCGTCTATATGTAAATGGAAA
>Ga0181591_10001466_pt1 | contig 20208 bp, 19 predicted proteins | sample 071ome_33_FD_133757 | JGI IMG/M metagenome (GOLD analysis project Ga0181591, IMG submission 133757) | Coastal salt marsh microbial communities from the Groves Creek Marsh, Skidaway Island, Georgia - 071412AT metaG (megahit assembly) | ecosystem: Environmental > Aquatic > Marine > Intertidal...
GCCGCCCTGCACCCATTCGATCTCCTGCAGTGGGATGCCGATATTGTGCACCAGCCAGCCGCGAGTGTAGATCGACGCCGTCTGCGCCCATTCGGGGATACCGATACGTTTCCCGCGCAGGTCGGTGGCGTCCTCTATGTCGCTGCCGGGCAGAACAAACAAGGAAGATTGTCGGAACACGCGCGACGGAAATACGGGAATGCCCGTAATACTGTCGTCGTCCTGAGATTTCAGGGCGATGTACTTGCCGAACGACATTTCAGACACGTCCCATTCGCGGAACTTGATGAACCGGAAGAATGTCTCCTCGATCTGAAGGTTCAGATACCGAAGGTCGATGCCTTCGGCCTGAATATCCCCGCGCGTCAGATCGCGCATGTGCTCGTAGTCGCTGGCAGCGAAGGTAACGGTAAGTTTAGACATGATCTCGGACTCCAAAAGCAGTTCGGGCGGAAGCATGCTCCCGCCCGACTTCGTTGAAAGGGAATTTGGCTTATGCGATCTTTTTACGCCAGCCCATCTTCTTGTCCAGCGCATCGCCGGCATCCGCGATGCCGTTGAGGTAATAATCCCAGACAATCAGGTTTTCCTCGCAGGCGTCGACCACTTCGTCTTCCATATGAAGTTTCGCCGCATGCTGGGCCACGGTCTTCCAGCCCAGGTCCGAATGCTTGATATCGGCTTCCGAATGCATGCCGAAGAACAGGCGCTGTTCCGGGGTCAGGTCGAACAGTTTGCCCCAACGGCGGTTTTCGTTGCCGAACCAGCCTTTTTTCTTCACCTCACCCTTGCCGTAACCTGGAATATTCGCCCGTTCGGCGCAGGTGTTGGCCATCAGACCCAGCAGCCAGTGCCGGTTACTCATCAGCCCGTCCCAGGCGCGCCAGCACATACGCGTCGACGGCAGCGGCTTCGCATTTCTGATCTGGGCCCGCTTCATCCCGCAATCGACGCCGAGATCCTCGAGAACCTTCCAGTGCGGCCGGCCGTCGCCGTGCTCCGCGTCGGAGATAAGTTCTTCGTGACAGGCTTCCAGAATATCCATTTTCACGTCCCACTCGGGCGTGTTCGTCGCCACCCGGAGTTTGAGGACAGAGTTGCGCTGCCGCGTATTCAGCCGGTGCTGCATCACGAAGGTGTAGGCCCGCCCCTTCGTCATCGGTTCGTTCAGCATGCGGTTGTTTTTCGAAAAATTGTCCACCGCCTTGTCGATGCCGGCGATTACAGCCTTGGTGCTCATATCTCAGTGTCCTTTCCTGTTGTTGCCGCCCTTGTACGATGTCGGGTGTTTGCTGTTAAAAACCATTCCCCAATAGCTTCCATGCCGAATTTCAATGGCACGACACATCGGGCATATCGTCTATGGCCGGCGCAGACGCCCCTCGCTTGCATCGATGCATTCGGCAATGACCCGATCTATGACCTGGCGCACCGCGCGCGAAGCGTTGTTTTCGAGATGGGAGGCAGCGTACGCGAAATGGAGCGTGCGCGGGACTTTGGGCCGCACGATCTGCGAAGCGAACAGCCGGTTGGCCTGAACCGCCTGCTGAACCGCTGCATAGGGCAGGATCGTATAGCCCAGCCCGTCTTCGACGAGGTCCCGCGTCGTGGCGACGGAATCGATCTCGAAGGATACCTCGATCGTCAAATCCTTTTCCCGCGCCGTGTCCTCCACCCAGTCTCGCAGGCCGAATCCGTGGCTTGGCAAAATCATGCTGCGTTTGCACACGGTGGCGAACGACACTGTTTCTCCGGGGTCGTCGCTGCCCGCCGCACCGACCAGATAAAGATCTTCGCCCATCAGCGGTTCCGTCGAAATGCCGGAGACGGCCCCAGGATTATACGTGAACCCCATATCGAGCGAATTGTCGTCGAGACGACGCATGATCTCTTCGCTCAGCCCTTCGAACAGGTGCAGCGAAATATCCGGGTAGGCATCGCGACAGGCGCGGATCAGCGGCGTGGCCAGCAACGCGCTGGCTGTCGGCGTGATCCCCAGCACGATTTCGCCACGTGGAGGCCCGGAGAGATCTCTGACTTCCTGTCCCGCCTGTTCGACCTGTTTGAGGATCGCATTCGCGTGGCGCAGCAACACCAGGCCCGCCTCGGTAGGTTCCACTCCGCGCGAATGCCGGTGCAGCAGTTCGACGCCGAGCTCGTCTTCCAGTTTGCGTATCTGAAGACCGAGCGCCGGTTGCGCGATACGCACGCGATCGGCAGCGCGCGTGAAGCTTTTCGCTTCCACGATCTCGGTAAAATATCGCAACTGGCGCACGTCCATCGGGCAGCCCTCCTATACCTTTTCAGTATATTATGCACCCCATCCATAACGCAACGGCACTTCGGAAGCGGGCGCAACATCGTGCCCACTGCACATAACAGGCGGGACCGAATGCCGCTGTTTCAGAATGCGAGCCGACAGATTTGCCGCATGCTCACGAGGCTGAATTCTTCCACCGCCGATCAGCGGTCCGAAAAAACTTCCCGGCGCTTTTCGTTACTCCCCGAACAGCGACTGCGCTTTCTCGCGCACGGCATCGGGCGCAGTTGCCATAGACCCCGAATTGAACGGCGGCTGCGGGTCGTATTCGGTCATCAGTTGAACGAACCGGGCATGGTCCTCGCCGGCCACTTCGGACAGCAGGGTCAGGGCCATGTCGATGCCGGCGGAGACCCCGGCCCCGGTCATAATCTTACCGTCGGTCACGACCCGTTCGTCCACCGCGATGGCGCCGTAATCCGCCAGTTGTTTCATCGCCGACCAGTGGGTGGTCGCGCGCTTGCCGTTCAGCAGGCCGGCCGCGCCGAGCACCAGGGCCCCGGTGCAGACGGACGTCGTCCACGTCGTGGTCCTGTCGACAGCGCGCACCCAGTCGAGAACCTCTTCATCCGATGTTACGTGGCTCATGTCGGCAGCGCCCGGGATCAACAGGATATCGGGCGACGACACATCCGCCATCGCGTGATCGGCTGAAAGGCCCAGATGACCTGCCCGCACGGGACCGGCGGTCTTGCCGACGATCTTCACCTCGGCGTCCGGCACCCGGCCGATCACCTCCAGCGGGCCGACCGCGTCCAGCGGCGTCATTCTGTCGAATATGAACAGCGCGATTTCCATGTTCGCCCCCCAGGCAGCTCTATCTCAGTCGAATTCAGGTCCGGCCGGCCCAAAAAGAAAACGGCGGGATCAACCCGCCGCTTTCCGTCGATATGTACCAGCGATTACTCCGCGGCCTGCGCCATCATCTGGTTGTCCTGCTCGACGATTTCGTCGAGCGACAAACGCGCCAGCGCAAGGACGCTGTCGGCATGGATTTCGACCAGATCGCGATCCGGGTTCAGATTGATCCGGTCCTGCTGGGCTTCCATGATGACCTTGTCCTCGATGAAGGTCGGATAGATTTCGTCGTACATTTCCTGCGTCGCGTTGGGATCGTCCTGACGATACCCGTTGGCGGTCGACCAGAAATAGTGGAACGTGGTCTCGGTTTCCGGCGTCGCCGCGTGCAGCAGACGCAGATGGAAACCGTCCTGGTCGCGGTTTTCCTGAGCGCCCTTGCCGACCGCCAGCGCACCCGACCACTGCAGCACGATACTGGGGCCGACATATTCGAATTCCTGCCAGCGATCGACCTTGCCGGTGAACTTTCCGCCCTTCTGATAGGTGGGGGGCGGATCGTGCTCCAGCATCCAGCGGATGAAATAAGCGCCCTTTTCGGTCTTGTGGCTGTCCATGTCCGCGCCGACATGCTGCAGCGGGTTGCCGCCGATCGTGCGGCCGTGAACGTAACCGAGATGGGTCAGATCCATCAGGTTGTCGATCATCAGCATGTAGTTCGACTTGATCTGGAACATCGCCTTGCGGTGCGGCCATTTCACCGGGTCGTCGTGATACGGGTAGTCGACGATCTGACTTTCATCGGCCAGCGCCGGATCGCCCATCCAGATCCACAGAATCTGGTTGCGTTCGACCAGCGGGAAGTGACGGACATGCGCCTGCGGCGGGATGTTCTTCTGGCCGGGAATGTCGACGCAGTTGCCCTTGGTGTCGAAGGTCAGTCCGTGATAGCCGCACTGCAACCCGACATCAGTGACGGCACCGTGCGTCAGCGGCGCGCCGCGGTGACAGCAGCGGTCTTCCAGGGCGCCCACATTGCCGTCGGCATCGCGGTAGATGACGATCGGCTCGTTCATGATCGTCCGCGCCAGAAGTCCGTTGTCGATCTCCTCGGCCCAGGCGGCGATGTACCAGGCATTACGCACGAAAGGTTGGTTAGCCTTGCGAGTCATATTTCGCTCCCAATCGGTGATTCTGTTATTCCGGATGAAGGCTAACGAATTTGCGCCTCAACGGCAACAAAATCGGTGGTACCCGGCTTGCAAAAAAAACCGGATGGCCGTAACCACGGGGTACAGGGTGCGTAGAAGCGCCTAAACCCGCACAGGAGGCCAATCATGACGCTGAACGAGATTACCCGGGTACAGGAATACCTCCGGCTCACCTTCTCCAACAACCGCATCAAAATCCTCCAGCCCAAGAAGCCGGACGCCCCGATAGAGGTGTATTTAGGCGACGAATTCATCGGCGTTCTGTACCGCGACGACGAAGAAGGCGAGATTTCCTACACGCTGAATATCTCCATCCTCGAAGAAGATCTGCCGGCCGCCGTATCGATATAGACACCTCGATTCGCCGCCCGTTCCCGGGTAGGATCGCACTCGCACCAAGCGGAAGGTTAGGGGTATGACCGTCAAATACCATTTGATTAGCTCTTTTACGTGACCGTGGGTCCAGCGCGCCGTGATTGCCATGCGCGCCAAAGACGTCGAGTTCGAGGTCACATTTATCAATCTTCGGGACAAGCCCGACTGGTTCCTAAAAATTTCGCCGCACGGTAAAGTGCCGGTGCTGAAGGTCGATGACGAGATTCTGTTCGAATCCAACGCCATCGCCGAATTCCTGGACGAAACCGTGCCGCCGCGTCTTCACCCCGAAGATCCGATCGCCCGCGCCCGCAACCGGGCATGGACCGATTTCGTGCCCACTTTCTCTGGCGCGCTGAGCGGAATTTACTACACCAAAACCCGCGAAGAGATGGAAGAAGGACTGGCAAAAGCGCCGAAGGCCGTGGAACGGCTAGAAGAAGCCATCGCGCGCCAGCGCGGCAATGACGGCCCGTATTTCAACGGCCCGGAACTGTCGCTGGTTGACGCGGCCTACGCGCCCTTCCTGCAAAGGTTCCTGATTGCCGACGGTTATCTGAAAACCGGCCTGCTGGACGGGTTCCCGATGGTCAGGGCATGGACCGATGCGCTGTTGTCGAACGAAACGGTGACCGGCGCGGTCGCGCCGGAATTCTTGGACGAATTCCACGGCAATCTGAAACGCCGGGAATTCTACGTGGCGACACTGTTCGACGACGCGGGCGCGCAGGCGGCCGAATAAAGCCTCCGTTGCGGCCCCGGCGAGAGCTGGGCGGAAATGCACAAACCCCTCCCCTACCGGGGAGGGGTTTGTCTTTGCCTTGCCGCGTCTACACAGTTTAACCGGCCAACTCGATCTCTACCTTCAAAACCGCTCAGGCCTGAATCCCCCAACCGCATATCGCCGTCATACAGCTCCACGATATCGCGCACGATGAACAGACCGAACCCGGTGCCGGGCGTGGCTTCGTCCAGCCGGCCGCCCCAGTTCAGCGCGGCATCGCGCTGTTCAGCGGAGATACCGAGGCCGTCGTCTTCGACGGTGACGACCAGATTGCCATTTTCCCGCGTCGCAGAGTGTTTTACCGTCTTGTCCGCAAATTTAGACCAGATTACTGACCATCGCTTCCACGTCGCGGCGTGGCAGGAGAACCGCAACGCAATCAGCGGTTTCGTGCGCCAGCCGACGGGCGCGTTAACCGCCACCCAGCGGAGCGTGATATCGGATATCGAAACACATCACGGATTGCGCGACGGGGCTCCCGTGCGCGTGTTTCCACGACGGGTGGACGGCGGCCGGATATCCGTCGTCGACATATCGACGGAAGGCACAGCGCCGACCGAAACGGTCGTTCTGTCGCCTCCCGGGGCGCTGCGGCTTACCCGCTCAGGACCCTTCCGGCAGCACGTCGGCGAACTTCGCCCGCACCCGGTCGTCCAGCTCTTTCGACGACCGCGCCACCGCCGGAAAATCCGCCTTTTCCCGGAACGGGATGCAGGCATCGACCACGACGCGGGAATTGCGGCGGTCGTCATGGCTGTAGCTCATCGGATCGAGATGCGTGCTCCAGCAACCGTTCAGGATATCGAGCCCGTCCTTGGGGTCGCAACGGGTACACATCGCCCAGATGACGTCGTTCATGTTCGACGGGTCGATATCCTCGTCGACGACGACCACCCAGCGGTTGGCGTAGGCCCCGGCATGGCATTGCGAGGCAATCAGCCCGGCCTGTTTGGAATGGCCGCCGTACTGGGTGTTGATCGACACGGTAAGCCACATGCGGCTGCCGCCCGCCTCGTGCGCCCAGACGCCCTTGACCTCCGGAATGCCGGCGGCCTCCAGCTGGTTCCAGACGGCGCCGCAGCGATAGGTGCCGCGATAGAACGTATCGTCGTTCGGCGGCACGGCGGGGATCGCGCCGAGCAGGACCGGGTTGTCGCGATGCATGAAGGTTTCGATACGGATCGCGGGTTCCGGATGCATGTCGCCCGCGTAGTAACCCGGCCATTCGCCGAACGGCCCCTCGTCCACCAGGTCTTCCGGATGGATATATCCTTCGAACGCGATCTCCGCATTGGCGGGCACCGGCAACCCGGTTTTCGGCATGTTGATGATCTCGACGCCTTCGCCGATGATTCCGCCGGCGCAGTCGTATTCGTTCTTGCCGTAGGGCATCTCGAGACCGGCGACCATGAACAGCGCCGGGTGCATGCCCGCGACCACAGCGATCGGACACGGCTCGCCGCGATCGAAATATTTACGCATCAGGATATCGCCGTGCTTGCCCTTCGACACCATGACCGAGGCGGTCTTGGCGTCGTGCGACTGCACGCGGTAGGCGCCGTAGTTGATCCAGCCCGAATCCGGGTCCTTCATCACCACCATGCAGGCGGTGCCGATGAAATATCCGCCGTCCAGCTCGTGCCACTTGGGCGCCGGAATGGTCGTGATATCGATATCGTCGCCCTCGAAAACGTTTTCGATCAACGGGCCGCCATTCACCTCCACCGGCGCGTGGGTCGGCTGGTCCTTCATGTATTCGCGCCAGTAGTTCACCAGCTCGATTTCCGACGTATCGACCGGCTTGCCGAGCGCGATGTTGATGCGCGGGACAGAGGTCAGGATGTTGGCCAGCACCCGGTTGCCCTTCGGGAAGCCCGGGATGTCGTCGAACATGACCGCGGGGTTGGTCATTTTGTGCATGTGAATGTCGACGATCGCGCCGATTTCCTCGTGATGGTCGGCGCCGCTCACATGCTGCAACTGGCCGTTCGCTTCCAGCTCGCTGATCCAGTCCCGCAAATCCTTGTTGGCCACGTGTATGCCTCCGCTGTCCCTTGGTTGATGTTGCGGGCTAAGATAGTAAAAAACTTCGACCGATGGAAATCGCATGCCGCTGAAGATTGTTCCCCTCTCCGACGATTTCGCCGCCGAGGCCTCCGGGCCGGATTTGCGCGAACCGATCGACGCGGGCACCGCGGCGGATATCGAAGCGGCGATGGACAGATACGCGGTTCTGATCTGGCGCAACCAGCCGTTGGACGACGACCAGCACATGACGTTCACCAGATGGTTCGGCCCGCTGGATATGGGGTTGCTGAACGTTACGAAAAAGCCGAACCGCTTCAAACATGCCGGTTTCGTCGACATCGCCAATGTCGGGATCGACGGCGAGATCATGGCCCGCGACCACGGCGCCGTCACCTCGTCGATGGCGAACCAGTTCTGGCACTCTGATTCGTCCTTCATGCAGACGGTCGCGAAATATTCGCTTCTGTCGGCGCGGGTGGTGCCGGACGCCGGGGGCGACACCGAATTCGCCGACATGCGCGCCGCCTGGGACGCCCTGCCCGACGATCTGGGGGAGATCGTCGCCGACCGGATCGGCGAACATCATCCGCTGCATTCGCGGATGCTGCTGGGCAACGTGTATTCGGACGAACAGATGGCCGGTATCCCCCCGGCGCGCTGGCCGCTGGTCCGCACCCATCCGGGATCGGGGCGCACATACCTGTTCACGCCGATACACGTGCACAAAATCGACGGCATGAGCCTGCCGGAAGCCCGCATGCTGGTGACCGAACTGATCGAACACGCCACGCAGCCGCAGTTCGTCCATCGCCACAAATGGCAGGCCGGCGATCTGGTGATGTGGGACAACCGATGCACCCTGCATCGCGGTCGCCGCTTCGACTACACACAGCGCCGCGACCTGCGGCGCACAACGACCATGGAAGCGCCAGCAACCGCGTGAACAAACTTCTCAGCCTTCTGGTCAGCACGCTTTGGCTGTTGGCGGTTTTGCGCATCCTGGTCGACGTACCCTATCTCGCCGAGACGATGGCGGGACTGGTTGTAGCGTTTCTGCTCGCCGCCCTGCCGCGCCTGCCCCGTCACACCATGATCCTGTGCGCGGTTCTTATCGCCGCGATGCTGGTACTGGCACAGATATACGACCAGTGGCCGGCCATACCGGCCGGCATCGCCAAGGCGTCGATCTTCCCCGCGTTCCTCGCCACGATCGTGCTGCTGCGCGCCGCAGCCGATCAGCGCCCCGAAATCGCCAGCGCCCGCACCCTGTTCGGCAGTCTGCCCCCCGCGGAACGAGACAGCGGGATCGTCATAGGCACCCATGTCATGGGCGCGGTTCTCCAAGTGGGCGTGTTCGCGGTGCTGGCCCCGATCCTTGGCAAAGACGCACCTGCCGCCGAACGCCGTGAAGTGTTCACCGTTGCAATCCGGGGCATGATGACAGTGCCGTTCTGGTCACCATTCATCGTCGGCATGGCGGTGGCAAGCCAATATCTGCCGCTGGTCCCGCTGTGGCAGATCATGGGGCTCGGCATCACGCTGACCATTATGGCCTTCGCGGTTTCGATCCTGCTGTTCGACCGGAATCCGGGAATGGGCACACTCAAACGCTCGCTCGCCTCTCTGGCGCCGGTGTCGACGCCGGTATTCATCGCTGCGCTGCTGGTAGTCGGCGCGACTGGCACAACCGGCCTGTCGACGCTGCAGGCGCTAATTCTGGCACTGCCTGTCCCCTGTATTCTCGCGGTACTGACCGTACGTACCGGGAACCTGAATGTGGCGTTTCGCCAGACCGCGTCGGGCATCGGGCGCATCGGGCCGGAAACATCGATCCTGGTTTCGTCAACGACCCTTGGCGCTGTGTTCGAAGCGGCGCTTCCACATATGGGCCTGCTCGACTGGCTGGAAGCGCTGTCGCTACCCGCCTGGGCAATTATCCTGATCGTGATCATGACCATGAATGTCGCCGGTCTGTTCGGCATGCATGCTATCGTCACCGGCACGTTCCTGCTGGTGATATTCACCAGCGTACCGACAGGTCTGACGGATCTCGTCCTGATGCAGGCGCTGCTTGTCGGCTGGGGATTGTGCAGCGGCATCTCGATCGGCAGCCTGACCGTCGCCACAGGCGCCGCCATGTTCCGCATTCCGCCCACCGAGCTGATCACCCGAGCCAATATCGCGTTCGTGTTTCTGACGTCAGTGGTTGCAGCAGCGTTTCTGTGGGGACTGAATACGGTTCTGATTTGAGGGCAAAAAGAGTCCCGCCTTCGCGGGAATGACACTGAAAAATTGCCGTCATCCCCGCTCGGGCGGGGGTCTCCCTGAGAGAGACAGCCCCTATGCCACCCTCTTCCCGCCGCGCTTGCGCAAAGGACCGAAGGTTTTGCTGACCGTGCCCAAATCCTTCAGATGGGGGACGACCTTTTCGGCGAACAAAGTCATGCTTTTGGCAGTCATGTCGAAATCCATATCGCCGGAATGCAGCATGGCGATCAGATTGCCGAACCCGCCGCTTTTCTTGTGCAGCGCCTTGATCTGGCTGACGACGTTCTCGGGCGTGCCGTAGATCGCGACGTGGTTTTCGCGGAAATATTCCATCCCCTGTCTGCGGATCGCATCGGTCCGTCCGCCGGTGAAACGCCCGGACAGGAAATCGGCATACAGGCTGGTTTCGACATAGCCGGGCGGCGCGCGGTGCTGCGGTTCCGCCTTGTTGTTCACGACGTACCAGAACACACGCTCGATCACTTCGCGGGCTTCTTTCTCGGTCTCGCCCACCGCGACCAGCGGCATGAAAGCGAACTTGTCGTCGGCGGGCCGCTGCAGGCCCTGTTCCCGGCACCAGGACCGCACACCGTTGAACATCGCCGCTAGCTTGTCGACCGGCGTCAGGAACATGGCGAACGTAAATCCGCGCGCCACCGTCCGGCACGCATGGGCCAGGTCGCTGCCACCCGTGGTCCAGACCGGCGGGTGCGGCTGCTGATACGGACGCGGCCAGACGTTTACCTGGCGTTTGTGGATCCATTTTCCTTCGTAGTTGAACGGCCCGTCCTGGGTGGTCCAGGCCTTCTGGATCAGGTCGATGGACTCCCACAGCCGCTCGGCGGTTTCTGTCGGGTTGCAGTTCGATGCGAACAGCTCGTACGGTACCCCGCGGACGAAGCCGCAATCAAGCCGGCCGTAGGAAATGTTGTCGATCATCGCCATTTCCTCGGCGCATCGGATCGGATCCGCGAGGTTCGCCGCCGGGTTGCCGAGAATCAGGATACGCGCGTTTCTGGTCTGACGCGCAAGGATCGACAGCGGCACCACGCCCGACGGGTTGAGACAGGTCGACGTCTGGTGGTGTTCGTTCACCATGCAGTTCAGGCCGAGTTCGTCCGCCAGCACGTACTGGTCGAGGCACATGTTATAGAGGTCCGCACCCTTTTTCGGATCGTACACACTGCTCGGCAGGTTCAGCCGGGCGGAGGTGAATTCGTCGTCCGGCGGCAGGTGCGGCCAGGCGAACTCTGTGAAGTGATAGAACTCCATCATCGCACTCCCTTGGTGCTATCCAGAAAATTCTTCAATACGGCGGCAAACCGCTCGGGCTGCTCGATATGGGGAAAATGTCCGGCCTTCGGGATTGAGCCGAAGCGGCCGGTGGGCAACGATTTCGCCAGGGCGCGCCCGTATTTAGGCGCGGTCATCCCGTCCTTGGCGCCCCAGACGACCTGCACCGGCACGTCGGCGCGATGAAGGCGATGGCGCAGCGACGGGTTGTGAAAATACGGCTCCCAGCACAGCTTCGCGATGGCTTCGCGCGAACGGGCCAGCCCCATAGCCTCGCGCTTGCTCAGCGTGGTGAGATCGAGATGCGGATCTTTTTCCGGATCGTGGAACCGCATGGCGCGAACGGCCTTTGCGTTGTGAAAATAGATGTCCTCGATATCCCGGTCATAGGCGCCGCCGAATTTCACGCCGACGGATCCGGCCAGAACCATGCGGGCAATCCGCGACGTGTTCTTGGTCGCCATCTCCAGCGCCAGCCAGCCGCCAACCGAGAAACCCAAGACCGTCACGCTTTTCAGGTCCAGCCGGGCCAGCAGATCGAGCCAGACATAGGAAACATCGTCGATGCTGCGCAGCGATTCCGGCGCCATCGACTTGCCGAAACCCGGCATACGGGGCGCGACAACCTCGAAATTTCGGGCCAGATCGTCGAGCAAAGGCAGATTCGCCTCGAAACCGTCTTCGCCGTGGAGCAGCAACAGCGGGCGCCCCTTGCCGCGGCGTTCGACGTCGATGCGCACGCCTTCGATGTTCAGAATGTCGGATCGGGTGGTCATTCGAATTCCCGTTGTTTTGCCAAACATAAGACCCGGACGCGGCGGCGTCGACAGGCCGGACCGATTGCGGAATACTCGCCCCGTCAACACCACGGAAAAGCCGCGAAACATGCTGAAAATACTCGGACGCGATACGTCCTCCAACGTGATGAAGGTGCTCTGGGCCTGTGCCGAGCTGGGAATCGATTTCGAACGCGAGGATATCGGCGGGAAATTCGGCGGAAACGACACGCCGGATTTCCGCGCGATGAATCCCAATGGCCTCGTGCCGGTGATCGTCGACGACGGGTTCGTGAACTGGGAATCGAATTCCTGCGTTCGCTATCTCGCCGCGAAGCACGACCCGGGCGGCCTGTATCCGGAAAATCTGCAAACGCGCGCCGTCGCCGAACGCTGGATGGACTGGCAGGCGACCACCGTCAGCCCGGCGATGATCCCCGTGTTCCGAGGCATGATCCGCACCGCGCCCGAAGATCGCGACATGACCGCCATCGAAGCCGGCCGGTCCGCGCTGTCGGCGAAGATGGCCATCGTCAACGACGCACTGGCCGAGAACGCCTTCATGACGGGCAAGGCCTTCACCATGGGCGATATCCCGCTGGGCATCGCTGCCTGGCGCTGGTTCAACATGCCGATCGAACGCGAGGATTATCCGCATCTGAAGCGATGGGTCGATGCGTTGAGCGATCGGCCCGGATACCGACAGCACATCATGAAGCCGGTTAAATAGAGAGGTTTCCTGTGGCCAAAACGAAAATCAAATTCGCCAGCGGTCTCTACGACCGCTTCCTGCCGCTTTACACGAAAGAGGTCGTGCCGGACGGCATCGATTTCGAATTCACTCCCATCGACGACCCGCGCGAGGTTTTCGACAGGATGGCCGGCAAACTGGAATTCGATGCGTCGGAGATGTCGGGTACCGAATACGTAACGCATGTCGCATCGGGGAACAGCCCGTTTGTCGGCATTCCGGTGTTCGCATCGCGCCTGTTCCGGCACAGCTTTATCGTCATCAACAGAAAATCGGGCATCGAGAAGCCGAAGGATCTGGAAGGCCGCCGGGTGGGCGTTCAGCTCTACACCATGTCCGCCGCCATGTGGATCCGCGGCATGCTGCAGCACGACTACGGCGTCGACCTGTCGTCGATCAGCTGGGTGCAGGGCGCCATCGACGGCCCCGGCAGTCACGGCTCGCCCACCGTCCTGCCGCTGCTGAAACAGCCGGATATCGTGATCAACGAGAGCGACAAATCCCTCAGCCGAATGCTCGAGGACGGCGAAATAGACGCTATCCTGTCGGCGATGATGCCCGAATCCTTCGGCCGCAATCCGGATATCGTCCGCCTGTTTCCCAATTTCCGCGAAGTGGAGGCGAATTATTACAGACGCACGAAGCTGTTTCCGCTGATGCATCTGGTGGTCATCCGCCGGGATGTTTACGACGCCAACCCGGAAGTCGCGAAGTCGCTCTACGACGCGTTCTGCAAGGCGAAGGACATCTCGCTCGGCCACATGATATACACCGGCGCGCTGCGCTATATGCTGCCCTTCCTGCCGGCGGATCTCGACGAAATCGAGGACATCTTCGACGGTGACCCCTGGCCCTATGGCATCGAGGCCAACCGCCCGACGCTGGAAGCCGAAGTGCAGTACATGGTGGAGCAGGACTACATCGCCGAAGCGATGCCGATAGAGGACCTTTTCGCGCCTGGGGTGGGGTGAGCCGGGCTTACCCCAGCGTCGGATCGAGGATGATCTTCCCCACCCCTGCCCCTTCCGGGCTTTCCAGCAGGGCGTGCATGGCGGGCGCTTCCGCTAACGGCACGACGCGGTCTATCACCACCTTCAGCTTGCCTTCCGCCGCCGCATCGAAGCAGGGCAGCGCATCCCTGGCGATGCTTTGAGGGTCGCCCTTGATGGTCAGCTGACGGTGATAGACGGTATGGAAATTGACCGGGACGACCGGCCCGCCATGCGCGCCCGCTGTCACCATGCGGCCCCTGCGCGCCAGGCATTCGATGCCTTTTGAGCATACGTCCGGGTTGGCGATGTTGTCGTAGAACAGATTGACGCCCTCGCCGTTCGTGATGTCCATCACGGCCCCGACCAGATCGTCTTCGCCGTAATTTACCGTGTAATCAGCACCGAGTTCCGTCCCGACCGCCGCACGGTCCGCGCTGCCGGCAGCGGCGATCACCGTCGCGCCCGCCGCCCTGGCGAGCTGAATGCCGATGGAGCCCAGATTGCCGGCGGCGCCGAGGATCAGCGCCGTCTGACCGGCTTCCAGCTTCCCGTGCCTGAACAGCAGGTTGTAGGCGACCGGCCCGTGACGCGAAATCACGGTCGCTTCGGCGAAACCCACCTCGTCGCGGACTTTCACGCAGCAGCCCGCCGGCGCAAGCGCAAATTCGGCATCGCCGCCGTCGCATTCGATGCCGTAACGGTCGCCCTGCGGCATGGTCATGGTCGCCGATACCCGGTCGCCGACGGCGAAGTCGGTCACGTTGTCCCCTGCGGCGACCACCACGCCGGACGGATCGACGCCCGGCACGTGCGGCGGCGTGACGCCGTAATGCGGCGCCCGCCCGGACCTGATTTCCACGTCCAGCACCCGGTTGACGGAGACTGCATGGACCTCGATCACCAGATCGTCCGGCCCCGGTTCGGGATCGGGCCGGTCTTCGTAGTGCAGCACGTCGGGCGGGCCGAACGCGTTGAAGACCATCGCCTTCATGACCGGCGCCGCCCCTGTCCGTTTTAAAAGAGCTCGAGAATACCGCCTGCGTGTGCGAACAGCTCCGCGTCCGCCTTGGTATGACCGATGACCTGAAGCCCGAGAGGCATGCCGTCATCCTGTAGTACCGGCAGGGTCACGGTCGGCATGCCGACCAGCGAAGTCGGCACTGTGAACAGCGGATCGCCCGTCCACTCCAGCCCCTTCGGCGCGGCGCCGGGCGCGGACAGCGTGACGCAGACGTCGAACGCGCCCTTCAGCGTCGCATAGACGCCGCGCACTCGCTCGCGCTCCGCCAGCAGGTCGGCGAACTGATCCTGGGTCATCGACAGGGCCTGCTCCAGGCGCTTGTGCGCGCTTTCGCTGAGCTTCGACGCATCCATGTCCCGGTGATAGGTATCGAGCGGGAAGCGCCCTTCCCACGCATTGATGTTCATGGAGAGCTCCATCGCGTTGGCGATCGCGTCCTCGACCTCGGCGACCTTGGCATCGCTGTCGCGGTCCTGCACGTCGATGCCGGCGGCGGCGAAGGTATCCTTCGCGCGCTGCCACTCCGCCTTGGCGCCATCCGATGCGTTGGCCCAGCCCGCCGTCTGCAGCATCGCGACCTTGGCCGGTTTGCTGGCTGCAGGCAGCGTCATCGGTCCGGTCACGCCGACATGGCCGGCATCGCCGCCGGTGCGCGAGGTGATTTCGCGGGTCATCGACCAGCATTCCGCGAGGCTGGCGGCAATCATGCCGGTGCAGCTCTGGCTGAAGCCGTCGAAACTGCCGCCGCGGTTGATGCCGCCCATGCTGGGCTTGTAGCCGAACGCGCCGCAATAGCCGGCGGGACGGATGATCGAGCCGATCACCTGCGAGCCGGTCGCGCCGGCCAGCATGCCGGACCCAACCGCCGCCGCCGAGCCGCTGCTCGACCCGCCGGGGGTGCGTTCCAGATCGAACGGATTGCGCGTGACGCCGGGATGCGTCGCCGCGAACTCCGTGGTGACGGTCTTGCCGACCATGATCGCGCCGGCTTCGCGCAGCGCCACGACGGCGGCACAGTCTCGCCCCGTCATCGTGCCTTCGAATAGGGCCGAGCCCTGCCCGGTCGGCATGTCGGCGGTCTCCATCACGTCTTTGACGCCGACCGGCATGCCGTCGATCGGCGAGATCTGCTTTCCTGCTTTCCAGCGTTCCGTCGATTCATCGGCAGCGGCGCGTGCCGCATCCAGATTGGTGCAGACGAAAGCCTTCACGTCGGCCTCGCGCGCGTCCATTTCGGCGATGCAACGGTCGAGAAACGCGCGCGGCGAATCCGATCCGTCGGCGAAATTGCCGCTGGCGGCGAAGTAGGAACGTTTTTCGGGTTTGTCGGTTGTCATGGTTTTCTCCTGTTTGGGAACTTAGCCGCGACCGGCGAGTTCCAGTCCCTTGTCCAGATCGTTGGTGTGACGTCCCGGCGCCGACATCAGGAAACGGTACCCCTGATCCATCAGCTCCTGCATGTTTCCGGCATTGGCGTGCGGATGTCCGACGACGGTGTCGTGGCGCTTGCAGATATCGACCACTTCGGCCATCGCGCTCAGCAGTTCGGGGTGATCGTACTGGCGCGGAAAACCCAGCTCCTGGCCCAGATCGCCTTCGCCGATCAGCACCGCGCCGATGCCCGGCACGTTTTCCAGCATGTCCGGCAGGTTTTCGATGCCCTTCGTATCCTCGATCTGGAGGATGACGAAAATCTCGCCGTGGGGCGCGAGCGGCCAGACGTCGGCTTTGTGATAATATTCCTGCTGGGTCAGCCCCCAGTATCGCGCGGCCCGCACCGGCCCGTCGCCGCGAATGCCCTGCGGCTCGTAAAGCGGCTTGTCCTTTAGGCGCGGGTAACGGCAGGCGGCGACCGCGTTGTACGCCTCTTCCACCGTGCTGATATGCGGCCAGACAACACCGTAGACGCCGGTGTCGAGCGCCTGTTTCGCATGCCAGTGGCCCATCTCAACACCGTTCACCGGCACCCGCACCAGCGGCGTGACGGGCGGCGCGACCGACCCCGAAGAGGCGATTGCGCGCCGGTCGAGCATGAACTGCATGGAATCGCGCAGCGCGACGATATCCCACGGCAGGTGCTCGCCCTCGAAGACGATGCTGTCGTACTTCGTGGCCGACATCTGTATGGCGGTTTGCACATCCACCGGCACGAAAGCGGAAAACGCGTGCTTGCCGTTTTCCAGTGCGCCGATAACCCCGTTCAGTCTTGCCGAGCTGTCCATCGCGTCCCTGTCGTTCGGTTGTCCTCTCGCCCAAATATGCCGGATGTGCCATCGCAAACCAATCCGTCAACGGATAGTTTTTCGGCAAACGTTTTCTTGCCACCGCCAAGGGATTACAACAAATGCAACTGGGCAACCTGAGGAGGCGGAGATGGCGGCAGAACCGATACAACCGGATACGACACTGGTGGATATCGAGTTACGGGAAGGGATTGCGGTCCTCGCCCTCAACCGGGCCGACAAGCGCAATGCGATCAACGACGACATGCGCGCCGACCTGATCCGGGCGCTCGACTGGGCAGACCGTTCGCCGGATGTCGCGGCGCTGGTCATTACGGGACGCGGCAAGGGATTCTGCGCCGGCGGCGATATCGCCGCGATGCGCGAACGCCTTTCGGCCCCCGCGGGTCGCGTCGGCATCAACGGCTGGCAGCGTCAGCGCCGCACGCATCACCTGCTGACCATGCTGCACGATCTGCCGAAACCGACCATCGCGGCGGTGAACGGCGCGGCAGCGGGACTCGGCGCCGATCTGGCGCTGTGCTGCGATTTCGTGATCGGCGCGCGCGACGCCACTTTCGTGATGAGCTACGTGCTGCGCGGCCTGATTCCCGACGGCGGCGGGATGTATTTCCTGCCGCGGCGCGTCGGGCTGGCACGGGCGAAAGAGCTGATCTTCTCCGGCCGGATGATCGACGCCCAAGAAGCGCTGCGCATCAACATGATCGAAAGCGTGTCCGATCCGGACCGCCTGATCGACGACGCCGTCGCAATGGCGCAGTCGATGACGGTGGGATCGGCGGACGCGCTGGCGCTGGCGAAATCGATCATGAACGAAAGCTTCGAATCCACCGCCGAGGAGATTTTCGCGCTGGGCAGTCAGGCACAGGGTATTTGCTACACCACGGATTCGCACCGCGAGGCGGTGTCGGCCTTTCTCGACAAGCGGAAGTAGACTTGCCCCGCACTTCTCTCGACAGGCTGTTCCGGCCGCGCAGCGTCGCTATCGTCGGCGCCTCGACCGATCCGGCGAAAATCGGCGGACGGCCGCTGCACTTCCTGAAGAAACACGGCTTCGGCGGCGACATCTGGCCGGTCAATCCCAGGGCCGAAGAAATCGACGGGTGCCGCTGTTATCCCGATATCGCCTCGCTGCCGGACGCGCCGGACATGGCCGTCATCCTGGTCGGGCCGGAACTGGCAGTGCCGGCGGTCGAATCGCTTGCGGCCAGGGGTTGCGGAGCGGCAATCGTGCTGGCCGGCGGGTTCGCGGAATCGGGAGATGCGGGCGGCGCCCGGCAAAAGGCACTGACGGACGCTGCGGGCGAGATGCGCCTTCTCGGGCCGAATACGATAGGTCTGCTCAATGTCACCGACGGCATCACGCTTTCGGCGTCGGGCGCGCTCGATGTCGAAGATCTTCATGCCGGCGGCGTCGCCGTCGTCTCCCAGAGCGGCGGCATTCTGGGATCGCTGCTGTCGCGCGCGGCGGCACGGGGCGTCGGCCTGTCGCACCTGACAGCGACCGGCAACGAAGCCGACATCGACGTCAGCGACGTGATGGCGTTTCTCGCCGGCAATGATGCGACGAAGGTCGTGGCGCTGTATCTCGAAACCGTCCGCAATCCATCGAAGTTCAAGGACGCTTCCGCCCGGTTGGCGGACGCCGGCAAAAAGCTGGTTGTCTACAAGGTGGGCCGGTCCGAAACCGGGGCCCGCGCCGCGGCCTCCCATACTGGCGCTCTCGCGGGCGAGGACCGGGTGTTCGATGCCTTTTTCCGGCAGGCCGGCGCGATACGCGTCGACCGGTATTCCGATCTGATCGACGTGCCGGCGGGTCTGGCATTGGCGCCCCCGCTCCGCGGCAGGCGCATCGCCATTCTGACGCATACCGGCGGCGCCGCCGGACTGGTCGCTGATGTCTGCGGCCTCGCGGGGTTTGACACACCGGCGCCGTCAGCCGATACGGCGCACAAACTGGGAGCAATTCTTCAGGACGACGGCTTCGCGCCCGACCGCAATCCGGTCGACCTGACCCTCGCCGGACTCGATCCCGAGATCGTGTATCGAGCCATCATGACGTTGTCCGCCAGTGGCGAGTACGACGCGATCGTGCCGGTCGTCGGATCGTCGTCCGTCGGGCGCCCCTACATGGTGGCCGATCCCGTGATCCGGGCCGAGGCAACGGAGCGGATTCCCCTGATCGTCTACACGAGTCCGCATGCGCCGGCGATTATCGCCCGTCTCAACGGCGAGGGGGTGCCCGCCTTCGATACGCCCGAAGCCTGCGCCGCTGTGTTGTCCGGCCTGACAGCCCCGGACGAACCACGGTCGAGCCGGAACACGGCCCTGATCGAACCCGAAACGCTTCCCGACAGATCCGGGGCTTTCAACGAATTCGAAGCCAAATGCGTGTTCGCGGATTTCGGCATCCCGCCGGTCGACGAAATATCGGTGGAGACGGCCGAGCAGGCCGCAGGTGCCGCATCGCGGCTCGGCGAACGCGTGGCGATCAAGATATTGTCGCGCGACCTGCTGCACAAAACGGAAATCGGTGGGGTGAGACTCGACGTCGCGCCGCCGGACGCCGCACGCGTGTGCAAGGAGATAGCGGAATCGGCGGACCCGAACGGCGTGTCGGCGAACGAAGGTTTTCTGATCCAGGAACAGGTGTCCGGCGCCACGGAGATGATCCTCGGCTTCCGCCGCGATCCCGCGCTCGGTCCGGCCGTGATGATCGGCGCGGGCGGGACGACGGCGGAATTATACCAAGATGTCGCGCTTTGCGTTCTGCCGGCCCCTGAATCCGAAATCCGGTCGATGATCGCATCGCTGAAGATGTATCCGCTGCTGGAAGGATACCGCGGCGACATAGGCGCCGATATCGACGCGCTGGCCGAAACGATCGCCCGGTTCGCCCATATGTGCGAGGTCCTCGGCGACCGTCTGGTCGAAGCCGAAATCAACCCGCTGTTTGTCGGGCCCGGGAAAGTTCCTCCCCGTGCCGGGGACGGCGTGTTGATCCTGGGATAGCGACCGCGCGAATTGCCGCTACAAATTCGCGGCGAATAATCTAAAACAATGGAACTACTTTTGTTTTCCGATTCACGAAGGGGTGAGCTTGCCGCTCGACGTCAGCGTTATCATTCCCGCCTACCGGGCGGAAGCGACCATCGGGCGCGCGCTCCGCAGCGTAGCGGCCCAGACCTCGCCGCCGCGCGAAGTGATCGTGGTCGACGACGGATCGCCGGACGGAACGTCCGCGACCGCCGAAGCCTGCCGCACCGGTATGGGCGATATCGCGCTCAAAGTGGTGCGCCAGCAAAACGCCGGAGCGGGCGCCGCGCGCAACCGGGCGGTGCGGGAGGC
>Ga0181591_10001469_pt1 | contig 20195 bp, 21 predicted proteins | sample 071ome_33_FD_133757 | JGI IMG/M metagenome (GOLD analysis project Ga0181591, IMG submission 133757) | Coastal salt marsh microbial communities from the Groves Creek Marsh, Skidaway Island, Georgia - 071412AT metaG (megahit assembly) | ecosystem: Environmental > Aquatic > Marine > Intertidal...
AGGATCGTGGCCGCAGCCACGTTGGCTTGCAGCGCCTGCCGCACATTCGCGGGATCTGCCGAAAGATAGAGATCTGCACTGAAAGGAGTCACGTAACGAAACGGGCTCTCGCCTCCGGAGAAAGCAGCGCGGGTGATATCGAGCTCGTAGTGGGCGATGGAATTGAAGATCCGAAGACCGGTGTCAGCGCTATTGCGCGAAATCAGCACCACCTCAACGCGACGCGCCTCGGTTTCCGATTCGTTCAGCGCCAGCAGTTTCTGTACGAGGGGAAACGCCACACCGGGGTGCAGCAGTTCTTCTTCGTGCTCCACCTGATACTGGCAATACGCATCGACTCCCTCTTCCACATAAATCTGATGGCCGCTCTCAAGATCAAAGAGCGCGCGTGAAGAGATCGCGACCACCAGCGGACTTTGCTCAAGATCTGTCATCACCACAGTCTATCACTGAGAAACCGGGTCCCCGGTGCGGCGGATACGGCACCAGACTCCCACCGCCAGCAGCAGCGCCCCCAAAACCCCCACAGGCAGATTGCCGTATCGCACAAACGGCGTGATTCCGGTCATGGGCTGCACATCGCCGCGCACCACGGTACGGACGAACTGGGGTGCGATGTCATGCACCCGGCCATCGGCAGCAATCAGCGCCGACAACCCATTGTTGCTGGATCGAATCATCGGGCGGCCCGTTTCGATCGCTCGTGCGCGGGCCATCTGCAACCGCTGGTGCGGTGCCAGGGAATCTCCGAACCAGGCATCCTCGCTGAGATTCGCAAGCAGTTGCACTTGCGGCACAGCTTCATTGATCACATGGGTAAACGCATCCTCGTAGCAGATGCTGACCCCCACGGCGTAGCCGCCGAGCTTCATGGGCGGCTGCGTCAATGGTCCCGCCGAGAAATCGGACATCGGAATATTGAGATAGTCGAGCAGCCATCCCAGCAGTGGGGCCACAGGCAGGTATTCGCCAAACGGCACGAGTTGGTGTTTTCGGTAAAGCGACTTTGCCTCACCGATCCCGACCGCCACATTGTAGTAAGAGGCATTCGGCTCCAACGATTCGCGGGCCAATGCGCCGAGCAAAAAATCCGCTTCGTGATCTTCAAGGCGTGCCAAAAACGCGGGCGCTATTTCATCAAGGTAGGCGGGTAATGCGGCCTCGGGCCAGACAATGAGATCCACCCCAGAGAGCGCCTCGCTCTCATGAAGATAGGCGCTCGCGATATTGCTGGCGTTGTGACTCTGCCATTTGTCACTCAGTGAGACATTGTGCTGCACCAGCGCCACGTTGAGGGATTCACCGGCGGGGGCTACAAAAACCGGCAACCGGGCCAGCGCCGCACAAACGCCTAGGGCCAAAAGCACACCGGCCGGTAATACTCTTGTCCGGCCGACACAATAAAAAACGGACACCAGCGCGCCGACAGCAAGCGCGAGCCAGAGACTAAGACCCAGGGTTCCGATGATTGGGAGCAAGGCAGCCAGAGGCGTATCGACCTGACTGTAGCCAAGATAAAGCCAGGGGAAGCCGCTCATCAGATTGCCACGAAGCCATTCCCCCAATACCCACAACACCGGCATGACCAGGACAGCGCGCGCGGCGGGCCTGTCTGGCCCAAAACGGGCCTGCAAAAATCCGACCGCCATCGGGTAGAGCGCCATCAGCGCTGCGAATATCAGCACCGCACCTCCGGCTAAAGGCGCAGGCATGCCGCCGAACTCGCTCAGGCTCACATAAATCCAGGAGACGCCTGCGAGCGCCATCCCCAAACCGAAAACAAACCCCTGCAGCGCTGCCTGCCGGGCAGGCGCTTTGGCCCAGATCAAAAACAAGACAGCAACGGTAACCGGCGCGAGCCAGAAAAGATCGAAGGGAGCAAAAGCCAGCGGGTAGGCGAGCCCGGAAAGGGCAGCCGCGGCTATCCGCATCGCGCTGCCGGGAAAACCCATGGGGCTATTCCGCCGGGGTCTCGTCAGCCGGAGAAAGCGTGATACGCAAAAGGCGCGGCCGACGGCTGTCTGCGCTTAATACCTCGGCCGTGAACTGATCGAACGTGATCGTTTCTCCCCGCCGCGGCACATGGCCCAGGGCGTCCGTGACAAGCCCGCCCATGGTGTCGTACTCCAGCGGATCAAGCTCAAAACCGTAAATCTGGTTGAAGCTCTCCACCGGCAGCATGGCCTTGATCACACAAAAATCCGAGCCGCGTCGAAGCACCATGCCGGCGGCACCATCGATATCGTGCTCGTCCTCAATATTGCCGACGATCTGCTCAAGCACGTCCTCAATGGTAATGAGACCCACAACACTGCCGTATTCATTGACGACAATCGCCATGTGATTGCGGCTGTCACGAAACTCCTGAAGCAGGACGTTGAGGCGTTTGCTTTCAGGGATGAACACAGCCGGTCGCAGGAGGGCTGCCCAGGGCAGCCCATGTCCTTCACTTTGCTGCTGGCGATGCAAAAGATCCTTCGCCAACAGGATGCCCACCACGCCATCCTTATCACCATCGGTCACGGGGAAACGTGAGTGGGCTGACTCGGTAATCACCGGCAGCACTTCCTCAAGCGTCTGCTCTACATCGACCGTCACCATCTGGCCGCGGGAGACCATGACCTGCTCGACTTGCAGGTCCGAGACTTCGATTACCCGACGCATCATCTGCAGGGTGTCATCGTCGATCAGATCCGCGTCGCGAGCGACTCCCATGGTCGAAAAAAGGTGTTCACGGGTGTGTGGGATCCCGCGCAGCCGATAGCGAATCTCCTGCCACCAGCCGGGGCGCAAAAACGCGCTGCGTTTTTTTTCGTCTTGCATGGCGCGATCAGACAGGCTGGTAGGGATCTTTGACCCCAAGGGTCGCGAGCACCTCGGTCTCAAGCTGCTCCATCACGGCCGCCTCGGCATCACTCTTGTGATCATGGCCATGCAGATGCAGCACCCCGTGCACAACAAGATGCGCAAAGTGATCCTCAAGCGTCTTGCCCTGGGTAGTTGCCTCACGCTCGACCACGGGCGGGCAGATCACGATATCTCCCAGGGGATGCGCTTCCTCAGGCACGCCGGGCAACGCCTCGACGGGAAAGGAGAGCACGTTGGTGGATCCACAGCGATCTCGAAAGCGTGTATTGAGTGCGGTCATCTCCGTCTCATCGACTGTGCGGACGGTCAGGCAGGCATCCTGATCACGAAGCGCCGCCAGCGCTGCGCCTGCCCAGTGGCGGACCTGCTCAGCGGTGGGTTCTTCACCATAGCCGCTCGCCAACTGCACCTCAATCAACGCGTCCACTCAGGCTGACCGACCCTCTTTCTCGTATGCTTCGATCACACGCTGCACCAGCGGATGACGAACCACATCCTGAGGGGTAAAGCGGGTCACACTGATACCCTTTACCGAAGACAGCAGGTCAACGGCATGGACCAATCCAGACCGGGTCTGACCCGGAAGATCAACCTGTGAGGGGTCGCCGGTAATGACCGCCCGGGATCCGAATCCCAGACGGGTCAGAAACATCTTCATCTGCGATTCGGTGGTGTTCTGCGCCTCATCGAGAATTACGAAGGCATGGCTGAGCGTTCGCCCGCGCATGTAAGCAAGCGGAGCAAGTTCTATAACGTGGCGCTCCATCAGGCGACCAACCCGCTCGAAGCCCAGCATCTCATAGAGAGCGTCATACAGGGGCCTCAGATACGGGTCGACTTTCTGCCCGATGTCTCCAGGCAAAAAGCCCAATCGCTCACCTGCTTCAACTGCCGGACGAACCAGCACAATGCGGTCCACAGTCTCCTCCGCCAGGGCCTGCACCGCGCAGGCCACCGCGAGGTACGTCTTGCCGGTCCCGGCCGGGCCCACGCCGAAATTAATATCGTGTCTCAGGATATTGCCAAGATAGCGCTTCTGATTGAGGCTCTTGCCCCGGATCATGGCTTTACGTACCCGAATGACCACATCATCGGGCTCGTCCTGATGGCTCTTTGCTTCAGCCGGGATCTCGCTAATGGCGACCTGGACCCTGTCGGGACTCAAGGGGGTGCCTTTGCCGCTGTCCTCGTAGAGGGCACAAAGAACATCCTGCGCATGGCGAACATCCTGATCAGAGCCATCGACACAAAAAAGATGGCCCCGATGGGAGATACGTACGCCAAATCCCTCCTCCACCTGCTTGAGGTGAGCATTGTGCTCTCCACACAGGTCGGCCAGACGCTGATTGTCCTCGGGATCGAGAAGAAAGGTAACGGGTTGGGTGGGGCTGTTCAATCCAGTACTGATGCTCCAAGCGAAGCCGGGTTCATCATAACAGAAGTTGAGGTGACGCCCCCAACCACTTCAGCCCGCAAAGAATTGGGCAGGGCTTCTGTAATGCGGACGTCGACAAAATCGCCGATCGAGACATCATCGCCCACAAAATTGACGACACGGTTGTTTTCGGTGCGTCCGCTGAGATGTCCCGCATTCTTGCGCGAGACACCATCCACGAGAATCCGCTGGGTTGTGCCGACCATGCTGGCGCTGATCGCACTTGCCTGGCTGTCGATCAGGGCTTGCAGGCGAGACAGCCGCTCGCGTTTTTCTTCCATAGGCACATCATCTGCCAGTGCGGCGGCCGGGGTGCCCGGCCGGGCGCTGTAGATAAAACTGAACGAATGATCAAAACCCACCCGCTCGATCAGGTCCATCGTTGCGCTGAAGTCCTCAGCCGACTCTCCGGGAAACCCTACGATGAAATCTGACGACAGACTGAGTTCGGGCCGCGCGTCAAGCAAGCCCGCAATGATCGCTTCGTAGTCCGCTATCCGGTACCGGCGCTTCATCGCTGACAGAATGCGGTCCGAACCACTTTGCACGGGCAAGTGGAGATGGCTGACCAGTTCCGGGATGTGCCGATACGCATCAATCAGTTCATCTGTGAAATCGACGGGATGTGAGGTGGTGTAACGCAACCGGTCGATACCGTCGACCGCAGCTGCGTACGCCAACAACTCGGCGAAGTCGAGCATTCCCCCACCATGACGTGTGCCGGCATACGCGTTGACGTTCTGACCAAGCAGGGTCACTTCACGAACCCCCTGCTCCGCGAGTTCGACAATCTCCGTAATGACCTCGTCGAAGGGCCGGCTGAATTCCTCACCGCGCGTATACGGGACAACGCAGAAGGTGCAGTACTTGCTGCAGCCCTCCATGATCGAGACATAGGCCTTTGGACCCTCGCTGCGCGGCGGGGCCAGGGCGTCAAACTTTTCAATTTCCGGAAAACTGATATCGATCCGGGGTTGGCGTTCGCTCCTAAGGGCTTTGATCATCGCCGGCAATCGATGATAGGTCTGGGGGCCAAAGACAAGATCGACATAAGGCGCCCGACGCAGAATCAGGTCCCCTTCCTGGCTCGCAACGCATCCGCCGACCCCAATGACAAGCTCCGGTCGTTCCTCTTTCCATTGCCGCCACCGGCCTAACTGGGAGAACACTTTCTCCTGGGCTTTTTCCCGGACTGAGCAGGTGTTGAGCAACAACATGTCGGCCTGCTCGGCGTCCTCTGTCAGCACCATATCGTGAGAAGCTGCCATCAGGTCAGCGATCCTGCTGGAGTCGTACTCGTTCATCTGACAGCCGAACGTCTTGATATAAAGTTTGCGGGGCATCTTGGTTTCAGGAAAATGCGACTGGGTTGTTGTTGCTGATGGGGCTATCCACGTAATTTAACCATCGGCGAGGGTGCTTGTGGGCAGCAACCGTGCTTCATCGATCCGCCGAATCACTTTACTGGATAGCGCCTGGCGCTCTTTTTCGAAGTGCGTGCGAACCGCCTCCGGCATCGGCACCGGCTTGCCCGTGACACGATCGATAAATACATGGACAAAAAATCCTGTGGCACTGGGTGCATCCGCTTGCGGGACAAACACCGCAGTCTCGTAACGCACACTGCTGCTGCCAAGATGTGCGATGCGCACGCCGATGTCGACGTGGCTCGACGCCGCCACGGGTTTGAGAAAGACGCAGCCGTTTTCCGCCGCCAACGGGATCACCGGATCTGACTGCCAATCAAGTCCGGTTTCCCGCAGCAGCGTCAGGATACCGGTTTCGAAATAGCGGTAGTACTCAACGTTGTTGACATGTCCGAGCATGTCATAATCACTCCAGCGCGTAATCAAACGCACGTGCAGGGCATAGTCCTCACGTCCCGCAGAGTCGGTCGACCGACCCGGGCTCTTCGGCTTCTCCATGATCAGGACACGCTCCCATGCCAAGCCCGGTCGGACATATCTTGTTTGCCTTTGCGATATCGGGAGTCCCTAAGCCGCATGACGTACTGACCCAATGGTGGCCCGTGTTGGTGCTGCTCGCTGCGATTGCCCCGGATCTCGATTTTCTGCCGGGTATCGTGATTGGCGATCCAAATCGTTTTCATCATGGCCCGACCCACTCGATTGCCGCGGCTGTGGTTTTTACCCTCGTGATCGCTTTGATGTTCCGGAGTTTGTCGAAGACCCAGATTCTTGTCCTCTTCCTGGTGTACGCCGGCCATGTTCTGATCGATACCCTGGCGAAGGACCTGGGCGCACCATATGGCGTGCTGCTTTTCTGGCCGTTCGATTCTCATTACTACATCTCGCCCGTCACGCTCTTTAGCAACTTTAGTCATGGTACACATAATGAAGGGCTTGGCGGGGTAATCCGGGACATCTTCTCCGTACACAACCTGTGGACGGTGGCAATTGAGATGGCGATTCTCGGTCCGCTGTTATGGCTGACCGAGCGCTATCGGCGCCGGGCCGGCTGAAGCACCCCGTCTGCGGCGGCGGGCCTCAGTCCCAACGATCGTCTCTCACCCAGACGTCACCGTCTTCGATCTTTACCGGAAATACGTGCAGGCCCTCATATGCAGGGGGCGATAGCACTTCTCCCGTACGAAGACAGAAACGGGCGCCGTGCCGGGGACATTCGATCGCACCCTCCACAATACAGCCGCCCGAAATATCGCTGCCATCATGGGTGCAAAGATCCTCGAGCGCAAAGATATCATCGCCAAGGCGGGCCAGCACCACCGCATCATCGTCGAGGCTGACTGCAAGGGGAGTTTCTGCCTGCACCTCTTCAGCGCTCGCGACGCGGACCCAGTCGCTCATCAAAAGATCCCAAGTTCGAGTCGGGCTGCCTCGCTCATGACTTCAGGACCCCATGGCGGCTCCCACACCAAGTCCACCACAACCTCGCCGACACCCTCAACACCGCGAGCCGCCATCTCGACTTCTCCCGGCAATGACCCGGCTACCGGGCACATGGGTGAGGTTAAGGTCATGTCAATCTTTACCTGGCTTTCTTCGTCGATATCGACCCGATAGATCAGGCCAAGATCATAGATATTGAGCGGGATCTCAGGGTCATACACCTCGCGTACCCCGGCAATCACGCGGTCAAGCAACGTCTCATCAGCTGAGGCTGACGTGAGGCTGACTGAAGGAGGATTGTCCTGACTCTTGGTGTCTTCAGCTTCACCGCCTGCATCAGGTGCGGCCGGCGAAGCGGGTTCGGGGATATCGGATTCGGTGCTGCTCATTTCAAGGATAGATTCTAGTTATCTGGTTTTGGAAATACGACACATCAAAGGGCCGCTTATGTAGAGGCTGCCGGGGACAACTGCCCCGACACCTTGGCGGCAAGATAGTCCTGCAAGGCCGCAGGCTCTATCGTTTCGAGGACTTCTGCGGCAAAGGCCTGCGTCAGCATCCTGCGTGCCGCCTCGCGTTCAATGCCGCGAGACACGAGATAAAAAAGCGCTGTTTCATCCAACTGACCTACTGTCGCCCCATGGGCGCATTTCACGTCGTCGGCGTAAATCTCCAACTGCGGTTTGGTGTCAATCTCAGCATCTGCCGAGAGCAGCAGATTCTGATTGCTTTGCTCCGAATCGGTTTTCTGCGCATCGGGCTGAACAACGATCCGGCCATGAAACACGGCGTGGCCCCGATCTCCGAGCACTCCCTTGTAACACTCGCGACTGGTGCACTCAGGCGCGTTGTGCGAGATGTGGGTGTGATTGTCGACATGACAACGGCCAAAAGCGAGGTAGGCGCCATCGAGACTTGCCATGGCGCCCTTCGCGTCCAGATTGACCCGAGCGTCGTTACGCACCCAAGCCCGTCCCACCGTCGCCGTGGTCGCTTTGAGTCTGGCGGATCCTGCAACACGCGCAAACAAACCGCCCACATGGAAAGTGCGCTCCGCCTGATCCTGCACACAGCAGTAATCCAGCGAGGCGTCTTCTTCCAGGATGATTTCGGTCAGCGCGTTGCTGAGAGTCCGATCTTCTGCACAGGAGAGATGGCGTTCAATTACGCTGGCGCGACTGCCCGTGCCCAACGTGATGAGATTGCGAGGCAAACTCAAAAAGCCCTCACCGCTGCAGCCCGACAGGAATACCAACTCAATGGGCTTGTCCAGTTCTACGCCCGGTGCGATCTCGATCAGGGCACCGTCACCGACAAACGCTGAATTCATGGCAGCGAATCCGTGCGGCATCTCGCCCATCGCCGATCCGATGTGTTTTGTCACGGAATCAGGATCCGTTTTGAGGATCTCCCCCAGACCTGCCAGCCGGATTCCTTCCGGCAGACCATCGAGAGCTGAATGCTCTGGCTGGTAGAAGCCATCCGCAAACACGAGGCGCCAACTGTCCAGGTTTTCAATCGCCGATGCGTCGACCATCTCTTTGGAGCATTCGACACTGGGCGCTGCGGGAGTAAATCTCGTTCGTGTAATCGCCTTGATGGAGGTGTACTTCCAATCCTCATCTCGCTGGGTCGGCAATCCGCGTTCCCCCAACAACTGCAGGGCCTCTGACCGGCTATGATCAAGCGCCGCAACACCGACTGCCGGCAGGGCACTGGCTTGCGCCTGTTGCGCCTCGATATAAGGCGCGGCGTGACTTTCGGCCGCGCTCATGCGGTGGCCGAGTCGCCGGCTTCAATCCAGCCGTAACCGCGCTCTTCCAGATCCAGAGCCAGTCCTTTGTCGCCGGAGCGCACAATCCGGCCGCCTGCCAGCACATGTACATAATCCGGCACGATGTAATCCAGGAGTCTTTGATAATGCGTCACAAGAATGACCGAACGATCTTCTGATCGCAGGGCATTGACCCCGCCGGCAACAATCTTCAGCGCGTCAATATCCAGCCCCGAATCCGTCTCATCCAGGACCGCCAAGCGCGGTTCGAGCATCGCCATCTGAAAAATCTCGTTGCGTTTTTTCTCTCCGCCGGAGAACCCTTCGTTGACAGACCGATAGAGGAACTCCTCTTTCATCTCAACGAGTTTGAGTTTCTCGCGGACCAATTTAAGAAAGTCCAGCGCATCCAGCTCCTTCTCGCCGCGGTGGCGGCGTGCCGCATTCAGGCCTTCTTTTAACAGCGCGATATTCGCTACGCCGGGAATCTCCACCGGGTACTGGAAGGCGAGAAACACCCCTTCGTGTGCCCGCTCCTCGGGCGCCATTTCCAAAAGGTCGTTTTCCATAAAAGAAACGGAGCCGCCAGTCACCTCATAACCATCGCGGCCCGCGATGACATTGGCGAGCGTGCTCTTGCCCGAACCGTTTGGCCCCATGATGGCGTGTACTTCTCCGGGACCCACCTCCAGATTGAGGCCGTTCAGGATGGCTTTGCCATCCACAGTTACTTTCAAATCGCTAATTTTCAGCATGTTGTTCTCAAAAAAATCGGGGCATTAAATTCAGGGAGGGCCAAAGACCGGGCGGTCATCCGACCCGGAGCGTCAGCCGACGGCACCCTCGAGGCTGATGCCCAGCAGTTTCTGGGCCTCTACGGCAAACTCCATGGGCAGTTCGCGGAACACTTCCTTGCAGAATCCATTCACGATCATGGATACCGCATCTTCCTCAGAAAGGCCTCTCTGCCGACAGTAGAACAGTTGATCCTCACCGATCTTGGAAGTGGTCGCCTCATGCTCGATCGTCGCGGTGGGATTTTTCACCTCGACATAAGGGAAGGTGTGTGCCCCGCATCGATCTCCCATCAGCAGCGAGTCACACTGCGAGTAGTGGCGCGCACCCTTGGCACCTGTCAGCACCTTCACAAGACCCCGGTAAGCATTCTGTCCGCGGCCGGCCGAGATGCCTTTGGAGATGATCGTACTGGAGGTGTGTTCTCCAATATGGACCATCTTCGTTCCGGTATCGGCCTGCTGGCAATTATTGGTCAGGGCCACGGAATAAAACTCTCCGATGGAGTGATCGCCTTCGAGCAGCACACTGGGATACTTCCAGGTAATCGCTGAACCGGTTTCAACCTGCGTCCACGAGATTTTCGCGTTGTCTCCCCGACAGGCACCACGCTTGGTCACAAAGTTGTAGATCCCGCCGCGGCCATCCTCATCACCCGGGTACCAGTTCTGAACGGTGGAGTACTTGATCTCGGCGTCCTTCATCGCGACTAATTCGACAACCGCGGCATGCAGTTGGTTCTCGTCACGCATGGGCGCCGTACAGCCCTCAAGGTAACTGACATAACTGCCTTCATCGGCGATGATCAGGGTCCGCTCAAACTGTCCGGTATTGAGCGCATTGATTCGAAAGTAGGTCGACAACTCCATTGGGCAACGCACCCCCTTGGGGACATACACAAAAGAGCCTTCGGTAAACACCGCCGAATTCAATGCTGCATAAAAGTTGTCAGTGGCCGGCACCACGGATCCCAGATACTCACGCACGAGTTCGGGATGATTGGCCATGGCTTCCGACAGCGGGCAGAAGATCACTCCCGCCTCCGCCAGTTTGTCCTTGAAGGTCGTCGTGACCGATACGCTATCAAACACCGCATCCACCGCCACCCCCGCAAGCGCTTTTTGCTCTTCCAGGGGGATGCCGAGCTTGTTGTAAGTCTCGATCAGTTTGGGGTCAACTTCGTCCAGGCTTTTCGGCCGGTCCTCGTCGCGCTTGGGCGCCGAGTAGTAGCTGATCGCCTGAAAATCGATCGGGTCATGGTGGACGTGCGCCCATTCGGGCTTGTCCATTTCCTGCCAACGGCGGAAGGCCTCCAGCCGCCACTCCAGGATGAAGTCGGGTTCTGATTTTTTTGCCGACAAAAAGCGGATCACGCTCTCGTCAAGACCCGGCGGCAGGGTTTCCGCCTCGATATCGGTGACGAATCCTTCTTTGTACTCGCGACCGACGAGTTCACCCAGTTCTTTAACCGCTGTATTCACTTGCTTTTCTCGAATTTAATGTCAAAGCCTTACTTAAGGGTACCGATCACAGCGTCGGCCTCAACGACCACAGTTTTAAGGCGTCCCGTCCGGAGTCCCTCGCGTACGGCTTCCTGACGCTCCGCCACGGCAATCACTTCGGGGCGACGTACCAGCTCACCCAGGGTAATTGCATTCAGGAACTCAAAGATCTTTTCGCTGAGTTCCATCCACAGTTCATGCGTGAGGCATTTTTCGCCATCAAGGCAGTCTGAATTGCCCCCACAGCGGGTCATGTCGGCTTTTTCATCCACCGCAGAAATCACCTCAGCAATGGAAATTGAGTCCATTTTCTTGGCCAGTCGGTAACCGCCACCTGGGCCGCGGGTGCCTCGCACCAGTCCCGCTTTTCGCAACTTGGCGAACAATTGTTCCAGATAGGAAAGTGAAATCTCTTGATTTACCGCAATGTCCTGCAAGGTAACCGGTCGTTTGCCCTCTTGGAGCGCAAGATCCAGCATGGCAGTGACGGCATATCTTCCTTTCGTCGTTAATCTCATCTGTGTTTACTCCCTAAAATCTTAAAACTCTCTCTCACGGCTCGTGCGTCGTCCACCAGCTTGCGGTGCCAACGCTTGATTTGTCCTTGGGGTTTTGATCCTGAAGCCCTCGCAAGCCAAACCACTTTACGATTGCGGCCATTGACCAACCCCGAACGGCTTGGCGCGCCCACCGGTCACCCCACCTGAGGCGCACCCACGGTTCGCTGCTGATCCCAAAAGCGGGAACGTCCTGACCGCTTTGCGCTATCGCAACAGGCGATCCATTCTTACGCCGGATTTGATCTGCCAGAGGCCCGGAAAAATGCCATCCTGAGATCACATCTGCGACGGTGACTTGTTTACATTTGCTGAGCATTCAATTGCCTCGGAACCCAAAGCACGCGGAATTACGAATCTCGCGAAAGAGCCGCGAGAAACTGGCCTAATTACCAAGCGCGATTATAGGGATTTAGCCGTGAAAACCAAGTAAAAGACTGGGAATTACCCGCAAAACCATCGAAGAACGGGGCAATTTCTACCCCTCACTGCCAGTCTCAGCGGGCGCTTTTCTGACCCAAAAGTGAGACCGCAAGAACCACTCCGCCGCTTACCGTCAGTCCGGTGGCGAGAAGATCCGCATAAACGCCAAGACCCAGCGATTCTGAAAACAGCGTTGCGGCGATGGCGCCAAGCAGCAAGGCGGCACCTGCCGCCAAACCGTTGCGCTGGCGCTCGGTGTTGTTCAAGGCACGCTGCAGCGACTCTCGCTCGGCATTGTCCTCGGTACGAAAATAAAGCTCGCCATCTCGCTGGCGTCGAAGCAGCTCATGCATCAACCCCGGCAGTTCGGGCAACAAAGGCAGGACGGCCGGCAATTCCCGGCGCAAGGTTTTGATAAAAGCCCTGGGTCCGATTTGATCGCGCATCCATCGCTCCAGATACGGCTTAGCCGTTTCCCAAAGATCCAGATCCGGGTACAACTGCCGGCCGAGACCTTCGATATTGAGCAGTGTTTTCTGCAGCAGAACCAGTTGCGGCTGAACCGGCATATCAAAGCGCCGGGCCACCTGGAAAAGCCGCACCACAAGATGGCCAAAGGAAATCTCACTGATCGGCCTGGCAAAGATCGGCTCGCAGACTGTCCGCACTGCTGCCTCAAACTCATCGACGCGCGTAGTGGCGGGCACCCAGCCTGCCCGCAAGTGCGCCAGGGCCACTGCCCGGTAGTCCCGGTTAAAGAAAGCCAGCAGGTTTTCCGCAAGATACTGCTTGTCCGACTCCCCAAGGGTTCCCATGATGCCAAAATCCACCGCCCGGTACTGTCCGTCTTTACTGACAAAAATATTGCCCGGGTGCATATCGGCATGAAAAAAGCCGTCGCGAAACGCCTGGGTGAAAAAAATCTCTACCCCATTGTGGGCGAGCTTGCGCAGATCAACACCGGCGTCCTTGATGGCGTCGATATCCCGGATCGGGATGCCGTCGATACGCTCCATTACCAACACTTCACGCCGGCTGTGCTCCCAATACACCTTGGGCACATAGATCATTTCTGAATCCGGAAAATTACTGCGCAGTTGGCTGGCATTGGCGCCTTCGCGCATCATGTCCAGCTCGTCGTGTACGGTCTTGTCGTAATCAGCAACCACCTCGAGCGGACGCAAACGCTTGGCCGGGGGCCAATGCCGATCGGCAAGACGGGCAATCTGGTAAAGCAATGCCAGATCCTGATCGATTACTGTCTCAATTCCCGGCCGCAGCACCTTGACGACGACCTCGCTGCCGTCTTTGAGCGTCGCGCAGTGAACCTGCGCAACAGAGGCCGACGCCAGAGGCTCAATATCAAAGCTCTCAAAGTGCTCAGAAAGTGGCGCCTGCAATGATCTTTCCACAACTGTTTTTGCCAACTCTCCGGGAAAAGGCGGCACATCGTCCTGCAGGCGGGTGAGTTCCGCTGCAATGTCAGGAGGTATGAGGTCGGGCCGGGTGGACAGCGCCTGACCGAACTTGACGAAGACCGGGCCGAGTTCCTCCAGCGCTTCTCTCAGGCGTTGGCCTCGATCGGCGGTTCGGTCGCGGAACCAAAAACCGGGGAAGAGCCATAGCGCAAAGCGATAGGGGCGCAGAAGCGACAGGCTGAAAACAAACTCATCCAGGCCGTGGCGTACCAGCACGCGGACAATGCGGAGCAAGCGCCAGGAGCCGTCGCGAGCCATCAGATCTGATCCTGCTTTACGGCGGCGCGCAGCCGCTCGATCCGCTGCTGAAGCCGCGCAAAATCATCCCGCAGCGTCTCCACGTTATCGATGAAGCGCTCTGCGCGGGGCCGGCTTGCCAGCAGGCGGGTCTCTTCCACCAGCGTTTCAGCGATGCCGGCAGCCCCGGAGTCGGCAACGTCTTCCGCCCAGCGGCCCAAAGAGCGCAACCCGTTGGCGGTCTTGTGCGCCAGGGTATCTCCTACTACCTGTGCAAGCTGCTCCTCAGGATCGAAGTCGATAGCGGAGAAAAGCGCCTTGAGTTCGAGCATCGACTGGGCATCCCCCTCAATGCGCACTGACCCGCCGCGAAAGAGTTCCGGGTCCGCGCCCAGGCGGCAAAACGCCATCAGATCCCCGGGCGAACCGGCGACCGTGACATCGGGTGCCTGTTCCTTCTTGTCAATGATGCGGATCTCCTCGTTTTCGACCGCGGCATAGCCCGTTACCTCCAGTCCCCGGATCGTAACGGCGATGACTTTGCCTTCAAGATTGTGCAGGTGGGCCAACGCCTGCGCGCCCGAATCTCGGATCACCCGGTTCAGGATTGCTTCAAGACGGGAGGTTAGTGCGTTCAATTTGCCAGTCTCAGTAACAAAAGCCGGTATGCACCGCCACAATCCCGCCGCTGAGATTGTGATACGCAACATCCTCAAGACCTGCGTCTGCCATCATCTGAGCCAGGGTGTCTTGGTCCGGATGGCGTCGGATCGACTCAACCAGATAGCGATAACTTGGCTCATCTCCCGTCACCATCCGCCCCAGCGGCGGAATCACGGAAAATGAGAAAAGATCATAGGCGCGGGACAGAAGGCCCGACACGGGATGGGAGAATTCCAGTATCAACACGCGGCCGCCCGGTTTGAGCATGCTTTTCATCGATGCCAGGGCTTTAGGGATACGGGTCACATTGCGCAAACCAAAAGCGATGCTTACGCAGTCAAACTGCGCCGGGGCAAAGGGAAGCGTCTCAGCATCGGCCAGCAAAAAATCAATAGTGGGGCCGATGCCTTTGTCCAGCAAGCGGGCCCGGCCGCAGGCCAGCATGCTCGCATTGATATCAGTCATCACAACACGGCCCGACGCCCCCACCTGCCTGGCGAATCGAGTGGTCATATCACCACTGCCGGCAGCCACATCGAGGACATGATGCCCTGCCCGTACGCCGCTGCGGGCCAGCGCAAAGTCTTTCCACAAGCGGTGACTGCCCAAAGACATCAGGTCGTTCATCAGGTCGTAACGATCTGCGACCGACGTAAAGACCTCGCCGACCTTTTGCGCTTTGTTCGCTGACGCTATCTCACTGAAACCGAAATGTGTTGAGCCTTCGTTCATGAAACGGCTGCTTCAGTCCTGTCAGTGCGGCTGGCGTTCGTGCCCCGCGGCTTTGAGCTTGTCCAGATAGGCCTGCCAGTAGGCATCGTGATGCGACCCTAATTCGTACAGCGTTTCCCACGAGTAGATACCCGAATCGTGCCCATCATCAAAGACGAGCCTTACGGCATAGGCTCCCACGGATTCCACGGCGGAGATATTGACGTTCTCTTTACCCGTCTGCAAAACCTCCTGCCCCGGGCCGTGGCCTCTGACTTCGGCGGACGGCGAAAAAACCCTTAGGTACTCACAGGAAAGATTGAATACGTTGTCGTCATCAAAGGCGACTTCCAGCGTGCGGGACTGCTGGTGCAGGACAATTTTGGTGGGTCGGGGTTTGGAAGTCATGACGAGGATTTATGAGGAGTGTAGTTGACAGGTCGCTGGGGTATTCACGGACGAAAAACGCCCGGTGTCTTCAGTCCCGCTGCAGTGCTGCCGCGACTTCCTCGGCGAAGTAGGTCAGTATGGCATCGGCACCGGCACGCTTAAAGCCCAGCAGCGATTCCATCACTACCGCATCGCGATCCAGCCATCCATTGTTGCCGGCAGCACACAGCATCGCGTACTCGCCGCTGACCTGATAGACAAAAGTCGGCACACCAAACTCCTGCTTCACGCGGAGCACGATATCAAGATAAGGCATGCCGGGCTTGACCATGACCATATCCGCGCCTTCGTCGAGATCAAGCTCGATCTCCCGCAAAGCCTCGTCGCTGTTCGCCGGATCCATCTGATAGGTATATTTATTACCGCCCCCAGATTGCCCGCTGATCCCACCGCATCGCGAAACGGGCCATAAAAGGACGAGGCATATTTTGCGGAGTAAGCCAGGATCCGGGTATTGACGAGACCCTCGGATTCCAATGCCTCGCGAATGGCGCCGATCCGGCCATCCATCATGTCTGAGGGTGCGACCACTTGCGCACCGGCACGGGCATGGCACAAGGCCTGCTGCACCAGAGTCTCCACTGTGGCATCGTTGGTCACGTATCCTGCCTCGTCGAGCAGGCCGTCCTGACCATGACTGGTGTAGGGATCCAGGGCCACATCGGTAATCACCCCCATGTCAGGCACGGTCTCGCGAAGCGCGCTCACCACCCTTGGCACCAGCCCATCGGGGTTGAACGCTTCTTTGGCGTCTGGTGTTTTGCCGCTGGCGTCCACCACGGGGAAAAGCGCCAGGGCAGGGATTCCCAGCGCGTCGAGCGCCTTAGCCCGATCCAGTAGAAGATCCAGGCTGACCCTCTCAACGCCGGGCATGGAGGGGACCGGCTCCCGGATAGATGACCCCTCACAGACGAATACCGGCTGAATCAGATCGTCGACGCTTAAATTGCTCTCGCGCACCAACGCGCGGCTGAATGCATCCCGCCGAAGACGGCGCATTCGGGACAGAGGATAAAAACCCATGGACTTAGCCTACTTACCTTAGCGCCGGACCTTAGCGCCGGACCCGACTCTTTTTGGTGGTCTTCTTCGCGGTCTTTTTTGTTGCTTTTTTCTTGGCCGCCTTTGCTGGCGGCGATTTTTTCGCGGTTTTTTTCTGAGTCGTCTTTACAACCTTCTTTTTAGAGACCGTTTTTTTTGAAGCCGCTTTCTTGGTGACCTTCTTCGTTACTTTTTTAGCAGCTTTTTTAGCAGCTTTCTTGGTCACCTTTTTGGCAACCTTCTTTTTCGCTACGGTTTTCTTGGTCACTTTCTTGGCCGCCTTCTTCGCTGCCGGCTTCTTTTCAACCTTTTTCTTTTTCTTTTGCTTATCTGAGGCGCCGGCGGCTTTCTTCTTCACCGTCTTGGCGGGTTCACCATCTGAACCACCCGAGGCTTCCGCACGCTCTGCCGGTGGGCGGATTTGTGTTTTGGATTCCTGCAGCACCACCACTTTTTTATCCAGGGGGCGGATCTCGGTATCGACCACTTCACAGATAGCGCCGAATATCCCATCGGAACCGCCGGACGCGGGGATCGTACGCAACTTGTGCTGGGCCCGGTAATAGGAGATCAGCGGCGAGGTATCGCGCTCATAAGACGCGAGCCTGGCGCGAACGGTCTTCGCATTATCGTCGTCGCGGTGCTCCAGTTTTTTGCTCCCGCATTGGTCACAGACACCTTTCTTGGCGGGCGGCGAGAAGAACTTGTTGAAAATCGCGCCGCAATTGGCACAGGTCAGACGGCCCGTGACACGTTTAATCACCACGTCTTCTTCGACCGCCAGATGCAGGACGAGTTGCACAGGTCGCCCCATCCAGCCGAGGCGCGTATCCAGCTCCTGAGCCTGCGGGATATTTCGGGGAAATCCATCTAGCACGAATCCCCGGCGGCTTTCCGGCCCTCTCAAACGATCAGTGACAGCGTCGATCACGATATCGTCAGAAACCAGATCTCCCGCTGCCATCACCGCGGCCACTTTCTTGCCGACTTCGGTTTTGTCCGCCACCGCGGCTCTCAGGATATCCCCCGTCGAAATCTGGGGAACACGATATTTCTCGGCCATCAGCTTGGCCTGGGTGCCTTTTCCCGATCCGGGAACTCCGAGCAAAACAATCCTCATACTGCCCTCTCTGCAAACTTGGCGGGAACGCCTTGGTGCGACCCGTTTTGATACCCCTTGGGACCCGTCTCACAAGCTTTTTGGGCTGGGGAGGGTCAAAATTGGGGGCGTACACTATAGTGGGCTTTTTTTCAGTGTCAATGGATCGAACTCAAATAAGGTGCGCTTTGGGCTCGCGCAAGCGCGATTCGCGGGTTGGGCCTGCTTGCGACCGCTAGAATAATCCGGCCGGTCAATGCAGCTCATTCGCCCGACAGCCTCCGCTCCGGCGCATCTGGACTTTTTGCGGTCACCAATCCAAGAGACAAAAAATGGGAAAGATTAAAAACGCCTTCTATGCACAATCAGGCGGCGTGACTGCCGTCATCAATGCGAGCGCCTGTGGCGTCATCGAGACGGCCCGCCGTCACCGCCAGAAGATCGGCAAGGTCATTGCCGGGCGCAACGGCATCATTGGCGCCCTGACCGAAGACCTGATCGATACCAGCAAGGAAAGCCAAAGCGCGATCGCGGCGCTCAAGACGACCCCATCGGGGGCATTCGGTTCCTGCCGCTACAAACTGAAAAGCCTTGAGGAAAATCGCGCCGAGTATCAGCGCCTGATTGATGTCTTCAGAGCCCACAACATCGGTTATTTTTTCTACAACGGCGGGGGAGATTCTGCCGATACCTGCCTTAAGGTGTCGCAACTTTCAAAGACGTCGGGCTATCCGATCCAGGCCATCCATATTCCCAAAACCGTCGATAACGATCTGCCGATAACCGACAACTGTCCGGGATTTGGATCGGTCGCCAAATACATTGCTGTCTCTACCCGCGAAGCCAGTTTTGATGTCGCTTCCATGGCAAAGACCTCGACCAAGGTCTTCATTCTCGAGGTGATGGGACGCCACGCCGGCTGGATCGCGGCCGCCGGAGGGATGGCAAGCGACGAGGATACCCAAATCCCCATCGTGATTCTTTTTCCCGAAGTCACCTTCAACCGCAAACGGTTCATGGCGCTGGTCGCAAAAAAGGTCAAGCGCTTCGGCTACTGTTCTGTAGTGGTGTCGGAGGGCGTGCGCAGCCGCGACGGCGGTTTTCTTGCAGACCAGGGTCTTCGTGACGCCTTTGGACATGCCCAGCTCGGCGGCGTTGCACCGGTCGTGGCCGGGATGGTGAAAGAGGATCTTGGCCTCAAATACCATTGGGCCGTCGCGGACTACCTGCAACGCTCCGCCCGGCATATCGCTTCAAAGTCTGATGTCGCACAGGCGTATGCCACCGGTGCGGCGGCGGTCAAAATGGCGCTTTCCGGAAAAAATGCGGTCATGCCGACGATTGTGCGCGTGTCGGATCAACCCTACCGCTGGAAAGTCGGTGAGGCGAATCTCAAGCGTGTGGCCAACAAAGAGAAGATGATGCCCCGCAGTTTTATTAGCACCGATGGCTTTGGCATCACAGCTCGCTGCCGAAGGTATCTTGAGCCGTTGATCCGGGGTGAGGACTATCCTCCTTATCAGAAAAATGGTCTCCCCAAGTACGTCCAGCTCAAGAACGTAGCGGTCAAGAAAAAACTCGCCGAATCCTTTAAGGTCTAAGGTACAGTCGGTTTGATACTCACGCCGGATACGCCAGAGCAAATCACATGAACGCCGTCGAGCCCGTTGCAGAAATCATCGAGACAGAGCCCTACTACGCCGCGCAGGGGGATGAGGTCGAGATTTTTGAAGCTGCCTGGCGCAATCAGCTGCCGGTGCTGCTTAAGGGGCCGACCGGCTGCGGCAAAACCCGCTTCATGGAATATATGGCGTGGCGCCTTCATCGCCCGCTCGTGACCGTCTCATGTCATGATGACCTGACGTCTGCCGATCTGGTGGGGCGGTATTTGATTGTGGGGGGAGAGACCCGCTGGATCGACGGTCCTTTGAGCCACGCCGTTCGTACAGGGGCGCTGTGCTATCTTGATGAGATCGTCGAGGCACGCAAGGATACGACGGTCATTATCCATCCGCTGGCGGATGACCGTCGCCAACTGCCGATCGAGAAGACAGGGGAAACACTCAACGCGTCGCCGGAGTTCTGTCTCGCCATCTCCTATAACCCTGGTTACCAAAGCGTACTGAAGGACCTCAAGCAAAGTACGCGTCAGCGCTTTGTGGCGATCGACTTTGACTACCCCGACGAGAAACTGGAGCGTGATATTGTCGTCCGCGAGTCAGGTATCGATCCGGAGATTGCGACGCGGCTGGTGCGCTTTGCGGCAATGACCCGCAACCTCAAGGGCAATGG
>Ga0181591_10001471_pt1 | contig 20188 bp, 25 predicted proteins | sample 071ome_33_FD_133757 | JGI IMG/M metagenome (GOLD analysis project Ga0181591, IMG submission 133757) | Coastal salt marsh microbial communities from the Groves Creek Marsh, Skidaway Island, Georgia - 071412AT metaG (megahit assembly) | ecosystem: Environmental > Aquatic > Marine > Intertidal...
ATACGGAGAAGGTATGTGTTTCGGAGATGCTGGTAAGACAATGTATATTGTTGGGTCAAACAACGACACAGTTTATCAATATTCAACAGAGGCATAAGGTATGAGCAACACTAAAAATCTAGCTCACCTCGCCGCCGCACCATTAAAAGGCTAACTAAATGCTAGGGTTTTCACCTCTCGCTAGCGCCCCATTAGGAGATGACGGTCTCGTTATCTTCACCCTAAGTGCTTCTAATGTGCAAACCTCAGCTCCTACAGTAGGAGTTACCTCAGTAACTCAACTACACAACCTTACTGCGTCTGACGTATCCTCCGGTGCGCCAACTTTAGGCGCTCCTACGATAACTCAGAATCATGCAGTTGTAGCAAGTCTTACGGGAGCTAATCCTACAGTCGGTAGCCCAGCTATCACCCAAGTCCATGCACTAACCACATCTGATGTAACCTCTGAAGCAGTTGTAATAGCTAATATTGGGCTTATTACCCAAGATCATGCGTTTACTGCATTAGACATAATTTCTGGTTCAGTCTTAATAGATAATACAGAAATTACTGAAAATCATATATTTAATGGAAGTATAACAACTACACCAACAATAGCTAATTCGACTATTGAGCAAGTTCACTTATTAACTGGAAATAATTGTATTTCTGGTACGTCTTTAGTTGATCCTTTAAATATGGCAGAAGGTGAAACTTTCTTAGGCACAAATGTAATTACACTTTCATTTGTAATTAACAATCTTACTTTAGTACAGCACCATAGTCTTACAATTTCAGACACAATTACTAACGCAATTTCTATTGAAACATCTGATTTAAACCAAATTCACGATTTATCACTTAACAATTTGAGCACTGGAGAAGTTCAAATTGGATTGTTGGGTATTGACGGAAATCAGATTTTACCAACATTAAATATTGTAACTGGCGCAGTTATTTTAAATTCTTCGAACTTAAATCAAAATCATGATTTTGTTGGATTAAATTTAAACTTTAATGCGCCTACAATTAATAATTCAACAATTGATCAAATTCACATATTAAATGCATTTGATCTTACAACTACTTCAACAAATATAGATTTAACAGATTTAGACGAAAATAATAGTTTTGTTGGAAATACTTTAACAGTTACACCAATAATAGATATAACAACTATACAACAAAATCATGAAATCAGCAGTACAGATTTTGTACTTAGTTCAGTTGTAAATACAACAACTATAGAACAAGAACACAATTTAAATACAATTAATATTATTACTTCTGCAGTAGATATTGGAATAAGTTCAACAGTTGCAATTACTGCATTAACTGGAAGTAATATTGTCACAGGAAATGGAATTGTAGGTAGTCCTGTTACAGTTAATGATTGGGAAGTAACAGCAGACAATTTATTTAATACTACAGTAGATGCTCTTTATTTAATTGAAGGTAATAACGAAGGTTATGATAGATTTAGAACACCTAGTTATGGACCACTTTTTGACAGTGTTGCTGTAATTAATGATTTAACAGTTAATTCTACTGGCATTTCTTTTAATCTTACTTTTAGAGAAGCTGGGCAAAATCCCCAATATAGTTGGTATCAAATTGGTTATGATTATGTACCTGTAACACTTAATTGGAGTGGCTCTTCTCCAATGACAGTTGGCTCTCGTCAATCAGGTACAGGGGTAAATTCAAATAATCCAGGTCAATATACATTATATAATAGCAATGACGTTGATACTTTTAATGCAGCTATTAAAACAAAAGCTCAAGTAGCAAATGTAGCGCATTTACTATATAATTGGGCGCCAAGCAAAATTACAATAAGCTCTCCTGGAACACAAAATCATTTATCTTATGATTGGGATTTTCATTCACAAGTAACTGGAAATGCAACTAATCGAGACAGTTATGAACAATTTACACCTGGTTTATTAACTAACACTATACAATTTTCTGCTACTGCAAATGTTCTTTATGTAGACAAAGCAGATACAACTGAAACATCTAGTGCAAATAATAACGATAATAGTGGCTGGACTAGAGCCGTTGTTATTGCAAATAGATTTTTGCTTACTACAGTTGAACCGTACATTTATGCTAATGCATTTAACAGCACAACTGGTTGGCAGAATGCAGATACAGGCTTTGCAGTTACTCGATTTGATGCAACTGTTTATACAAAAGAAGTTATAGGTTCAGAGCTAAACCAGAATTTTAATTTTACAATAACGTTTGCTATTAATTCTCCAACAATTAGTTCTTCAACACTTAATCAAAATTGTAACTAAATTGGTAACAATATTGTAAGCGGTAATGTTGTTTGTGAAGAATCTGATGTAGACGAAGATCATCAAATTACTATTTCAAATATTGTATCAAATGCAGTTAGTATTGGCACAATAGATTTAAATGAAGAACATGATCTTATTTTAATAAACATAACTAATTCTACAGCTGTAGATGAAAGTCAAATTAATCAAAATCACGATTTAACAAGTAATGATATTGAAACATCTTATATTGTTGTTGGTGTCATAGATTTAGATGAAGAAGGTGATTTAACAGGTCAAAATATTTTCTCAGCAGGATTTATTATAAATTCTCCAGACATTGATCAAGAACATGATTTAAGCCTTTCCAATATTTTAGCGGCTACAAATATAGATAGTTTACCTATTATAGTTAATTATCACTTAACAGGTACTAATTTTGTAACTGACGCCCCTACCCTAACAACATCTAGCATTAATCAAAATCATGAGTTAACTGGCAATAGTATTGAAACAACTGTATCTGTTGTTGCTATTTCTAGTATTAATCAAAAACACAATTTAGAATTAAATATTATTACAAATTCTTTGACAATTGATCAAAGCAGTATTGAACAAGAGCATAATTTAAATGCTAATGTTATTAGCAGTGCAGCAAGTGTTATTGAGCAATCTGATATTGATGAATATCAATTATTAACAGGTAGCAATGTTGTAGCAAATGCACTAGAAATTGAAGCTTCAAATATAGATCAAACACATTATTTAACTAGCGTTGACGTTAGCAGCAATGCAGTTGCTATTGGCTCTTCAACTATTCAGCAAGAACATAATTTAAATGGTAATAATGTAACGACAGCACTTATAATAATTGAGTCATCTAATTTAGGAGTAATTTTTAATTTTAACGGTACAGACATTACAATGGCTGCGCCTAGTATAAGTGAAAGTAATATAAATCAAGAACACGATCTTGAGTTAAATAACATTAATACAGCTAATGTTTTATTAACTACATCAGACATTGCTCAAGAACATTATTTAAGTGCAACATCCTTTACAACTGGTCCTCCAGTTTTTGTAAACAGTGCTATTACTGTTGTGCATAATTTAACTGCAAATGATATTGTTACACAAAATCCAATTGTATTTAATTTTATAGAAGGAACGCCAGTTGATATTATTTCTGGATCTCCAGAATTTATTGGTGGATACCTTTATCAATATCATGTTCTTTCAGGAAATAACATTGTTACAGCTGCCCCTCTTGTGCCTGATGGACCTGTTATTGAAGGAGAAAATTGTGTAGGAATTAATATAGTTTCTGGCGCAATTTTAATTACTGAATCAACAATTGATCAAGAACATAATTTTGTATTAGAGCCATTTACTTCTGATGAACCTGTTCTTAATCTAACAAATATTAATCAAAATCATTCTTTTGCAGGAATTAGTGTAAATACTAATTCAAGCACAATTGCAGATTGTACAATTAATCAAGAGCATAATATTACTATTAGTAATGTTGTAAGTAATTTAATTGTTATAGATGACAGTCAAATTGAACAAGAACACGATCTTACATTAGAATCGTTTAGTCTTGGTTATCCTGTTGTTAATACATTACCAATAGTTGAGTTTGAATTATTAACAGGTGTTAATATCTTAACATCTGCACCAACAGTTGAATCGTCAGTAATTGATCAAGTTCATAATATAAATTTAAACAGTGTTTCTTCTAACATTACAAATATTGATAATATAGTACTTACACAAGAACACAATTTAACATTAGAAAATATTAGTAATTCTGACTTTATTATTGAATCTACAGATATTACAGAAAATCATATTTTTGTTGGAAATGATGTTGCTACATTAACGCCAAACGTTGATAACAGTACATTTGTTCAATTTGGTAATTATGTATTTATTGCAAATAACATTACTACACCCTCTGTTATTATTGAAAATAGTACACTTATAGAAAATGTTGTACTTACTGGTTTAGATATAAATATTGAACCTATAATTATTGAAAATAGTTTATACATTGCGAACTATGCATTAACTGCATTAGATGTTATAACTGACGAAGCAACGGTAGAATTACCGACTATTGGTTCAGGTGCGCGAAGAGTTGTCACTTCTAGTGGAGGTTCAGACAATATCGTCACTTTAGACGCAAGCATAAACTTCTATGTACTCGATCAAGAACATAATGAGGCTGCATAATGGCTTTTAATATAAAACAAAATGACACCTCCCCTTCTCTAGGAGCACAATTGTTAGATGGGTCAAAACAAGCAATTGATTTATCAAATGCAACTGTGCGTTTTTATATGAAAATAGCAGGAGGATCTACCATAGCTGTTGATGGTCCAGCAGTTGTAACTAATGGCACAGAAGGCAGAGTATCTTATGAATGGGTTACAGGAGACACGCAAACAGCAGCAAACTATCAAGGAGAATTTGAAGTTACTTATCAAAACGGAACTGTCGAAACATTTCCAAATAACGGGTACATAACTGTACGTGTTTTACCCGAAATTGGTTAATCAAAGCAAAGCAAAGCGAAGCACAACTATGGATCTTACTTTTTGGAATATATTACTTAGTTTCGGTTTGGGTCTTATTGGATGGCTTGCACGCAATATGATGGCAGAACAACAAAGAATTTCTATTTTGTTAAATCGTACACGTGAAGAAATAGCTAAAGAATACATTACAAAAAACGAAGCAAAATACGACATTAACCGTGTTTTAGACCGTTTAGAAACGCTCGACAATAAGCTTGATAGACTTATGGGAAAACGAGAATGAAACGGTTTTTATTAATTTTATTAATAACAGGATGCACAAAAGCAAAAGTTGAAGAACCTATAAACGTTAATGCTTTGCCCTCTACCCCTGTTAAACAAAAAATTATTCAAAAACCTTTAACTAAACCTGATGTTTATGAATCGCTTAGCAGCAGATTTAGAAAGACAAGGCTATGAAAGACAACACGTCTACAATTAGCAAACTGTTTAAAAAGCTTTTGGCTTTTTTGTGTATTTTTGTCTTATTAGTATTTGGTGTTAGCTTAACGTATTTATCTGATGTATTAGAGCGCTTTTTGTTTATGGAAGAGCGCATCGAGCAGCTTGATGAAAATATTCAAGAGCTTAAAAATAAAATTAATAATACCTCTGCAGAACTAATTACTATGTCAGAGAATATTAAAAAATTTGATCCGTATTTTTTAAAAATCAATTCAAGTTTTAACGAAATTTGGGACGCTTATGATGCGTTTTATAAAGAATATCAGGAGCGTTTAAAATGATTTGTACGCTCACAGCTATTGCTTTTGGTATGTTTCCGTTAGGCGTTATGTACAAAGCCTGTGAGTACCGCTGTCCTAAAGAACAATCTTATTATTATTATCATTATCCAAGAATTTTAAAAATACCGCCACAAGTGCCTTGTCCTCCTTATTTAGAAATGAGGTACAAAACATGATAGACCCAGTTACAGCAATCACAGGAGCCACAGCCGCTTTTAATTTTATGAAAAAAGCTATTAGTGTCGGTAGAGATCTCCAAGATATGGGGCAACAGCTTCAGCAGTGGGCTGGCTGTATGGCTGAGTTGGATCAAGCTGAAAAGATGGCTGAAAAACCGCCTTGGTATAAAGCTCTTGGCGGCGGCACACAAGCACAAGCTATGGAAGTATTCTTAGCTAGAAAAAAAGCGCAGCAAATGCGCGATGAATTGCGAGAGTTAATTAGCCACCCTGCTGTTCTTGGCCCATCTCATTGGCAGGAATTTCTGCGAATAGAAGCTGAAATACGCAAACAAAAACGCGAACATGAGTTTCGCCGTATGGAAATAAAGCAAACTATTATTGAATGGGTAGCAGGGATTGCATTGTTTGTTTTGCTTATTTCGGGGTTAGCAACTTTTGTTTGGTTAATGAGGAGTAATAAAGCATGAACATTTCAGCTACTTCTTTGGGAATGCCATTTAAGATGGCAGAGCAACAGTTAGCGCGTGAACGCATTGAAACAGCTGTTGCACAGGACGTAGCGCGCCAAAAACACACATTACAGCACAAAATAGAACGAGCACTTGAGCAACAAAAACTGGTTCAAGAAAGCAGCTATGAACGTGTGCGCGTAAGACAAGGTCAAATTATAAATGTGGAGGTGTAGATGGCAGAAAAAGGTTCAATGAAAGGCCATACAATTAAAGGTGGTCACAAGCGCCCCACTAAAAAAGGGGCTGGCATGACTGCAAAAGGCGTAGCTAAATACCGCCGCGATAATCCCGGCTCCAAGCTCAAGACTGCAGTCACGGGTAAAGTTAAACCGGGCAGTAAAGACGCCAAGCGGCGCAAGTCTTACTGTGCGCGTTCTGCAGGACAAATGAAACAATTCCCTAAAGCAGCAAAAGATCCAAACAGCCGTTTACGTCAGGCTAGAAAAAGGTGGAAGTGTTAATGGCAAACAAACCCGGACTATACGCAAACATTCACGCAAAACGTAAACGCATTGCTTCTGGCTCTGGAGAAAAAATGCGTACACCCGGCACTAAAGGTGCTCCAACTAAAGCTGATTTTAAAAAATCAGCCAAAACAGCAAGGAAAAAATAATGGCTTACGGAAACACAAGACCCGCAATGAAGAAAAAAGCGCCAGCTAAGAAAAAGACAGCAAGCAAGTCTGGTTTTAGACCCTGCAAAGGCTGCCCTACTCCTGGAAAATGCAAAGCAGCAAAACGGTGCATGGCAGGCAAAAAATGAAAAATAAGCTGACTACAGCTGAAAAATATCAGCAGCTTAAAAAACAAACTGAAGCTGCTGGTATGACAGTAAAAGAAAAAAACAAAAAGCTTATTGTAAGCAGAAAGAAGGGCAAGAAAAAATGAGTCCAGAAGCTGAAAAATATGATCTGAACAAGAATGGGACTCTTGAAGAGGACGAGCTTCGTTGGATGGAAATAGAAGATAAGCGTCGAAGAATGGAAGACGCTGATGCACAACGCGATCAACAACGTAAAATGGTTTGGTTTGTGTTGTTTGGAATGTTGGGCTATCCATTGTTTATTATTGGGGCTGCATTTTTTAAAATGCCTGAAGTGTTAAACATTCTTGGCTCAATGGCATCAATCTATTTTCCGTCAACGTCTCTTATTTTAGCAGCGTTTTTTGGTGCATCTGCGTATCAAATTAAAAAGGAAGAAGTAACCAAATGACATCACAAGAAAGAACAATAATAGAAGCAGCTATTTTAGTTTTGCGTGATCTAGCAGAAAGTCGTTCTGATAATGATTACAATATAATGGCTGACACTATTGATGTTCTTTTACGTAAAACAATTATTATTAAGAGGGCTTATTATGATTGCGCTTCTTGGTAGCTTGATAGGATTTTCAACATCCTTTTTACCTCAGATTCTTGCGTATTTTCAAAGTAAGCAAGATCACAAAAACCGTATGGAAGAACTTCGGCTTAAAGGCGAGATTGCTTCTCTTGGTGTACAAGATGAAATTGCAAAGCTTGATAAGCAAGCTGAAGTCGCACAAATGAGGACGATATACAGTTATGCTAATCCAACTAAAGGCTTTGCTGCAGGACTATCCGCAAGTGTACGCCCTGTGCTCACTTATGGTTTTTTTATGTTATTCTTGGCCGTCAAAATAGTCATTCTTCTTGAAGTTATGGAAGACACAGGTGATTGGAAAGATGCTGTACCGCTTATGCTTGACCCAGAAACTCAAGCATTATTTAGTTCTATCGTGTGTTTTTGGTTTGGATCAAGAGCGAGCCAGAAGTTTATGAAAAGGTGAAATATTATGTCTGATGCAATGAGAACTTTACAAAAAACTATTGGAGTTATATCTGATGGCGCTTTTGGGCCTAACACTGCAAAAGCAATTGTAAAACATTTTGAATTAACTCCAGAACGCGGTGCACATTTACTAGGACAAGTTTCACATGAATCTGGAGGATTTAAAAAAACAAAAGAATCTTTGTATTATTCTACTCCAGAACGATTAATGCAAGTTTGGCCTAGTAGATTTCCTACATTAGAAAGTGCAGAACCTTATATTAAAAATCCAGCTAAATTGGCTGGAAAAGTATATAACGGGCGTATGGGAAATACGAGCGAAGAAGAAGCTGCTCTTTATTTAGGTAGAGGATTTCTTCAACTAACAGGAAAAAGTAATTATTCTGCTTTTGCGCATGACATGCGTAAACCAGAAGTAATGCAAGATCCTTCTTTAGTAGAAAACGAATACGCAATGGACACAGCAATTTGGTTCTTTGAAAAGAATGATTTGTTTGCTATTGCAGATGAAGGCGTAAATAACGACACCATTAAACGTATAACAAAACGTGTTAATGGTGGTTATCACGGTTTAGATGATCGCACCAACCAAACGGAAAAGATCTATAAATGGCTACAAAGTTAAAGCACTATTTTGCTTTGATTTGATGTGCTATGGTAGCGATGAAAGGAAAAGTTAATGGCAAGTTTGTACGATAAAGCTGCAGAACTTTGGAATTCTAATTATTTTTCAACTGCGCCTGCAGCTGAAGAATTAGCAGCTATTGGAAATGAAACTCAAAAAACCATTAATTCAACTATTCGCCAACTTAATCGTAATAACAAAATAGAAGAAAGCATTGCAGCAGCTTTAAATTTTAATAATAATAATGTTCCTTACATGCGCCCTAAAGCACGCCCATTAAGTTTTAGTAACCAATTAAATGTTTATTCATCTAAACCAACAAACGTTAATTTAAAAGGAAGCGCATTAGATGGTAACTGGGCCTCTTATGTTCCTAAAGAACTTATATTTACTGAAAGCAGTAATCGTTGGGATGCAGATGCAACAGATAGCAAAGGAAGACGTTTTGTTGGTGCGTTGCAGTTTGGGCAAAGTCGTTTAAACGATCTTATAAAAAATGGTGTTTTGCCAAAAGGCACAACATTAACTATGCTTAAAAACAGTCCAGCAATGCAGGTTAAAGCAGGTAACTGGCATTTTCAAGATTACATCAATCGTATTAACAATCCTGAAAATGATCTTCGTAAATATATTGGTAAAACTCTGCCAGGACAAAACACTCCATTAACCATGAATTCCTTACTAGCTATGGCTCATTTAGGTGGATTTGGTGGAATGAGTAAGTCTTTAAGATCTAGCGGAAGTTACAACCCATCAGACTCACTTGGCACTAGCTTAGCTAGTTATGCACAAAGACATGCGTACTAGGAGAATAAATTATGGCAGATAAACTAGACCCATCTATGTATTCTCCTGAATTTGGCACAGCTGCTAAATTAACTGACTGGGAGAATGAACCAACAGTTCTTTTGTTAAAAGAAGAATTAGACATTGCTAAGCAATCTCATGATGATCATGTAAGCCAAGTTAAAAGTTGGTTAGATTTAAGAAATATTACTGGCTCTGTTAAACCAAAGACAGGAGAAAACAGATCTTCTGTTCAACCTAAGTTAGTCCGCCGTCAAGCTGAATGGCGCTACTCTGCCCTATCAGAACCATTTCATACAGCAGAAGATATGTTTTCTGTAAAGCCTAAGACATGGGAAGACACACGAGCAGCTGAACAAAACACGTTGGTTTTAAACTATCAGTTCCGCACTAAATTAAATCGTGTACGATTTATTGATGAATTTGTACGCACATCCGTTGATGAAGGCACGTGTGTTATTCGTCTTGGATGGCTTCGTGAAACAGATGTTGTTGAAGAAGAAGTTACAACATGGCAATACGAAGAGATTATAGATCAAGTTCCTTTAGAAGCTTTGCAACAAGCTATGGCTTTGCGAAAAGAAAATCCGAATGAATTTTTAAATCTACCGCAAGATCTTCAAGAGTCTGTTAAATATTCCATGGAAACAAACATAGCTGCTATGGCAGTTGCTGTTTCTTCAGAAATGGCTGAAGTTGAAAAAGTTAGAAAAAATCAACCAACATTAGACATTGTTAATTTTGAAAATTTTTATTTAGACCCGTCTTGTGAAGGTGATCTTGATAAAGCATCTTTTGCTGTCATTTCTTTTGAAACATCTAAAGCAGAGCTTTTAAAAGACGGGCGTTATACAAATTTAGACAAAGTAAATTGGTCATCAAATACGCCAATTACTGATGCTGACCACTCTACTATGACAGACAGTGTCGTTGAATTTAAAGATGACCTGCGTAAGCGGGTCATCGCATATGAATATTGGGGTTGGTATGACATTAATAATGACGATACTTTAGTTCCAATTGTTGCAACTTGGATTGGCAACACAATGATTAGAATGGAAGAAAATCCATTTCCTGATCAAAAACTTCCTTTTGTTGTAGTGCCTTACTTGCCTGTAAAACGATCAATTACAGGAGAACCTGATGCTGAATTGTTGGCAGAAAACCAAGCAATTTTAGGCGCTGTTACAAGAGGCATGATTGATTTAATGGGGCGTTCTGCCAATGGGCAAACAGGTTTTGCTAAAGGAATGCTCGATGTTGTTAACCGCCGCCGCTACGATTCAGGAGCAGACTATGAATTTAATCCAAACATGCCTCCGGCGTCTGGGATTCTTCAACACAAATATCCAGAAATACCGGCTTCTGCTCTTAACATGCTTCAGCTTCAAAATCAGGAAGCCGAGGCTCTCTCTGGCGTTAAAGCATTCTCTGGAGGACTTTCGGGAGAAAGTTACGGGAACGTTGCGACAGGTATCCGTGGAATGCTTGATGCTGCGAGTAAAAGGGAAATGGCTATTTTACGTCGTTTGGCAGAAGGTCTTGAAAAGATTGGGTCTAAAATAATTTCAATGAACCAAGCTTTTCTGTCTGAAGAAGAAATTGTTCGTATTACAAATGGAGAATTTATTTCTGTCAGACGAGAAGACATTCAAGGCGAATTTGATTTAGAAGTAGATATTACCACTGCTGAGATTAATGAATCTAAAGCGCAAGATTTAAGCTTTATGCTGCAAACTATTGGTAACTCTATGGAAATGCCAATGGTTCAAATGATTTTATCTGAAATAGCAACATTAAAACGTATGCCACTTTTGGCAAAACGTATTCAAGATTATCAGCCGCAGCCAAACCCAATGGCAGAACAAATGCATCAAATGGAAATGCAAAAAATGCAATTAGAAATGGCTGAATTGGAATCTAAAGTGCAATTAAATCAAGCAAAGGCACGTAAAGAACTTTCAGAAGCTGAAATGAAAGATCTTGATTTTGTTGAACAAGAAAGCGGTACAAAACATTTGCGCGATTTAGATATACGTGGCGCACAAGCAAGATCAAACCAAGACTTAGAAATTACAAAACGGATCTTGGATCAGGGGCAACGTGGCGATCCTGGCAGAGAAGTAGCTGATGCTATGCTGTTTAGAACACTGCAAGAGGATTTAAGTAATTAACGACAACCAGACACCTAAAGAGGAATGAAATGTCGCAAACAGAAGAAATAGAACTATCCATTGCTGAAGCAAAAAAGATGATTGCACGCAAAGATGCTGCTAATCGTTTAGCTGATAATAGAGATTTTAAAGAACTTATTCTTGAGGGGTATCTTAAAGACGAAGCTATTCGGTTGAGCCATCTTTCTGCAGATGGAAACATGAAACTTCATAGAGAAGAAATTTTTCTTGCACTGCAAGGAATATCGTTGTTTCGTCAATATATGCAAAATATAATTCGTATGGGTGATATTGCTGCAGCTGAGTTGTTTGACCATGAACAAGCGTTAGATGAAGTACGGGCTGAAGAGGCGTATGTCGCATGAGTGAAGAACCTGATTATGAAAACATGACTGACGAGGAACTGATGAATATTGCAGTTCCCGGTGATCAATCTTTTCAAGAAGTTCCCCCTGCCCTAGAAGAAGAAGAACTTGTTGATGAACCAATGTTTGTTGAAAGTAACAACACAACATTAGAAGATTCTTTGGATGCAGCAGCTGAAAACACAGAAGTAGAAAAACCTTTTTCTACAAATGAAGAAAACGACGATGTAGAAGAAGAAGAGCTTTCTATTGAAGATGTTGAAGATGATTCAAATCAAAGCGAAGCAGAGCAAAGCGATGATGTTGAAGAAATTGCTGAAGCAGAAGATTTAGAAGAAGATGATACTGAGTCTGAAGAAACAGACGCAGTAGATTATAAAGCGCTTTACGAAAAAATTATGGCACCGTTTAAAGCAAACGGAAAAATGATTAAGGTAGACACTCCTGAAGAAGCCATAACATTGATGCAACATGGCGCAAATTACACAAAGAAAATGCACGCTCTTAAGCCAAACCTTAAAATGATGCGTGCATTAGAAAACAATGGGTTGCTAGAAGAAGAAAAAATTAACAATCTTATTGATTTAGCAAACAAAAATCCTGACGCTATTCTTAAGTTAGTTCAAGACGCAAAACTAGATCCTATGGAAATGGATACAAGCGTTGAAACAACTTATAGACCAAAAAACCATTCTGTGAGTGATCAAGAAATGGATTTCCATACAACATTGGAAGATGTCCTTTCAATGCCATCTGGATCAGATACTATTTCTATGATAAATTCACAATGGGATCAGGCTTCGAAAGAAGCTATCTATAAAGAACCACAGATTATGCAGATCATTCACGATCAGCGAGTAAACGGAATCTATGACCGAATCTACGCTGAGATTGATCGCCGCAGAACTCTGGGTACTCTTTCTACCACCATTCCACTTATCCACGCCTACAAGCAAGTTGGTGACGAATTACATAGCTCCGGCAAGCTCGTTATACAGGAAACTCCTGTAAACCAAAGCAAGCCAAAAGTTTTAGAAACTCGCGCATCTAACCCTCGTAAAGCCGTTTCGAATGGTGACAAAGCTCGAGCAGCTTCGCCTACTCGTGCTGCACCAAAATCATCGCCTAAACCCTTTGATCCTTTTGCATTAAGCGACGAAGAGATTATGGCGATACCGACACAGTTTTCATGAGGTAACATATCATGGTACAAGCATATAATGCTCCTAATGCTACCCCTTCTAGTATTGAAGGTAGTGGCTCTTCACAAATGAATACCTTCTTCTGGCAACGCAAAGCGCTAGTTGAAGCTAAAAAAGACATGTATTTTATGCCAATGGCAGACACCGTTACAATGCCTAAGCATTACGGTAAAGAAATTCGTGTCTATCACTACATGCCACTTTTGGATGATCGCAACATTAACGATCAAGGTATTGATGCTGCTGGCGCAGTGATTAATGGATCTGGAAACCTTTACGGGTCTTCTAAAGATGTTGGAACGATTGATGCTAAATTGCCAACTCTGACTGAGAACGGTGGACGTGTTAACCGCGTTGGTTTTACACGTATTCAACGTACCGGAACCATTCAGAAGTTTGGTTTCTTTCAAGAGTTCACACAAGAATCAATGGATTTTGACAGCGATTCAGAACTCTACATGCACTTGTCACGTGAAATGGTAACAGGTGCTACTCAGCTGACAGAAGCAGTTTTGCAAAAAGAACTTCTTGCTGGTGCGGGTGTTGTTGTTTTCGCAGGCGATGCAACATCAGATGGAACAGTAAGTGGTGAATCTGCAGATCCTGCAGTTGTTGATTACGCTGACTTGATGCGTCTTGCACGTATTTTGAACGACAACCGTACTCCAAAGCAAACCAAAGTAATTGCTGGCTCACGGATGATTGACACCAAAACAATCAACTCAGGCCGCGTAATGTATATTGGTTCTGAATTGGAAGCGACACTAAAAGCAATGACTGACTTGTTTGGTAATGCTGCTTTTGTTCCTGTGCATCAATATGCTGACGCAGGTAATGTGTTGAACGGTGAAATCGGAACGATTGATCAGTTCCGCATCGTTGTTGTTCCTGAAATGCTTCACTATGCAGGTGCTGGTGCACCAGTAGGTACAAACCCAGGCTACGAAGAAAGCAGCGGTAATTATAATATTTACCCAATGCTTGTTGTAGGCGCTGAATCTTTCACAACAATTGGTTTTCAAACTGGTGGTAGAGATATGAAGTTCAAAATCACCACAAAGATGCCTGGGAAAGAAACAGCAGATCGTAACGATCCTTATGGCGAATTGGGCTTTAGCTCAATTAAATGGTATCATGGTACAATGATCCTGCGTCCTGAGCGTCTTGCAGTCGTTAAAACTCTTGCAACTATCTAAGCAAATATAAGCAGGGGGCATTAGCCCCCTGCTTTTACTATTAACCTTGCATTAAGGATTGAAAAATCACCATGTCTGATCTCGAAAACCAAATAGACGATGAATTTGATACATCTGAAGAAGCTGAACTTGAAGCTTTGAAAGCCCGTGCAAAAGTAATGGGTATTTCTTTTTCTCCAAAAATTGGAATTGAAAGACTTCGCGCTAAAATTGACGCAAAATTAAATCCAGTTGTAGAAGAAATAGATTCTGCAGAAGAAACAGAAACACAAAGAAAAGCACGAATTCGCAAACAGCAACGCGAAGAACAAATGGCGTTGGTTCGTTGCCGTATTGCAAATCTTAATCCTTCTAAACGTGATTTACGTGGAGAAATATTTACCGTTGCAAACAAGTATGTTGGCACTGTGCGTAAGTTTATACCTTATGGAGAAGCTACTGATAACGGCTATCATGTTCCTAAAATTCTTTATGAGCAACTTAAAAGCCGTAAATTTTTGCAAGTAAACACACGTAATGATCGTTCCGCCGGAAATCAAATTGTTGTTGATCAACGTTGGGTTCCTGAATTTAGCATCGAAGTTCTTCCACGGCTCACTCAAGAAGAACTCGACAAACTGGCTGCGGCTCAAGCAGCAGCTGGTGGGGTGTCTTAAGGTTTTTCCTCCCTGTCCTTAAGACACCCTTAACTTTTGAAAGTAACTGGAGAGCAATATGACAGATGCCCCTGATACCCAAGCCGACAATATGGCAAATGCCTTATTTATTGCTCTTACTACTGATGCAAGTTTTACGCTTCCTACGCTGGATATTGAAAGTACAGATTTTGATTTTCCAACAACAGAGTATGCAAGTACATCACAACTAACAGAAGCAGATCTTACATCAAGAACAGTTGGTGGATCAGGACTTTTTGATGGCCTCATGGAATCCATAGGGGCGCAATTAACAGCAGAGTTTGAAGCAGGACGTATTACTGCAAAAGAGTATTCTACATCTTATGTAGCTTTATCTCAAAGCGCTATGAGTAGTGCTGTGCAGTACCTGCTTCAAAAAGATCAACAGTATTGGCAAGCAGAGCTTATTAAACAACAAGCAGCAGCAGCTGAACTTGGAGTAATTCAAGCAAAACTGCAAGTAGAACAATTAAAAGCGCAAGTTATACAAACACGTATGTCTGCGTCTTCTATGGCAGCTGAGTATTCTTTAAATAAAATGCGACTAGCAACAGAAGAAGCAAATATTAATCTTGTTGAAGCTCAAAAAGATTTGGCTGCTTCACAAAAATCTCAAGTTGATTATCAAACAAGCACTGTTTTGCCTGCAGAAGTTTCTCGTGTAAACAAACAAGTAGATGTTGATACAGCACAAATTAGTCGAATTAACTATGAAGTTGCAAATGTTCTTCCTGCACAAGTATCACAAACTAATAAACAAGTTGATCAAATTACAGAACAAATTACACAAATTGCAGCTGAAAAACTTAGAATTGATGCACAAACTGATAATATTGAATACGACACAAATTCAATAAAACCAGCTGAATTGTCTTTGCTTAACAAGCGTGTTGAAATTGGCAGCAGCGAAGTTAGCTTAGCAACTGCGAATGTTTCTAAAACTAACTATGAAACACAATCATTGTTACCAGCACAAAAAGCTAAAATTGATAAAGACGCTGCACAAGTTGATTATCAAACAAACAATCTTCTTGTATCACAGAAACTAAATGTTGATGAAGATACAGCTGTAAAGCAGTACCAAAAAGATTATCTTATGCCTGCACAAAAAGATAATTATGAAGAGCAGACAGAAGCGCACCGAGCTAAAACGCTTGATACAAGAACTGACGGTACAACAGCTGTTTCTGGTTCTATGGGCAAACAGAAAGCTCTGCATGACGAGCAAATTACAGCTTATAAGCGTGATGCTGAAGCTAAAGCCGTAAAAATGATTCTTGAAACTTGGATCACTAGAAAAACAGTAGATGAAGGAACTAACTTACCAAGCGAACTAGATACATCTGCGTTAAATACTTTGCTGTCAGAAATGAAAACAAATCTTGGATTCAGTTAAATTAGGAAATACTTATGGGACGCAAAACTTACGTCAGTTCAAGTATTTCTAATTTAGGTCAAGGTGACGACAGTGAGACAAAATTTTTAACATCTACTATTTTATCTGGCGTATTTGCTAGATCAAAAAAAGTTGGGTTAGGTAGTTTTATATCAAACACGCTTTTAGCAAGTAATGGTGCTAATTTAAAAAAGTATTTTAGATGGGCATCAAATAATTATGGACCTGGATTACCAGATTCAAAAATAGAAGATTATTCTATTGTAGACACAGATGCTGTATTAACAGCTATTACAAATAGTTATACGTTAACAGCAGGTACAGAAATTTATGTTTATGAAGCATTTATTGATAACGGCGACATAGACTATTTTGCTGAAGATTGGATCAGACAAAACTATCCAAACACACCATCATCAAATTGGTCTGCTTATTACGATTTTACAATTAACAAAATGATTGTTGTTTTGAACGGAACATCCCACACAATAAATCCGCCAAGCGATTTGGTTTGGGCAATGACAGCGCCAAGAGCTTCTAAAAGATTGCTTTATTACACGTGGAATTATGTCACAAAAGACCCAACAACATTTGCAATTACACGAGGAACTCCAACTCTTACAACATATAGAGAAGGCAGTGGTAATAGTGAATTAGACGTATTTTTTAGTTCAGATAATAGTGTAGATGAATTTTACCCAGAACTTCCTTTAAGAGTAAATAACGTTTCAATTAATCATGGATCAATGTCGAGCACAAAAGCTCATGTAAATAAAGCATTTAAAAAACTTACAGGCAGTTCGATAGAGTATCTTGCTGAACAAATAGATAATAACGCAAATGTTGATGCAATTGATCATGCGTTTATTATGCATGGCGTACCATTAAACACATCTAATCAATCAGGCCTTGAGTATATTTATAAGTTTTTTGAAAATCTTATTGCTTATCAAGGTAATACAAACAGTAAATTTGCTTTGTTTGAAACTGCACAAGGCACTATGATTGAAGATGAAATAAACGAAGCTCGTTGGTCAACGGCATTTGAAAATACACCAGAACCAGCACATCCACTTTATGTAGCTAATGCAGATCTTGGAGCTAAAACTTCTGTGCAGCCGCCAACTTTTACATTAAAAATTGATGGGTCTGCGGCCTTAGATCTTAGATTACGCTGGAATAATATCCGGGAACTTTCTTTTACAGGTAATGGCGCCAGGTTTGATAACAATCAAACAAGACCTCTTCTTAAAAGAGGAGAGCATTTAATTATACAAGATGTATCAAACACTTTTAAATTAAAACAATGGCAAAATGGGAACATTTATTGGAACAATGAAGATCTTCCAAAGTTTTATTTAATACGGCAATACCACAAAAACTATTATACTGTTTTAGAAATAACTGGAGCAATGCATTCTAACTATGTGTATGGATCTCATGCTGTACATATTACGGCAGCCGAAGCATTTGCAGACAGTAAAGAATCTCCTTTTTTGGTTCCTTTACACTACCCTACTGTTAAAGAAATGGGGATTAATCAGTTAGAAGATCTTTCTAGAAACTGTACATATTTATTAGTAAACTCTTATCAAGTTGTTCGAACCAGCTGGTGGCAAGATAACTTTAGATGGATTGTTGCTATTGTTGCTATTGTTATTACTGTTGCAACAGGTGGTTTAGGCGCTGGAGTATTAGGAACAAATCTTTCTGTAGGAACCGCTGTTGGTTTAACAGGCACTGCAGCTATTATTGCAGGCGCTGTAATTAACATGGTTGCAGCAACTATTCTTACAACTTTAATTATGGAAGCATCTAAAAAAATATTTGGAGATGAAGTTGGTCGTGTCATTGGCGTTATTGCATCTGTTATTACAATTTCTTATTTATCTGGAGATTTTGGAGAAGCATTTGAATTAACTGATTTATTTAATGCAGATAAACTTATTAGTTTAAGCAACGCAGCATCAAATGCGTATGTAGAATTTTTAAATGCAGATACAATGGACATTATCGAACAGATGGATAATGCCCAAACTGCATATGAAGAAGAGTCCGAAAGACTTATGGCATTAGCAGAAGAAGTATTGGGGGTGACAAATGTTGCATTTAACCCTATGATATTCACTGACGCTACCGAATACTTTGGCGAATCTCGCCAATCGTTTCTGGATAGGACTCTCATGACTGGTAGTGATATTGCACAAATCAGTCACGGTATCATTGAAAGTTTTGTAGACATTAACCTTACCCTTCCAAGGAGTATAGCGTGATCTTCAAAGCAAATCAAAGCAAAGCGCATGGCGGAGTTTAAATTATGGCTTATGATTTAAGGTTTAATATGGGAGCACCTGTTACTGACAGTACTGATTCTACGTTTAAGTTTTCAGATAGTATGGCAAATTGGGGAACGGATTCTAATACTACTAACTCTTTTTTACCCTCTATTGATCAAATGGAATGGGCAAAACAAAATAATGTAGATTTTAGTGGTAATCCTATTGCTCCTAGAACTTTTTCTGAAATGACTGGGCTTCAAAAAATAACAGCTGGACTTGGCTTAGCTCAAGGTCTTGCAAATGCTTGGCTTGGTTATCAACAAAATCGTTTAGCAAGAGACAATTTTAATTTTCAAAAAGGCATTATGAACACAAACTTGGCAAACCAAATTGCTTCTTACAATACTGCATTAGAAGATAGAATACGAGGTCGTTACTCAGCCCGTGAGCAAGAAGCTAATCCAAACTTAGTTAACGATTATCTTGAGCAAAATCGTGCTGTAAATCGCATGGCTTAATAGGAGACAATCATGGCTCGCATTACTTGGCAAAACGTTACTGCTCCAGATCTTTCAACATCTCGTGCTGCTTTACAGTCGGCAGGAAACTCTTTTGATACTGGATTTCAAAACTTTATAGATACTTTTAGAGATGTTGAGCAGCAACAAAAAGATGCGTATTCACAAGAAGCTCTTGCACGTTTAGCTCAAGTTACCGATCCAAATCAAATGAACCAAATGATGGCAAGTGGTGGACTTGCTAGTCTTGGAATTACAGACCCACGGTATTTAAATGCTGATGCAATGGAGAGCATTTTAGGCCGCCCTAAGACGCTGTTTGATAACCAAAACACTGCAGCAAATACAGCAAACACAATGTCTACTATGCGTAGACGTGACGCTTTATTAGATGGAGAACTAGCCCAAGCAGATGCAACTCTTGGACTAACAAATGCGCAGACTAGTCTAGCAAATGTTCAAACTTCTCAAGCAAGACAAGATATTGAAAATACAAAATCTATTATATCAGCGCGTAATGCAAGACTTGAAGCAGATCAAGAGCTTTGGTCAGATCAAAATCGTGATCGAGATTTTGCAAGTGACGCGCAAATTGCAAAGAAAAACGCAGATGATTTTTCTCGCCCATTTATTCAAAAAATATTACAACTTGATGATCCTGAAAAACGAGAAGAGTATCTTAAACAAAATAGAAACAAAATTTTTAAAGATCCTGCGTTAGTAAATCAGGAACTTGTGGATCTTTATGATCAAGGCGCAACAGGTGCTTATGCAGATGCTATAGCTAAAAGAGAATATGAAACTAATTTAACAGAAATTGAGACTAAACAATTAGATAATGAAATTGCAAACAA